>Ga0265295_1006202_pt1 | contig 14615 bp, 16 predicted proteins | sample Munlansysbiofilm_FD_192503 | JGI IMG/M metagenome (GOLD analysis project Ga0265295, IMG submission 192503) | Leachate microbial communities from a municipal landfill in Southern Ontario, Canada - Methane capture system biofilm | ecosystem: Engineered > Solid waste > Landfill > Unclassified ... | reverse complement strand
GCATTGTTTTGTCATGCGGTCAAGGGTGACGGAAACAACCATTAAATCTTATTTTTCTAGATCATTTGTACTAAATCAATATTTTTTTGATTTCTTTTTCTTTCATATGCTACTTTACACTATCTAATTTTTATAATTAATTTACGTTTTTTCCTTTGCTGTATCTAAATAATATCACGTTTCGAAATATATGTCAACACTTTTTTAAATATATTTTTAATAAAGCTTTATTTTTAATTCTATATGTGATATTATCTAGTTGAGGTGAATTATTATGAATAAAAGCAATATTCTTTTTAAGTATATATTATGGATAATAATATTTATTTCCCTTATAGTTTTAGTATTTGCTATTAATAGAGAATATAAAAGAAATGAAGCGTCAAAAAGGTTATATACTATATCTATATTAGAAAACAATGAAAAAGAGGATAATTCTATAGTTATTAATGAAGATAATACAAAGTATTCGACAAAAACGAATTTACAAAAAACATGGTTAGATATTAACCCTGACTATCAGGGTTGGCTGCAGATAGAAAATACTAATATAGACTATCCTGTTGTAAGGGCTATAGATAATTATTTCTATTTAGATAAAGACTTCCTAAAAGAAGATAGCGAACTTGGTGCAATATTTATGGACTATCGAAATATAGGAAACTTTAACGATAGACATACTGCCATCTATGGACATTATACTTGGACTGGAAAGATGTTTGGAGATTTGCATAATTATAAAGAAGAATTATTCTCTAATGAAAATCGAATAATCAAATTTAACTCATTGTTTGGCGAGAAGGAGTTTGAAATATTTTCTGTATATGTTGATTCAGCAGAGGATTACAAATTAAAATTTGACTTTGAAGATGATATTGAGTATTTGGAGTACCTTAAAAGTTTAAATGAGTTGTCTATACATTCATTTGAATCGAATCTAGACCCAGATAAGCTTCTACTCTCACTAGCAACTTGTAGTTATGAAGTAAGTAATGGGCGATTAATTGTTCATGCAATTGAAAAATAGAGGAAAAACTTAAAAATGGGGTATCTTTATAGTGAAGACAATTCTTTAACATCTTGTTTATTAAGATACAAGAATGGAGGATAAACATGAACTATATATTTATTGCCCCTAATTTCCCGCCAAATTACAAATATTTTGCTATATATTTAAAGGCAGAAGGTGTGACGGTTCTAGGTATAGGCTCTGAACCCTATAACCTACTCGATTCAGATTTAAAAGCAACTCTTAGCGAATACTATAAAGTAGATAATATAAACAATTATGATCAGATGTTAAGGGCATGCGCATATCTTAGTTTTAAACATGGTAAAATTGATAGAATAGAGTCGCATAATGAATCTTGGCTAAAGCTAGAAGCAAAATTAAGAGAAGATTTTAATGTTCCTGGTTTAACTAAAAGTGATTTGAATATACTAAAATCAAAATCTCTAACAAAAGAACAACTTGAAAAAGCTGGCTTCACCGTGCCAAAGGGTAGAATTGTTAAAAACTTTGAAGATGCTAAATCTTTAATTAACCAAATTCATTACCCTGTTTGTGTTAAACCCGAAAATAGTTTAGGTGGAGAATATACTTACAAATTGGGAAATGATGAAGAATTGAAAAAATTCTTTGCTGAAAAGCCTGAAATAGATTTTATTATGGAAGAGTTTGTTCAAGCTCCAATAGTTACACTTGATGGCTTAGTTGATAAAGATGGTAATCTAGTTTCAATATCTTCTATGCATTATGCTACAGGTCATATGGAAACTATATTAGAAAATTTAGATAGCATATTTTACATTCAAAGAAAAATATCCGAAGACTTAATAGAAATTGGTCAAAATATACTGGGAATATTTAATATTAAGGAGAGATTTTTTCATTTAGAATTTTTTAGACTTCCTGATGGAAAATTACTAGTCTTAGATATTAAAGCTCGTCCTCCATGTGGGTTATGCTTAGATGCAATAAACTACGCAGAAGATTCTGATATATACCAACAATATGCACGGATGATAGCTCGCAAGGAGCTGAAACCGATAATAGACAAACCTTATTATTCTAGCTTTATCGGGCTAAAAATAAATCCAATCCCACCTAAGCATAATATAAATGAATTCAGAGAACTTTATGAAAATATGATCGTCTACAATGCGCCAAGCCCACCTCAGTTTGCATCATTAATGGGAGAATACGTAGTAATTTTACGAGATTCTGATGAAGAAATATTAAAGAAAGCAATCGAATTTCTAATAGAGCGTTAAATAAAAGAGGAGCTAGGCTCCTCTTAATTTATGCTTTCTTTTATTCTATTGTAAAGCTCTATTGTCATTTCTCTTTCTTTAAAATTAATTATATACAACCTATCATCTGTTCTAATATGAATAAATGGCGGACTATTTTGCTGAACAAATATCGTTGAATTTTCCTCTCCCTTAAGCTTAAAACTCCCTCTTAAACTATATCCAATATTCATTCCATTAGTCTTATTTATCACTTCGGGCATAGTTTCCTCTAAGCTAAGACTTTTAATATCATCAAAAGCAATATCTCGTTTATATAGTCCACCAACTTCAATTTTCCCAGCCCTTAATTCTACTTTTGGATTTAATGTAGCCACTATAAGAAAACCCGAAATAATAACAAAGATACCAAAAACTATTGAAATTACAGCTATTAAACCTGTTTTATTGATTTTTTTCTTCTGATTATAATCATATTTTTGTGCCTTAATTATTAGAATTATAGTTAAAGGCATTATCATCATCATAGCAAACAGTGAAGCTAATTTGTACCCCAAAGATTCCATTATACCTGTAAATAATAGAATAAAAGACATAAGAAATAAAAAATTACCCATAAGCTTAGATAATCCATCAATATCTACATTTTTCTTTTTATCCTTACTCATAGTATTATATCCAGATATAAGAAAATGCCATTTAAAATATTTAATTCCTATACCCATTATAAATGATAATGCTGCGATAAAAAAAATCACAAACATAATTATTTCCTCCCTATATCCTAAAATTCTCCATTTAAATAAAAGTCTATTCGCTCTTCTAATGGGGGATGCGAATGATACCATATCTTATAAAACTGTGATGGTCTTGGAATTCCAAGACTCTTTTGGTATAATTTCTGCATCGCAGTTACAGCAGATTCTCTATCTTCAGTCAATGATATCTCATAGCTATCAGCTTCTTTTTCAAAATACCTTGATATAGCATTTTCTACTGGGTTTGCAAAAAAACTTACTAAATTAAGTAATAAGATAATAAGTGGCAATGATGCATAGTTGTATATATTTTTAAATCCAAAAACTCCCTTTGACTCTATGAGTACCCAATTCGAAGAAATCTTTAATAGATACAAAACAATAAATGTTCCTAATATACCAATTAATATATTCTTCCATATATGTTTTTCTAGATAATGACCCATCTCATGAGCTACTATACTCGTTATCTCAGCATTATCTAAGTTATTTATTGTCGTATCCCAGAGTACAATCCTCTTACTGTTAAATATACCCGTCATATAAGCATTCATAGTATTTGTATCCTTACTTTTATCTACGACAAATATCTCTGCATCTCCTATGCTCGCTTTATCTAATAATCTTTGAATATCCTCCCTAAGCTCACCTTCAGGAAGTTTTGAGTAACTGTTAAAAAATGGATCTATCACAAATGGTGTGATAAATACCATTAAAATGATAATTGGTATAGCCAATAATCCCAATTTTATCCACCATGTATTTGGATTATGAATCATAAAATAATATGGAACCCAAATAAATAAGCTTGCAATACCATTGTTAATTATAAATCCCTTTATATTAAGTTCTAACCATCTTAAAAGAGTTTGATCACTTAATCCATATTTATGTCTTAAAAAGAACGAACTATAATAATTAAGTGGTAGATTTATCAAAAATACTAGACCAAAAAAAACAATTCCAAATATAATTCCAGATAAGAACAATCCATGTCTTTTAGATGCATATATACTTATTTTCTGAGCTAGACCTGTCGTTAAAAACAATATTGGTACTCCAAATGTAAATAAAAATCTAATAGCCCATATATTTAAACCCTCTTTTCGGAGACTAAATACATTATCTGAGAGCTCTGGATAATCTTTTCTTACACTATCCATATTTTTATCTTCAGCTCTTATCATGAAAAATACAAAACTCAATAATATAATAACTACTAAAACTATAATCAATGCTAATTTTTTCGACATAAAAGGACCTCCATCTATATATGTTGGTCCTTTTATTGTATCATATGAAAAAAATTTGCTCTATCTTTCTTTTATACAAGATCTATCTTTTTCTCAAGCATATAAGCAGTTCCTAAAAACAACCCTACAGTAAGAATAATCTGAAATCCCAAACCCGAAATTGATATTACTCCTGCATTAGCCAAATTCATCATACTTTCAGGATTCATATTGTCGAAATATAATCTATTTTGAGATAAGAACTCCATTTTTGTAATATCTAAATAAAGTGGTACTGAGTCTGCAATACTACTTTGTATATAAGAGAAAAAACTAGAGAGTATTAAAAACAATACAAACCAAAATCCACCAATTTTTTTACTTTTAATACTCACCCTACTAATAGTTATAGTAAAATATACTAATAGAAGAGTTACCACTGTCTCTATTACGGATATCAATGAATACGATACTATAATTTTGCCTAAACCCTCTGCCTGTTTTATTACATCTAACATCAAATTATACCATTCAGGTCCAAAAACAAATCTAGCAAGTACCATATTATAAACTAAAACTACAATTCCCATTACTACACTCCAAAAAAGAGCAATAATAAGTTTTGATCCTAGCAGTTGGCTCCCTGTCATTGGTAAAGCAAATGTAAGATATCCTCTGTCCTCATATAACTCTTTTCTAAATGAAGAAATCAAATAGACTGCTACAGCTATAAAAGCTCCTATAAAGGTGAATGTTGCTGCTAACATAACAAAAGGCATTATTTGAAACGCTTCAATAGACCCAGGAGAACCATTAGCAAAATTATATTGGTTTTTAAAAAACATCTGAATCGCTGTAGAGGCTACTATAATTAAACCTATTGCTCCCATTAAAAATTTATAGGTTCCTAAAAATTCATATTTTGTGTATTTAAACATATTATCTACCTCCTATCCGAAAATTTCTTTGTATATGTCATCTATGTTAATCTTCTTATCTTCTCTTAATGTTTCAGCATCTCCTTGAAGAATTATTTCGCCATCACCTATAAATACGACCTCATCAAAAATATTTTCCATATCTTTAACTAAATGAGTAGTAATTATCATTGTAGAGTTTTCTTCGTAGTTATCTATAATTGCCTTTAAAATCTGATCTCTAGCAACAGGATCTACTCCTGCAATTGGTTCATCCATAATATAGACTTTAGCTTTTCTAGCTAAAACAAGTGTTAAATTTAATTTTTCCTTCATTCCTTTGGATAATTCTGAAACTTTCATCGTTCTATCTAATTTCATAAATTCTAATAGTGAATCTGCTTTTTTCTCATCAAAATCCTCATAGAAATCCATAAACATTTTTATAGCATCATCAATTTTCATCCAACTATATAATGCATTTCTATCAGGCAAATATGAAATTATCGATTTTGTATATACAGAAGGTATATGACCATCTATCTTAATTACTCCTTTTGTTTCATGCAATAAACCTGTTAATAATTTAATCAAGGTAGTCTTACCACTTCCATTTGGGCCTAAAATTCCAATTATCTTACCTTTTTTTAAATCTAAATCGATATTATTTAGAGCAATGGTTCTGTTGTATTTTTTAGTTAAACCTTTTATTTCAATAATATTCTCCATTAGTCTTCCTCCATCTTTAATTCTAATATGTCTCTAGATAATTCTTCTTTTGTAAATCCAAGCTCTTTCATTTCAAGAATAAACTTGTGTATCTTTTTAGTAGCCATTTTCTTTTTAAGTGCTTTAAGTTTTTCTATATCCTCTGTTACAAAAGTTCCCATTCCTCTTTGAGTGTATATCAAATCTTCTTTTTCAAGTTCTGTATAACTCCTCGAAATAGTATTTGGGTTAACCTTTAATTCAGTAGCCATATCTCTAACCGATGGTAGCTTGTCGCCTTCTTTAATCTCTCCTGTTGCCATTTTAATTTTTAAAAGATTTAAAATCTGAATATAAATAGGTAAACCATTATCAAAATCCATCCTTTCACCTCCAAAACATGAGTATTAGTGTTCTAGTTATACAATACACTAATACTTTAATATTGTCAATAAAAAAGGCTTCAAAAGAAGCATTGTTTAAGGAAGCCTTTTATGAAACTCAAAACGAAAATCTTTTTTATTATTTTACATTCATCGTTCTACTTTTATCTGCGCAAACTCTCATTGCTTCTAAAATAGCTGCTCTAAAGCCCATTTCTTCTAGTTTTGAAACCGCTTCAATAGTTGTACCTCCAGGTGAACATACATTATCTTTAAGTTCCCCAGGATGCACTCCAGTTTCTAAAACCATCTTTGCTGCTCCCATAACAGCTTGTGCTGCAAATATATACGCTGCTTCTCGCTTCATTCCTTGAAGCACAGCACCATCTGCCATTGCTTCTATCATCATGTAAACATATGCTGGAGAAGATCCACTTACTGCAGTTACTGCATCCATAAGTTTTTCATCAACTATTTCTGCTTTCCCAAAGCTGTTAAACATTGATAAAACATCTGCAATTTCATCTTTATTCAAACCATCTCCTGGACTTATAGCTGTCATTCCTAGACCGATTCTTGCTGGAGTATTAGGCATAGCTTTTACAAATTTATTCGTATTTTTTAGTCTATTCTTTAGATAATCTATCGAAATTCCAGCCGCAATAGTAATTACAACTAAATTTGATCTAATAGCTGAGCTAATCTCATCCAAAACTTCATCATGCATATTTGGTTTTACTGCTAATATTAAATAATCTGATTTAAAAGCCACTTCAGCGTTATCTGCAAATGTTTCTATTCCAAATTCAGCTTTTACTCTATCTCGAGTCTTTTCTGTCTTTGATGATGCTATTATATGATTCTTATCGACTAATTTAGAACTTATCAATCCATTTATAATCGCCCTACCCATATTTCCTGCACCAATAAATCCAATCATCTTATCCATTAAATCACTCCTTAGAATTTAAACTTAAGTTCTCCTAGTAAAACTATTTCCACAATTTGGGCATTTTATATTTACTCTTCCTTTTTTCCTAGGAACTCTCATTTCTTTTCCACACTGCGGACATTTAAAATATTTATAATCCTTAGAATTTCTAAGTTTATTTTTTAATTTATTGAACTTTCCCTTAATAGGGTTAAACCATGCTAGAAACTTTTGGTTTTCCTTGTACCTTTTAGGTATATCTCTTGAAAAAATCCTAAAATAAGCAATTATTATAATTACTAATCCTATCGTATTTAGTATTGTATACTTTGTAAGGATGCTCGCTAATATAAAAGCTAGTGCAAACATAATCATTGCATTTGAAAGCTTATCAACACCATATCTTCCCATCATAATTTTTTGTAACCATTTTTTCATCTAATTTCTCCTTTTCTTAATTACCAACTTCAGATTCCAAGTATTTAAGTGCATAATATGCATAATAAGCTGCACTTTTATAAAACTCTCTTTCATCAAAGTCAGTTTTGGGATGGTGATGCGAAAACTCATATCCATCATTTGTACTTCCCATTGAAATTATACTCATAAATGATGGCACTAATTCACTAATAAATGAAAAGTCTTCTGAACCACTTAACATACCACCATCCATATAACTATCAAGCGGTTCTACATTACTATCTCCAAAAAGTTCTATTCCAAAAGTATTACCAAACTCTCGCATTTTTACATCGTTAATAACTGAAGGGCATTGCACTGTATATTCTACTCTAGCACTACCTCTAAAGGTCTTTGCTACACCTTCACTTATTTCAATAATTCTATTTTTTAAAAATTCGCGAGTCTTCGGATTAACCGTTCTTATGCTTCCAACCATTTTAGCCGTATCTGCCATTACATTCCCCGCTTCTCCCCCAGACATATGTCCTACTATACAAATCGCTTTTTCGCCTGGATTTGTTTCTCTACTAATAAGCTCTTGAAGAGAAATATGTGTATGTGCTGCAATATTTAAAGGGTCAATAGCAGTGTGAGGCATAGCACCATGACCACCCTTTCCTTGAATGTAAATATGAAATTCATCTGGTGCCATAGAAGCAGCTCCCACTTTAGGTAAAAGCAACTTTCCTGGTTCTACATCAAAACCTGAAAATACATGAATCATCATAGCAGCATCTACTTTAGGATTTTCTAGTATTCCTTCATCAATCATTGCTTTCGCGCCTGCAAGAACTTCTTCTCCAGGTTGGAACATCAACTTTACATTTCCATTAATGGAGTCTTCATTCTCTTTTAAAATTTTTGCTGCTCCGAGTAAAGAACTCGTATGAACATCATGACCACAAGCATGCATTGCATTGTTTATTGATGCAAATTCCAATCCTGTTTCCTCTTTTATTGGGAGAGCATCCATATCAGCTCTTAGTAGTATAGTCTTACCCTTTGTAGAATCGCCAATATTAGCAACAACCCCACCACCAAGCTTAGTTGATTCAATTCCCATCTCTTTAAGTTTTTGTTGTACAAAAGCTACTGTATTAGGTAGTTCCATAAACAGTTCTGGATTTTTATGCAAATGTCTCCTGTTTTGGATTAACTCATCTTGTAATTCTTTTGCCCGATCTAATATATTATCTGAATTTATCATACTATATCACTCCTTATTATACTTTAGTGTGTTATCGATTACTCTCTATTATAGCAGATAAATATTGAATATTCACGAAAAAATAATCTCTCGATAAATCGAGAGATTATTTTTATTTATCCATTTGTATATTTAATTTTTCTTTTATTACCGCTTGAGCAGCTGATAGTCTTGCTATAGGAACTCTAAATGGAGAACAAGAAACATAGTCTAAACCAATTTTATGACAAAACTCTACTGAACTTGGTTCTCCACCATGCTCACCACATATTCCAAGTTTTATATTTGGCTTAGTCTTTCTTCCTAATTCAACTGCCATCACCATAAGTTTGCCTATACCCTTTTGATCTAATACTTCAAATGGACTCTTGCTAAAAATTCCTCTTTCAATATAATCATTTAGGAACTTCCCTGAGTCATCTCGAGAAAATCCAAAACCCATTTGAGTTAAGTCATTAGTACCAAAACTAAAGAACTCAGCTTCTTCAGCTATTTCATCTGCCAAAATAGCTGCTCTTGGTACTTCTATCATTGTTCCTATCATATATTTTATAGAATCGTTTCTTTCTGCAAAAACTTCTTCTATTTCTTCAAGCACTTGTTTTTTAACAAATGCCATCTCATCTCTATCTCCAATAAGTGGAATCATAATCTCTGGTACTATTTCTATTCCATCTTTAACTTTGTAGTCAAGTGCAGCTTCAATTATAGCTCTAGTTTGCATTTTATATATCTCTGGATAGGTTACTGCCAACCTACATCCCCTATGACCCAGCATAGGATTCACTTCTGCTAACTCCTCTATTCTATCCTTAAGATCACTTACAGGAATCCCCATTGAATTTGCTAAATCTTGAATATCTTGTTCTTTAGTAGGTAAAAATTCATGTAGTGGTGGATCTAAAAATCTTATAGTCACAGGTCTTGTTTCCATAACTTGATATATTTCATAAAAATCTTTCCTCTGAAGTGGAAGAAGCTCATCTAGTGCTTTCTTCCTTTGTGATTCATTTGCTGCTACTATCATTCTTCTAACAGCCGGAATTCTATGTTCATCAAAGAACATATGCTCAGTTCTGCAAAGTCCAATCCCTTCTGCTCCGAATTTAATAGCTGTCTTAGCATCTCTAGGTGTATCTGCATTTGTTCTAACCTTAAGTCTTCTTGTTTGATCAACATAACTCATAAACTCAGCAAAATTTCCGGATAGTTCAGGTTGTACTTTAGCAATATCACCGATATAAACTATACCAGTAGTGCCATCAAGTGATATATAATCTCCCTCTTTAAGCATAATCCCCTCAGCTCGAATAGTCTTTGCAGCTTCATCTACTCTAATTTCACTACATCCAGCAACACAGCATTTACCCATACCCCTTGCAACTACAGCAGCATGAGAAGTCATACCACCCCTTGCAGTAAGTATACCTTCCGCAGTAATCATACCTTCAATATCTTCCGGTGATGTTTCCTGTCTTACAAGTATTGCTTTTTCTCCTCTAGCTTTTGCAAGTACTACATCCTCTGCATTGAAATAAACCATACCTGATGCAGCACCTGGTGATGCTGGCAATCCTTTTGCAAGTATTGTCGATTCAGCTAATACTTTTTCGTCAAAAGTTGGGTGTAAAAGTTGATTTAGTTGATTTGGCTCAATTCTAAGCATCGCTTCTTCTTTTGAAATTATACCATCATTTACTAAATCCACAGCTATATTAATACCTGCTTGAGTTGTTCTTTTACCAGTTCTTGTTTGAAGCATAAAAAGCTTCCCTTTTTCTATTGTAAACTCAATATCCTGCATATCTTTGTAGTGCTCTTCAAGTATTTGTGTAACTTTTTTAAATTGCTCAAATACTTCTGGCAAAACATCTTGGAGTTCTGATATAGCTTTAGGAGTTCTGATTCCTGCAACTACATCCTCACCTTGAGCATTCATAAGAAACTCACCATAAATCTTATTTTCACCATTTGCTGGATTTCTTGTAAATGCAACTCCAGTTCCTGAAGTATCACCCATATTACCATAAACCATAGACTGAATATTTACTGCTGTTCCAAGATCCCCTGGTATATCATTAAGTCTTCTATATATTATAGCTCTATTGTTATTCCATGATGCAAAAACAGCTTCAATTGCCAATTGCAACTGCTTAAGAGGATCTTGAGGAAATTCTTCTTTTTTATCCTCTAGGTAAACCTTTTTAAATTCTTCTACCAATGTTTTTAAATCTTCTGTATCTAAATCTGTATCTAATTCAACACCTTTTTTTTCTTTCATAGCTTCTAATAAATTATCAAATTTTCTCTTTGGAATACCCATTGCAACATCTGAGAACATTTGAATAAATCTTCTATAACTATCATATGCAAATCTCTCATTTTCAGTAGATTTAGCTAATCCAATCACAGATTTATCATTTAATCCTAAATTAAGTACTGTATCCATCATACCAGGCATTGAAAAAACAGCACCGGATCTTACAGATACTAGGAGAGGGTTCTCTGTATCCGAAAATTTCTTGTCTAATTTCTTTTCAACTTTTTCAAGATGAGAATAAATCTCCTCAATTACTTCTTTCCAGAGCTTCTCTCCTTCTTGATAAAACCTGCTACAAGCTTTGGTACTAATTGTAAATCCTGGTGGAACTGGAAGCCCAATGCTAGTCATCTCTGCTAGATTTGCACCCTTTCCCCCTAATAAGCTTTTCATCTCTTTTGAACCTTCATCAAAGCTATAAACATATTTGTTCTCCATTTAGGTCCCTCCTCGTTTTTATTATGACGACTTAGTTGCTTAAGCGCACATAATCAATATTTTATATTATAGCATAATTTTAATTAATATGTCACATATATTTTATAGTATGTCACATTTAATCTCCATATATATTTATTACCCTTTATTTGGTAATACAACTCATATACAAAAGATTTAACTATAAATATATTCATATATATTAATTGTTTACACCCATTAAACTAATATACACAAGTTTTGTTATTTTATTATCAATTTAATATTGTCAAATAATTTTGTTTGTGTTAAAATAATAACAGTGTCAAACATTTAAATATTTCGATATACTTTAACTAGGAGGGTACATATGACAGAAAACAAACAAATATCAAGAAAAAAATTTATCAAAGGAATTGGAGTTACAGTAGCTGGGGTGGCAGTAACAGGTGGTCTTAGCGGTTTATTAACTGGATGTTCTACACCAGTTGCCACAACGGATACATCACAAGCACCAGCATGGCCTTTTAAATATGAAAAATTAGATCCTACAGTAGTAGAGGCAAGAGCTTTCAAGGGATATAAAGAAAAGGGTGGCTGAGGTGTTGGCGTTGCCGAAGGTTTCTTCGGTACATTAGCTGATGAAGTAGGTTATCCATTTAACCAAATGCCGCCAGAAGCTTTTATCTCTGCAGCAAGTGGTTTTGGGCAAGGAAGCCTTTGTGGTTGTATAGGTGTTTCAGCAGCCTGCATTGGTTCAGTATGTGATGCAGATACAGCAAAAAAAATATTAGCAGATTTATCAAAATGGTATAAAACTGCAGAGTTTCCAATGTATCAACCAGAAGGACTCGATTTACCAACTACGATTGCAGAATCTACGCTTTGTGAAGATTCAGTAGGTAAATTCATGGAGGTTTCAGGTGTTGCATATGCAGACCCAGAAAGAAAAAGCAGATGTGCAGGAACTACTGCTGATGTAACAAGAAAAATGGTTGAATTATTAAATGAGGCATTAGCATAATGGGTAGATTAGGATCGTCAGAATTAATTCTTATACTTGCAATTGCACTTGTAATATTTGGGCCTTCAAAGCTTCCAGAAATAGGAAAGTCACTAGGAAGAGCTTTAAGCGAATTTAAATCAGGAGCAAGTAAGATTACAGAAGAATTAAAAGACGACAAAATTAAATTGTAATTAAACAAGAAAGGATACTTCAAATTTGAAGTATCCTTTTTATGTAAGTATATTTAAAAAACCTTGACTTATACACATTATAATTATCGCAGCAAGTATATTTCCAAATAGTATAGCAGGAAAAGCCCACTTGAAACGAATGTCTAAAAGAGCAGCTAAAAGGCTTCCACTCCAAACTCCCGTACCTGGTAATGGCAATGCAACAATTAAAATTAATCCCCATGCTCCATATTTCTGGATTTTATGTCCATTGTTGTTAATTGATCTATCCGTAATTCCCATTGCTAGTTTTCTGAAAGGCTTAGTATGCTTTAAGTAATTTAATACTGGCCTAATACCAAATAGAATAAATGGTACAGGAATCATACTCCCAATTAGACTCAACATAGTAGCGTGAATTGGAGTCAACCCAAGAGAAATTCCAACAGGAATAGCTCCTCTCAGTTCTATAACAGGAAGTGCTGCAGTAAGCACTACAGTAAATTCTATGGATAAAAATTCTATTAACTGTTTTATTAAACTCTCCATTTTAACCTCTTGTTTTTAACGTCTTCTGTTTACTTTCAACTTAGTATAACTAAGATATTATCAGCTGTCAAATCAGGTTCTTTTATTAAGTCTCCTATTAATATATAATATAAGAAACTAATCAAAGGATGTGTAAAAAATGAAAAAAAGCTATATTCATATATATACTGGTAATGGTAAAGGGAAGACAACCGCTGCTTTTGGTTTGGCGATTCGTGCTGCCCTATCTGGCAAAAAAGTATATATTGGTCAGTTTATAAAAGATATGCAGTATAATGAAACCAAAATTTCCGCTCTATTACCCGAAATAAAAATTGAGCAATTAGGCTATGGTTGTTTTATCCTAGGTCCACCAGAAGAAAAAGATATCTTAAAAGCAGAAGAAGCCTTGGAATATTGCTCTTTAATCTTAAAATCCGGAGAGTATGACTTAGTTATACTAGATGAAATAGTAGTAGCCATTTATCTTAAACTCTTATGTGAAGACACTGTTATTAAGGCAATAAAAGAAAGAGCCCCTAATGTAGAGGCTGTTTTAACAGGGCGTTATGCAAGTGATAATCTTATAGAAATGGCTGACCTCGTTACAGAAATGAAAGAAATAAAACACTACTATAATGAAGGTGTATTATCTAGGGATGGTATAGATTGCTAATCTTTCTTTTTAACTCCATTATTTTTGTTTAAGAACTCTTTTACTGAAGCTTGTGGAGAATCCATAGTACAAAGTGTTGCAAAATGATAATTGGTCATTTCAATTGCATCTGAAAACTTCATATCTTCTATCTGATAAAATGATTTTTTACCTAACTGCAGAGCAATAGGATTCTTGCCAGCTAATTTTTTTGCATATTTTTTAGTCTCTTCAATCAAATCAGCATCTGGCACTATTTTATTTATCAATCCAATTTTTAATGCTTCATCTGCATTAATTATATCCCCTGTTAGCACTAATTCCAGAGTTTTCTTTCTTCCTAAACTTTTCAAAAGAGGTACCGCAGGGCCCATACAAAATAATCCCACATTAATGGCTGTAGCACCAAATTTAGCTGTTTCACTAGCAATAGCTAAATCACAAGCTGCAACAATCCCTATACCATTTGCCACAGCTATTCTATGTACTGAAGCAATTACAGGCTTTGCCATATTCGCTATTGTTATGTTCATCTCTTCCATCAGCTTAACCCAAGGAAGATATTCTTCCATAGACTTTCCATCTACATAATTAACATCTATTCCTGTACAAAAGTTCTTCCCATTTGCATTAATAACAACAACATTTACATCAGAATCCTGATCAAA
>Ga0265295_1006201_pt1 | contig 14617 bp, 22 predicted proteins | sample Munlansysbiofilm_FD_192503 | JGI IMG/M metagenome (GOLD analysis project Ga0265295, IMG submission 192503) | Leachate microbial communities from a municipal landfill in Southern Ontario, Canada - Methane capture system biofilm | ecosystem: Engineered > Solid waste > Landfill > Unclassified ... | reverse complement strand
ACAATTATATTTTTATTTCTTTTTCAAATCGGTCATTTTGCGAACCTCTCACATCGGATGCTTTTAACCGTATAGTTCAGGTCAGGGCCAGAAAAGCATTTTTGAATAGGGATGTTTCTGCACATATTTTAAGACATACGGGTATTTCTCACCTTCTCATGGCTCAAGTATCCATTACCGATGTGCAAATGTTGGCAAGGCACACCGATCCAAAAACCACTATGGGATATGCACAACTTCTAAGAAAAACTGATAAAAAGCATATCTCAAAATTATTTGATCTTTTTGAAAAACAGGAGTAAAAAATGTCCAAAAATATGAAGATTATGAAGATATCAAAATCCGAAACGATCAGACAGATAAATGTGCTGGCAAACATTTTAGGATTTGAAGATCCTGAAAGTTTTGTGGATTTTGTTATTGCTGATTTCTATTCAAAAAACAGAGAAAAGGTTTTCAAATTTCTGGAAGAAATTTCACCTCTTCCTGAAGGAAAAAATGGTCATTGCGGGGAAGGAGAAAAAGATGCAATCCATGCAGATTAAATCCTCAGAAATTTTTTAAAATCTAAAAAAGGAAGTTTTTTATGGGACGAGATATGAATGGGCATTTCACATATTTTCCCGATATAAATTTGGTTTTTTTGTGCCAAAGATGTGAAGATTTTTTTCGCAATGAGATAAATAATGGCTTTGATCCTGAAGTCTTGGACCAAATCAAAAAAATGGCAACAAAATCGAGAATAAGGCGATTTGTCAAATCGAAGAAGCCAGAAATCCCGGTTCAATGCTCGTTCTGCTTGAATGAAGAACATGATATTCGTTTTATTTATGAGGGTTTAATTGCTGATAGCTTAGATTTGATGCAAATAGAATTTTATGTGAATAATATCCTTCCTGGCATCGAGGCCGCAAAAAAAGCAAAGGAGAAAAAACAGCTTGAGGAATACGGGCCTGAGCTGTTTCAGGAACTTCAAAAATGGGAACCGCTATGCGGGACGTTTCAACATTTTGAATTTTTTTTCAAAGCAGAAGAAGAGATTGATTCCGATATTGTTATGCTTGAAAAGGCATCGGTGGAAAACGAATCTGTTTATCTTCATGTATGGTTTCCAAAAATTTCAAAAAACGAATTAAAGAAAACCATTGAGTGGACCAGAAAAGAGCTTATTGATTCGTCCTGTATTATTTCTTGTGAGCCGCTTCCAGAAAATGTTTCAATTTTTGATTTAGATGGGCATCCCAGTCACATTCTTAAATAAAGTTGGTGACTTATGTTAAAACAAATTGTTTACTATACGCCTGAAAATACGCTAGAAAGATCTATCGAACTATTGATTAAATCGAGCGTTCGCCTCAAAGGTAGGTTAATGTCGGAAGGATGGGTTGGATCTCAGGTAGTTTCTGATATTGGGAACAAAATGGGTTATACCACGAAGGTATTTGAAGGATTTCCCGGAAACTTGACGGTGAAGGGATGGAAAAACGCTTCTTCGTGGGAAAAAGCAGAAAATCGTTTTCAGATATTAAGCTATGAAACATACATCTTCAGCGCAAGACAATAAGGAAAAGAAAATAATGTCCAAAGCCTCTGTTATTTTTAAAAAAAGCTTTTCAAGCCCCAGAGATCCTCGAAGTCCGGAATATAAAGCGGGTGTCCTGGCTGCATTGGCATACCGCTGCGGGGAACGGGAGAAAATAGAAAACCCCTATTCTCCAGGCACATGCCAATTCGATGCATACCGTGCGGGGATTGAAGAGGGGCATCATCTTTTTGAACCTCCCCATGGCTAATCCAGGGGATTTCCGGTTTCCGGAGAGAAATAAATGGAAAAAAGAAAAAGAGGAATTGGATCATGGGGAACAGTCCGGTGCAGACATCAACCCTGGAAGAAGATATGAAGATTGCCATGCAGCGTCTTCAGGAGCTTAGGTCTGGCCGCAGTACCAGTATCAGGCTGGACGAGGTTGAAATTTTTCTTTTCCCGAAAGAAAGCAAAGAAAAGATTTTTAATTTTTTAAAAGCTGGCCTTGAAAAAATAATTGAAAATAATACCCCGCATAAATGGGTTCCCGTAGAGCATCCTTTTGATTCTTCTGGAGAAGTACGGCCTTTTTCAAAACCGGAAGAAATCGAAAAAGAAATAAAAATGCTTCTGAAAGAAAAAAACCAGTGCGGCTGGTTTGAAGATAATTTAGAATTTTTATTAAGCCATATTCATATAAAACAGTCCGTTCCTACATATCAACCCGGTTGTGGGCTTCGCTGGATTTCATACTTTGATCTTTTATGGGATTTTTTCAATGATTGGATAAATGAAAAATTTGGCTTTTTTCAAGATGAAGAATGGGAAGAGATTGACGAGAAAGCAGAGATAGGCGCACAAGCTATTTTTCAAGATTTTTTAAAACAAGACTATTCTTATTTTTTGAAACAAATTAAAAAAACCGCCAAGCTCTAATAATTCGGTTTTTAGCAATTTTTAAGAAAAACGTCTTTTTTTACATTTTGAAAAAGACGTTTTTTTTAGGTCTGATAATTCCAGATATCCGACCTAGAGGGCAAAACTCAATCCTGAATAAAAAAAACATAAAACTTAAAAAAACAAGAAACCCTTAAAATATTAAAAAGTAATAATTTTATAAAATAAGCACAAAACCATTTATTGTGTTTTTATACAAAAACAGACAAGAAGAAATTTTGAACCTATAAGGCCATTTTTTTAAATAGTTCTTTTTTTTAGTATGGTTGTTTTTTTTATAAAAAAAATCCCCGGCAAAGCCAGGGATTCGGTGGGGGGAGGAAATTGACTTCACTTCATATTTTTCAATCCACGCCCAAATGAGCGACACAACCCCCAAAAATTATTTTTTGAAATCTACCAACTCTTTAAGCTCTTTTCCACATTTAAAAAACGGAAGTTTTTTGGGTTCTATCTTGACCTGTTCCCCGGTTTTGGGGTTGCGACCAACATAGCTATCATACTCTTTCACAAAGAAGGTGCAGAATCCCCTAATTTCTACCCTCTCACCATCAGCCAGGGTTTCCGTTATTGAGCCAAAAAAAAGCTCAATCACCTTTTGAGCTTCATCTTTTTTTATGCCTGCTTCATTTTGTAGTTTTTTTATTAGTTCTAACTTATTCATTAAAAATATCTTTTTTTTAAAAAGGTAAATAAGAAAATATTAGATTTATTTCTGATTTTTGTCAATAAAAAAAGGGGCTTCCTCTTTTTAAGAAAAGAGAAAGCCCCTTGTACTTTTTGTTTAAAAAATAAATAAATATACGGTAGTGAAAAGTACACTTCCCATTTGTACGCCAACAAAAATTCTTTTTATACTGATGCCCATTGTTCTTCCTCCTTGAAAGATAGAAATTTAAAAGTTCAAATCCAGAATTCCCACCAAATCCTTTTAAAAATTAAAAAAATTTGATGGGAATTCTGAATGTTGAACGAAGGAGAAAGAACATGAGCATTAGCGACACAAGGTATTAAACCTTATGTCGCTATGTCGCTTTATTGCTCTTATTTAAGTCGATTTCTTTCATGACTCAGACTGTCATGGTCCAAGAAATGACCATTCTTATTTAATAATTTTTTGAAACCATCCAAGTCTCTTTTAAGATAAAGAATGTCGGCTTCTTTTTCAAAACCATGCTTTCTGGCTTCTTCTCTTAATTCCATAAAAATATTTTTTTTCTTCACAATTATTCCTTTCCGTATGGCTTGAAATCAAACTTTAATCGTCCGAGAATCCAAGCCTCGTTAAGATCACCTGTGCCGCCATACCCTTCTTTTGATAGGACAAAACAAATCTTGTCTTTTGAAATGGCATACTCAGCAAGGGTTTCAGTCAATTTCTTTCCTGCATCATCCGGATCAAGGCAGAAAAACAACCTCTTTGCCGGGAGCTTGTCGATCAATAACCGACTGATATTCCCATTCAAAGATATTGTCCTATCTGCTAATGCCGGGTTTTTTTCCACGAGAGAAAGCGCATCAAAAATGGCTTCCGTGATAAAGACCGAATCAATCTTAACCGATGCGGCCCTATCCATATTCCAAGGCCCCTTTGCGCCTGGGAGGAAATCATGCTTCAAGACTTTGTACCAATCTTCTCCTGAAGCATTTCCATTTTCTATTGTTCTCCCGTATAAATTTAAAATTTTTTCTCCGAAGGCATCGTAGATGGGAAAAACGATTCTCCCCGGATTCCACTGCCGGATTTTTTGGCCGTTGTGAATATGAGGCCATTCACCATGAGACGCAAACCGAACGCCGAAACGTCTTGCCGCACCATAGATTTTTCTTCTTTTAAGATAGGCTTCTCCTTCTGTGTGAAAATGAGGGAGACGCATGTATTCTTCCGTATAGTCCAGGTGAGCAAAGCGATCTTCTGGACTTTTGCTGGATGCAGCAGGGAACGAAGTTGCAAAATCAATTACAAACCCATTCCCATTTTCTTGAAGGGTTTTAAGAGCAGCCTTGAAGCTTTCGCCCCTTGGCTTTTCTTGCCCTGAAATCCATTGCAGATACGTTGCCTTGTACCCGCAATTATTCAGGCGGTTACATGAGATAACCCGATAATCTGGATCATCGTATGTAAATGCCCTTCTTTGTCCGCACCGGGGACAGAGAAGGGATATGCAGCCGTTTTGACGCTTCGGAGCTAAACCACCAGACTCAAAAAGCGTCATTTTATCGAGGCTGCGGTATGCCTTCTCCAATAAATCCATATTATCTCCCTTAAATTAAATTACGTTCTTCCCTCCATTCATGGCAGGGATCTTCGTAGTTACCGTCTATATCCCAGGTTCCGAAGTCGAGAATGTCATGTTCCTCTGCCAGAGATTCACCGGGATAGGCACGAAGCCATTCTGCTACATCAATTTTAGTGATACAGGGAAGGTAGTTTTTAGGGTCGTCTTTTTTAAAGAAAACCATTTCAATAATATCTCCGGTTTCCGTATCAAAAACGATCCTTCCATGAGAAGAATTTAAAATTCCTTGCATTAGTTTTCCTCAGTCTTTGTATATATTTAAAAAAATTTTATTTCCCCGAAGTGCATGAAGAACAGCCTCAAAAGCTTTAATTTCTGCGGCTGTTTTTATCCTCACCTCAATTACCTGGGGGTTATCGACTCCCAAAAAGGAATCGTGTCTTTCCCGGAGCTTTACAAGAATCTCTTTAATATCTCTTATCATGCAAGCCCCCTTTTTGCCATTCTGGTTAAAGCCATTGGTAAATCCTCTGCTTTGTTTATTTCTTCCCAGGCAGAGAAAAAGTCTAACCGATTAAGTTCAAGGCCGATACCAAGCAAATTGATGCCCTGGGCTTTTATTTTTTCGGCAACAGATTTTGCCGTGTAATAATAATCTGGCTGACCATCCGTAACAACAATGATCGTTTGAGAAACCTCTTTGGGTTCACAAGCCAATTCTACCCTGGCCCATTCCAGGGCAGTATGAAGCGGCGTTGACCTGTGATAATCGTCCACCCTCATGTTTGGTTGGGGCTTGAATTCAAGGACAGAAAACATTTCCGGTTTATTATCCGGAAACATTGCTGCCCTTACCTTGGAGTTTTTTTGTTTTTCCAAGGCTTTATACAGCGTAGCAACCGCTTCGATTGCTACATTCATCCTGTTACTTTTACCAAAATTAGCGTTCATGCTAGTTGAGGTGTCCAAGAGCAGAATGAAAGATGAATTCTTCCCTCTGTTGAGTGAAGATTTTTTAAAAATTTTTGTATCTCCAATGGCAAGCCTTGATGCTTTTGATGTAAGCACCCGCTTTCCTTTGCGTGACACTTCTCTTGCCTTTAAAATCTCCCCATCTAAAAGATGCTGAAGGGAAGACATTGTTTTTCTCCAGGGCAAGGGATCTTTAAGATATTCCTTGCCATAACCAGAAGCCATATCTGGGTATTCGGTATTGCTTGGCAGATACGGCGTTTCCATTGTTGGTATTTCAACATGAGCCTTAAGGGCCTTGGCTATTAAACTGCCAAGGTCGGAGGTGTCGGAATCGTCCGAAGACTGGTCCTGATCCCCGGTGTCGGAATCGTCCGAAGACTGGTCCTGATCCCCGGTGTCGGAATCGTCTGGCTGGCCCTGATCCCCAGATATGAGATCCAAAACCTTTTGAGCCATTACCAATACAGCCCCTGTGTCTGGCTCAAAAATAATATTTGAAACAGCCCCTTTAATTTTTGAAACAATATCAGGGGCAATTTCTCGTTCCATTTCTTCTGCAAAATCCGAGAGATCTTGAGAAAGAAAATGACTTCTGGCCCAAAACAGCAACCAAGTTCCTATATATGAAATGCTATCAGGAGAAACCCTTGGTACTTCAAGCTCTCCATTTCCTTTGAGAATCTTAATTACCCTTTTCAAATTTTGTACGCTGCCGGGATACTGCTTCCCTACAGCATACTCAATCCTCACATCCTCAAGGATGTTCAGGATATCTTTCAGGTATGGCCTACCTGACATAGCAGCCACCCTAAAAGAATTCATATCCGTCAATTGAACATGACCTGCTTCATGGTCTATGTATCCATGAGCAAGGGCATGTCCTTCCGAAGACTTTATAGAATCCGGTAATCGAATTGACAGGCCATCGGTGCTGGCCGTGTCAAAATTTCCAACCTGGATCGGGATGTTTTTTTGCTTCCCGATCATGCTTGCGACTATTTTTAAATCTTTCATATGTTCTCCTTTAATAACTGAATAAAAAAGGGAACAAAAATCCCCGAAGGGAAAATTGTTCCCTTCAGGGTTAGGATTGTTGTTATTTTTTAAAAATCCACAAAGGGTACTTCCCCTATGGGATCTTGTTTTTCAACTTCAGGCTCTACCTGATTTTCAAGCCAATCAGGAGCTTGTACCTCTTCTTCTTCTCCAAAAATCCATGCCTCATCGGGAATGGGTTCAGAGTCAGAAGAATCAACATCTTCTTCCTGTGAAGGTTCTGGAAGGGTCCAGTCTTCAAACTCAGGAGATGGAGAACCTGGAGATTCAAAGGAATCAAGCAAGTCCTCTGTTTCTTCTGTCTCACTTGTTGCTATTGGAGCCAGATTCATAAGCTCCATGATAAGGCCAGAAGCCGTGAAAGCTTCTGAGCCTGTAAGTTTTCCATCGGGGAGCTTAACCAGCTCGTCATCAATCCTTTTCAGGTTTGGCCCTAAAGATGGCTTGAGAAAAACCAAGCTCATTGCCTTTTCCAGCAACTTCCTAAACTTTTCCATAGGCCGTGCGGTGATTTCAGCACGATTCTGGAAATATTTTTCCCAAAGCTCTGAGGCTTCTTGCTTTATCTCTTCCTCAAAGTTTTCGGCAAGATCATCGAACATGGCCTCAACTTCATTTTCAAAACCCGGAGGGGCCTGAATTTGGAAGAAAGAAAATGTGAAACGAAATTTTTCTGCAATGTCCACAGTTTTTTCCGGATGAATTATTTCTCTCCATTTCTCAGGGAAGCCCTCTAGCCAAGTCTGAAGTGAAGTCTCATATTTTTGCAGGAACAATTGCTTGCTCTGCAAAAACTCTTCCCTTTTCAACTCCAACATCTTTTTTACTTCCCCTGCTTTTGCAAGGGGAAATGCAAAGCCTCCCAAAAATTTAACCCCTGTTTGTTCAAGGGAATGAAATGTCTGTTGCCTGATACGGGCAAAATCCCGGAGATCTTCCGGGTTGCAAACTTTTTTTTGCCCAAAGTTTGCAAGCTTCTGTGGGGGCAATTCAGCAGAGTCCAGGCCCAAGTCTTCTGGCCTGATAACTTTTTTTCCAGCCCACATTGAAACAGACACATTTACGCATATAAGTTTTTTATTATTTAACATTTTTTTCTCCTTTATGTTTTTAAAAATTAAAAAAGGAGAAAACACTCACCCAAAGGGGTAAGCATCTTCCCCTTCGGGTTAAAAAAAATATTTTTATTCTATTGATGAACGGGGCGATTATTTGTTTTCAATCACTTCTGGTAGCAATGCTGCTATCTCACAGTAAAGCGAGTTGTCAATATCCATAAGAGAATGTCCCGGTTTGTAGCCCCACTCAAGCTCTTTGTTAGCCGCAGTCACGGATACCAGACTTGCTTTGCCAGTTTTTCAAGCTCCTCCATCTGCTGCCAGATGTTTCCAAGCTCTGAGCCGGTAAAGGTCAATTGGTATGCCTCCATCCCAACGGCCTGCCCACCAACACGGGCGTTAAGGATCTTTTTTCGGGCAAATAAAACCGACATGTCACAGGCCAGTTTCCGATAAGCGGCTAACAAGGCGCTCAACTCGGACTTGCTACCCTCGTCGGTTTCTGGATAGCAATCTTCCGGTCCCCAACCCTCTGCTCTTAAATCGCGTTCCATGTTTTCCTCCGAAGCCGGTTAGCTTGATCGTTATCAAAATGCTTTGTAAGTAACTCCTTGAGCAAACTCTCAAGGCGTTCTTCTCTTGTCGGGTTCTTTTTGTTATCGCTCATAAGCTGTACCTTTCAGTAGATGAAATAGTGATTGTGGCGTGAAACATCACTCTGTCTCTGTCGCCTCACCAAAGACTCTCTGCTTCATGCTACGCAGAGCTTCTTGTTCGTCCTTGGGGGCTTTTGCAATCATCGAAACCTCAAGGGCTTCCAAGATTACATCATGCCCCGCCATGGCCCGTTGCCAAGTGTAACTGGCAATCTGAACCACTCGGCACAAAGACCGAGTTGAGAGAGTGACAGAAATATTTCCCTGATCGAATTGCTCCCGAACCTCGAAAGCAAAATTCACCAGCATTCGTAACGCTGGTTCAGGGATTTTTGTAGTTTGGCCTCTTAATACTTCTACTTCTTTATCAAAGGCCATGTATCCCTTTTCCATCACCCAGAAGCGGTCCATCGCCGCCATGTTTTGGGCCACTGTGCCTTGATACCTTCCGGTATCATCGCCGTTTCCAGCGGTGTTACCAGTGGCAAGAAACCTGAAGGATGGATGGGGCAGTATAACTTCCCCTTCATTCTCCGGGATTATTAAAGGCTGGCCCTGAAGCACAGCATTCAATCCCGCAAGAGTGCCGGGGTCTATCAAATCTATTTCATCCAGGAGGAACCAATAGCCTTTCCTCATGGATATTGTAAGTGGCCCGTCAATCCACGACATAGAGCCGTCTTTCTGGATGGCTATGTAGCCTACCAGATCAGACAACTCCATCCGGGCATGACCGCACACGGTCATGCAAGGTATGTTCAACCTTCCAGCGAATTGCTGAACAAGGCTTGACTTCCCGCTTCCTGTAGGGCCGTGGATAAAGAATGGTTCAGTAGAGCCAATATTGGCCCAAAGAACCAAAGTTCTCACTTCATCAGGGCTGAATGAATATCCCTGATCCAATTTGAAAGGGATTGGGGATGACTCTTTGCGGCCTATAACTACCGCTCCGTTGGGAAGAGCCTCAAGACCGGGGAGTTTATTAAGTTGGAATTTCAAGGCTATGTCCTTTCTTTTAAAAAATAAAAAAGGGAACACAGCCGCCCCAAAGGGAAGTGTGTTCCCTTCGGGATAAGAAAAAATGAAAAAATTATTTTTTTCGGATACTCGAATAATCGGCTTTATAGGCCGTTATTATTTGCGGGTATCCTTCCGGATGAAGGGCCGCAACGATCACAATTCCTTTAAACTCAAATTTCAGAGGCTTGTGATTTAAGATTTTTTTTACCTTATCGCAACCTTCCACGACGGCCCAAGGCAAGCCTCGTTCCAGTGTGCGGTTGGCTGCGTGGAAGGATAATGAAGTCATAATTCCACCACCCTTCCCCCAGGAAGAATTTCAATTTCTCCCCGGATTTTTTCAATGTATCTTTGTGTGTCTAAAACGGCGCATGTTGGCATGTTCGCTCCTTCCAAAAAAAAGGGAACACGCCACCCAGAAGGGAAGCTTGTTCCCTTCTGGGTATTTTAAAAATTATTTTTTCTTCTTCCTAGAAGCTGTCAGTCTTGGTGAAGACTTCTTAGGCTTCAACACCTTATTGTAAATTTCAGGGAACTTATTTTTCAGTTTTTCATTATCTACAACAAAGCTATCAGAAGATGTATTTACTTTGAGAGATGTAACATATTCTTCAGTCTCAAAACTGGAGAAAAAATTTTTCCCGGTGAAACCTAAAAGCTGTTCCCGGATAAGATTTTTCTCCTTTTTTAATTTTTTTTCTGCTTCGTCCTTATCAATAAATGACTGAAGCAGTGCCTCCATTTCTGGAGGCATGTTTTCCTGCAATGACTTCGGCCTTGCAGGGCAATCATCCTCAAAAAAACAATACCCGCAAAGCAATCCAGGACGACAAACAGGAACTTCTTTGCCATCCAGACAATTAACAATGTGAAATGCCCTTTTTTCAACTTGTTTAAACAGCAAGTCGGAGAGCTGGTAGGAGCCAAACTCATGCCATTCCCCTTCTTGCAAGTCCACACACAAGATGCTGCCAGTGAGATTTTCCACATGGGGGTTGTTAAGCTTGAAAAGCCCCATTTGCATCTGGAGCTGTTCGATCCAATCCCCATACGGTTCCAAAGGAACGGCTCCACTCTTGCACTCAAGAATGTGGACCCGATTCTGGCCGTAAAAAACAAAATCCAAATGGGCTTTTACCATTGGATTTTGTGGATGTGATACCTCAACCTGGCGCAGAGTCTTCAAGTTTCCGTACTGAAACAGGCCAGCAACAATATCTTCCGCTGCATGGCCTCTTTCAAACCTGAGCAGGGTTTGAGTGTCATGCTCAACCCCTACGGTTTTACTGAGGAAAGCCTTGCGGGGGCATGATAAATCCGATGCACCCACATACAGGCTACGATTCCCAAGCTCTTTCTCCGATTTTGCTTTGGAAAAAGCTCTCAGGGTTTTTTCAAGAAAAAAAAGGAGCTTGCTCATTGTCGCCCCCTTTCTCTTCAATTTCTATGAGGTAATTCCCTGATGTTGCTGATTTTCCCCACGAATATTCCTGAAACAACCTTTCTCCTACCCGAACCCTGGATGGGGTCGGGAAAAGCGGAAAGCCCTGAATAAAGGCTTGTCCGTTTTCGACTGAAAAAGACGAAATTTCAGATAATGAATTTTTTATATTTTTAAATATTTTCATGTTGGTTGTGTCCTTTCGTTTAAAAAATTGAAAAAAGGGAACACAACCACCCCAAAGGGAGTTATGTTCCCTTCGGGATTAGAAAAATTATTTATTTTATGCTTTATTCAACCGCCATGAGTTTGTTGACCCAAGACGGACGAATCCATTTTGAGAAACAAATTCAAAAACAGCCTGATTGCCACGGGGGACCGTGACATAAAGACCGTCTGTTTCGTCCTTATACGGCACCCCCAGACTTCTCAGGGTTTGCAGTATGTCATCAGAAGAAACATCCTGTGGCGGTTCGTGGGTGGGGGTTACAGGACGGGCAGCAGCAGCCGCTTCATCCGCAGCTCTGGCCTGTCTTGCGCCAAAGTCCTCTTCCAAATCCTGCGTGAAAATGTCGCTGGCCGCAGTGGTTGTCATTACTGCGTCCACCATGGCCCGCTTCTTTGCCATTTTCAGGCAAGTATTGTAGTAGTCCGCAGGATTGTTATGCTCTACTTTCTCCCCTGCTTCTGCAATTACCCATTTTTGATTATCATTTTTTTTTGGAACGAATCCTTTTCCCCCAAGAAGTTCAGGGTTGCGCTCTTTCCAGTATTCTCTGGGTACTGGCCGATCCGTAAGGGTTACTTCCCCTGTCCTAAAGCGATATTTGGTCTCCATAGTGGAGCAGGAGCCAATGCCCATGCCCAACCGGAGGCCATTTGAAGAAAATAAAGAAACGGTCACCTCATACTCTCGGTGGCCGTTTTCCATTTCCGTATGCCGAATTTCAATTTCAGGCAGGAGCCGAAAAACGAGCATCAGTTTTTCGGCTCCTGGTTTAAGGAGTACCTTCTTATCCCCACACCCCGGCACCATGCCGTAGTGTTCTCCGTCTTTCATGACCGAAGTCATGAGGGATTTGATTAACTGCATCTGATTGAGAATCTCCTGGACACTTACAGCTCCAGAAGTCAGAGATAAATCAGACACGGAATGAGCAGGGGCATTGGCGGGGTTGAATTTTGTTACGTTTTGCATGGTGTTCTCCTTTTTTCTTTAAAGATAAAAAAAGGGACACCCCTTCCCCGAAGGGAAAAAATGTCCCTTCAGGGAAATAAAAAAATTAAATTTTAAACAGAAATAAGGTTTTTCACCTCTTTTCTGTACGATTTTGCATAATATGGAGGCGCATAATTATCTTCGTTCCGCTTAATAGCTGCGGTTAAGATAATTTTTGCAAGCGCATACTCCGCATCATTAAAACTGGCTGTGTCTATCATTCCCGAAGCCAAAAGCTTCTTGGCGTCTTCAAGGACGGTATCAGACCAATTTTTTAATAATTCATCAATTTTTTTTAGATGTGATTCCATGGTATCCTTTCTATTTAAAAATTTAAAGCAGCATCAAGACTGGCAGCTTCCCGATGCCACAATTTTTTCCATTTGGCTGAATCCCATTTAATCCAGTCAATTTCTTCAAATAAAAAATCCTTGAGAGAGATTCCCAAGGACTTTATTTTTTTTATTTGAGCATCCTTTATTTCAGTTGCAGGAAACTCAATTCTTAAAAAACCGTCTTTATATGGACGGTAAAAGCAATTTGTAAGCATCTTGCCCCCTTATTTTACAGGGGCAAGATGCCCATAGAGGGGATTTTGCCCCTCTTTGGGTTAAAATGGAATATCGTCATCAGGTGGCCCAGGAGGGCCGTTGTTTTCATAAGGAGAAGGAGGGACAGAGCTTCCGGAACTTGCGGGAGCCTTGTCAAGCATCCTCATTTCTGAGGCAACAATCTCGGTAACATACCGGGTTTGACCGTCCTTTTCATAACTCCGGGTCTGAAGCTTACCTTCCACATACACCTTTGAACCCTTGTGGAGATATTGCTCGCAGATTTCCGCAAGCCGCCTGAAAACGACAATTCTGTGCCATTCGGTTTTTTCCCGCTTCTCACCAGACTGCTTATCTGTCCAGTTTTCAGAGGTAGCCATATTAAAATTACATACGGCTGTACCATCCTGAAAATAACGAATTTCAGGGTTAGCACCAAGATTGCCGATCAAGATTACTTTATTTATGCTACTCATACCTTACTCCTTTTTATTTTTTGTTTTTATAAAATTATAGTTTTTTATTAAAAAATGAACAAATAAACGGTCGTTAAAAACAAACCACCTACTTGAACACCCATAATAATTCTTTTCATACTGATGCCCATTGTTCTTCCTCCTTTTATTTTTTAAAAACCGGGAGGCAGATTTCCCAACCGGGAAACTGGCTCCCGGAGGGAATAAAAAAGCCCTGAAAAGCTTTAGATATGCTTTGTCAGGACTGATTTGGATTGTTTGGGCTGGAGGTAGGGCTACACCTTTTGGGTGTAGGTCCAAATGCCGCCAGACCTCAGATAATTATGGTATTTGTCTTTTTGTTTGTTTTTTATTTTTTTGACAAATGGATGCTTAGAACAGATATTCTAAGTCCTCCAACAGCTCAACCTCAACCCCATCCATCTGCCAGCCTTCATGATGAAGGCTGGTTTTTGTTCTCGACACAAGCATCCCTTTTTCAAGTTCTTCCTCATAGGTTACCACGAGGAAAAATCCTTCCCCTGTGACGGGGCTGTTTTCCCGGCTTGTAACAGGGACATAAGGTTTTATTTCGCAGAAAGCGTTAATTTTGTAGTATCTGTTAGTGTATCTGTCAGTGTAAAGGTCAAAACTGACATCTTTTCCAATAATATTCCTGAACTTATCAAGCTCATTAGATACAGAGATAACGCCGCTGGTAGGTAAATTTGCATTTGTCATTTGGATTTCCATTCCAGGAAAAGTTGCGTCCAAAACTCTCATTGTTTCTCTCCTTTGGTTTGTTTGTTTTTTATTTTTATTTTATTTTTTTTGACAAGCTGCCAGCCAAACCAGAATGGTTAGCGTGGTAGGGCTTGTCTCATTTAATTTTGCACTCAGGCAGTAAACAACAAAGGCAATGCCTTTGGCCTGTTTCTGCTTGAATGCTTCTTTGTTTGGCAATTCGTTCTAACAACATTATCTGAACGGCACTGCCGTTTGTTTTTTTTGCGGCTTGTTGCCACATTTTTTCATCATTCATAAGAATCCTTAGAAAAGGTAAATCCTGAATGGATGGTGATTTTGTCCAGAAGGATCAGCGGTTTCCGAAGAAATGATGAATCCTGATGGATGGTGATTTGTCCAGAAGGATCAGCGGTTTCCGAAGAAATGATGAATCCTGATGGATGGTGATTTTGTCCAGAAGGATCAGCGGTTTCCGAAGAAATGATAAATCCTGATGGATGGTGATTTTGTCCAGAAGGATCAGCGGTTTCCGAAGAAATGATAAATCCTGATGGATGGTGATTTGTCCAGAAGGATCAGCGGTTTCCGAAGAAATGATAAATCCTGATGGATGGTGATTTGTCCAGAAGGATCAGCGGTTTCCGAAGAAATGATGAATCCTGATGGATGGTGATTTGTCCAGAAGGATCAGCGGTTTCCGAAGAAATGATAAATCCT
>Ga0265295_1006200_pt1 | contig 14617 bp, 11 predicted proteins | sample Munlansysbiofilm_FD_192503 | JGI IMG/M metagenome (GOLD analysis project Ga0265295, IMG submission 192503) | Leachate microbial communities from a municipal landfill in Southern Ontario, Canada - Methane capture system biofilm | ecosystem: Engineered > Solid waste > Landfill > Unclassified ... | reverse complement strand
AAACTGAAAAATGCACCTCAATTTGGTTCCTGTATATTAGTCCCAATTAAAGCCATGAAATAATTGAAATGTGCCAAAGAAGTAAAAAAATGGATGATAAAAATGTAGGTTTCGATACAAATTTTTCGAAAGAATTGGTCACTACCAAAATGCCTTTGGTAAATATAAAAATTACACCTTGTGCGATTTGCCAGAGCCTTATCTTGTTTGGTTTAAGCAGAAGGGTTTTCCACAAGGGAAGCTAGGAATGCAGCTTGCGTCTCTTTATGAAATTAAATTAAATGGGTTGGAATATCTTTTGTTTGAAATTCGAAAACGACGAACCCAGTCAACGTAAATTATCACGATTTATTTATTTTTCTTAAATAGAACTGAAGCAAATCTAAAAAAATATATTCAAAAAACAATTGCTGTTTTGGTGTTTTTGTTTTTTTAGCTTATTACAGTTTGCTCGGGATATTAATTATCCCAACACTCCATAAGCACTGGGGAAATTGCAAGAGTTAGAATGGAAAAAGAAATGGATTTTTTACAGATAGAGATACTTTAGGTGAAATTCCAATCGTGAACTTATATAAAAATGGGGAAGTAATAAAAACACGCGCTATAAAACGAGTAGCCGCTCCACCAAGCTAAGCTGATGAAAAGTTTCCGCTTAAAATCGAGACAAACTATGCTCCTGCTCTTCAAAAAACACAAAAAGAAAACGGTTCGTTTTATGCCACCATTTGACCGAAAAGGATGACATCAGCAACCCAAAATAGCCATACACCACCCAAACAAATAAGCCCCACCTCCCCAGTTATAAGGTTCCAAGTGAGTTTGATTTCAGCTTCGGCAAAAACAACCGAACAAAAGTTCTGTTTCATTGTTTAAAATATCAGTGTGAGACGTAACCTAAATTAAGAACCCCGGTAAGCATTGAAAAACGGTGCTGATGCTCCGAAAAAAATGTTAGCATGCCGTTAAAACAATCTATTTTCAATCTATTCCAATAGGGATATGATATTAATGAAAAAAAAAAGGTATTTTTGTGTTTCAACGTTATCTGAAACGTAAGTTTCTACCAAAAACTAAGGGCTAACCAACCTAAAATCCTAAATACGATATGCATTTCCATTCTTTATACATATTAATATTTACCTCTTTTATATCCATTGTTTCGCTCTATTCACAAAATGTGAGAGTGGGAGGACTCTTTCCCAAAAAAGCACATTCAGGTTCGGAGATAATTGTTAATTTCTCCTTCGAAAAAGGAGACTTAAATGATTTTGCACGATTCCAAATTGAAGTGCCTGTGGGGATTACACCGTCGCCACGGATATCAAAAAATGCTGAATTTACATTCGAAAATAATATCGTTAAACTCGTTTGGATAAAAATCCCTCCCGAAAACAGGTTCGATATCTCCATCAATTTTAGAATAAGTGCTACCGTAGAAGGTTACAAGGTGTTTAAAGGCGAGTTTTCTTATGCCGATAAAACGGGAGCTAATAAAATAATGGAAATGGAACCGCAAATTGTAGCCATTGAAAAGGATGAATTCCGAAGCGACATAACCAAAGATTTAGCATTTGAATACAAGTATTTTTCTCAAAAAGGAGTTACCTGTATCCGACAAAAACCTTACATCGACGAAAACAATGAAATTATTGTGAATATTCTCGTTTCAAAAGGCGCTCTAAATGAATTTGGACGTATTGAAGAGACTATTCCTGAAGGATATAGTGCGGTAAGTGAAAAAAGTGGAGGAGCAATTTTCGCCTTCAATAAAAATCGTCGTAGCGTAAAATTTATGTGGATGAACCTACCGGATAGGGATCAATACTCCATTGCATATCGTTTAATTCCAGAAGACCCCGACGAGAAAAGGATCTTTATGATTACTGGAACGTTTATGTTTGCTGAAAACAGAGTTACACATAGCGTCCCCATCACAGAATTAGACATGGATGTAGATAAGGAGAAAAGAAAATAAAATTTCACTACACTCTTCCTTTTACGTTCACGAAAACCCAAGCCCAACATAAAATAATTGTGTTGAATATTTGGAACGGAAAATATATTTCTTTTTCATATTCATCTATTCGTCAAGTATTCGTACCTTTGCGGGCTAAATAAATTCAATTCATGGAAAATCACAAAGCAGGCTTTGTAAACATTATAGGAAACCCAAATGTTGGAAAATCAACATTAATGAACGAATTAATTGGAGAGAAACTTTCAATTATAACCCCAAAAGCCCAAACAACACGTCATCGAATTTTTGGAATTATCAACAGCGATGATTTCCAAATTGTAGTGTCCGATACCCCTGGAATCATCAACCCACACTACTCTTTGCACAAAAGCATGATGCAATTTGTTGATACCGCTCTGAATGATGCCGACATTGTTATTTACGTAACCGACATCTACGATGATCCGGAAAAGAACCCTGTTTATATTGAGCGTATAGCCAACACAGATATCCCTACACTAGTTATTATCAATAAAATAGACCTGAGTACCCAAGAGAAAATTGAGCAAAAAGTTGACCAATGGAAAGAAATCATGCCCAAAGCAAACATTCTTCCCATTTCGGCAAAATTTAAGCTCAACATCGATATGGTTTTAAAATATATCCTTCATCATTTACCCGAAAGTCCCGCTTACTTCCCAAAAGATGAACTAACCGACAAAACAATGCGTTTTATTGTGTCGGAAATAGTCCGTGAAAAAATATTCTTGCATTATAAAAAAGAGATTCCGTATAGCGTTGAAGTTGTTGTAGAAAGTTACAAAGAGACGGAAAAAAAGGTTCATATCGAAGTAACAATTTACACTGAAAGAGATACTCAGAAACGAATACTCATCGGACATCAAGGATCCATGTTAAAGAAAGTAGGAGTTGAAGCCAGAGCCGATATCGAAGCATTTATTGACAAACACGTCTTTTTAGCACTGCACATAAAAGTAGATCCTGATTGGAGAAATAATAACCAACGCCTAAGAAGTTTTGGTTACATACAGTAAAAAAAATAAAAAACAGAATACATGTCAGGAATAGTAGCAATAGTTGGTCGCCCAAATGTGGGAAAATCAACATTTTTTAATCGATTGGTTGGGCATCGAGTGGCAATCGAAAACGAACAATCGGGGGTAACTCGCGATCGACACTATGGGAAATGCATATGGAATGGCGTTGAGTTTTCAGTAATCGATACAGGAGGTTATGTTATTGGAAGTGAGGATATTTTCGAAGAAGCGATTCGAAAACAAGTTTTAATTGCCCTAAATGAAGCCGACCTTGTGATATTTATGCTCGACACACAATCGGGAGTAACCGATTTGGATCATGCTGTGGCAGAGGTGCTTCGTCAACATCCAAACAAAAAAATTATTGCCGTCGCAAATAAAGCGGACAACAACGATCTTATTTTACAAAGTTACGATTGCTACACATTGGGATTTGAGAAAATATACCCCGTTTGCTCACTAAGTGGCTCTGGAACAGGCGATTTACTCGACGATGTTGTTGATTCTCTACCTAAAGATGTACAAGAAGAGGAAGATATAAACATTCCAAGAATTGCAATTGTGGGTCGCCCAAATGTGGGAAAATCGTCACTGGTCAATCTCCTTCTTGAAGACGAAAGATCGATAGTTACTGATATTCCGGGCACAACACGCGATTCAATTCACACGCGATTCAACAAATATGGTCACGACTTTATGTTGGTTGACACCGCTGGACTACGGCGCAAAGCTAAAGTACACGACGACATAGAGTTCTACTCTGTTATGCGTACCATTCGAGCCATTGAAGATAGCGATGTCTGCGTCCTGATGTTGGATGCATCGGTTGGAATTGAAGCCCAGGATTTGAGCATCATGAACGTAATTCTAAAAAACCGAAAAGGACTTGTTGTTCTTGTGAATAAGTGGGATTTAGTTGAAAAAGAGCGCAACATTGCCACTGAATACGAAAACAACATCAAAAGAAGAACTGCTCCTTTCACCGACTATCCTTTACATTTCGTATCAGCTTTGACAAAACAACGAGTTCTGAAATCATTCGACTCTGTTTTAGAAGTTTATGAAAATCGAAAGCAAAAGATTGCAACATCGAAACTAAACGAAATAATGCTTCCGGAAATCGAAGCAATTCCGCCTCCTGCATACAAAGGGAAATATGTGAAAATTAAATACATCACACAACTACCAACCTCTACGCCTCAAATTGCATTCTATTGTAATTTGCCGCAATATGTTAAAGAACCCTATAAACGATTTTTAGAAAACAAGTTACGTCATTACTACAACTTCTCGGGTGTACCCTTAGAAGTTCACATTCGAAAGAAATAAACTATGAACTTTATCGTTTAATACATGAATCTTCAACTCCTTATTCGTAAATTTACAAAGGATTGAAGATTTTTGTATTTCACAAACAAAGCACCTTTAATGATGGAATCGATAATTGAAATAGCAAAATGGCTTTTACCAGCAATATTAGTTTTCATTGCTGTTTGGATGGTTTTTGAAAACAGCAGGAAAAGTGAACTCAAACGATATGCCTACGAACTGCGTAGCAAAGGCAGGCAAACCACCCTTCCCATTCAATTAAAAGCACATGAGCGAATGATGCTTTTCTTGGAACGTATTAATCCAGAGGCACTCATTATGCGATTACAACGTCCAAATCTAACGGTGCAGGAACTCCATGGACAATTATTAAAAACTATTCGTCAAGAGTGGGATCACAATGTATCGCAACAGCTTTACATTTCCGACGAAGCATGGCAGCAAATAAAGATAGCACGCGAAAACGTTGTGAAACTTGTCAATACCGAAGCAGGTAAACTCAAACAAATGGATCCAGCCATCAAACTCAGCCAGATGTTGATTGAGGAATCTAACGGACCTCTCTCTCCCATTGACCCCGCCATTAAGGCGCTAAAAGCGGACATCCGACAACTGTTTTAGGAAAAAGAACGGTGAACGGTAATTGGTGTGCAACTCAACAACTCTACAACTCAACAACTCAACAAAATCTTCTCTAGTTGTTCTGTTTTATTAAAAACATTGGCACATCTTAAAAACAGACAAAGAGGCTAAAACCACTTAAACCGCTTGAAAAAGAGTACTCCTACAATGGCTAAAATTACGGATACGGAAATAATTCCCACAAATGCATAGGCATTAGTTTCTAAACCATTGGGAACATTCATTCCATAAAGACTTGCAATTAAAGTAGGAATCATTAAAATAATACTTACCAACGTTAACTGCTTCATAATCATATTCTGATTATTGCCAATTACCGAGGCAAAAGCATCCATCATTCCGCTTTGAATATCGCTGTATATATTCGCCATTTCGATGGCTTGACGATTTTCAATTATGGCATCTTCTAGTAAATCTTCGTCAAAATCTTGATTTTGAGCAATCTTACTATTTCGCACACGCTCTAAAACCAAAGCATTGGCACGCAAACTGCTAATAAAATAGACCAGACATTTCTCCATCCGCAACATATATTGAAGCTCCTTATTCCGCGTCGATTTTTCGAGCTCACGCTCAATCATATTAATATGAATGTTGATTTGTTTCAAATATCGTAAAAACCACATCGCCGAAATTAAAAACCCTTGCAATACAAAACCTGAAGGCTCTAAAGTCGATATTTTAAACAACTTAGCTAAGTGAATTAAATTTCGAACAATCTCATTCTCATAAGCACAAATGGTTACTATAGCATTGCGCGAAATAAAAATCCCCAATGGCACAGTAATATAAGGAATGCGATTATCTTCCTGATGTAAAGGAATGCGGATAATTAGGAAAAACCACCCTTCGTCAAGTTCGGCACGCGATCGTTCGTCAATATCCAAAACGTCTTGAATAAGATCAATGGGGATTTTAAGGCGGTTTGATAAAAACCCAATCTCGGTTTGTGTGGGATTTGTAACATCAACCCAACAATGTCGTGTAATTGTGTCTGTTTTCTCAAAACTGTTAGCGCTGCTTTTCCAAAAATTAATCATAGTCGTCTCCGATTAAATCGAAGGTTTTTCCACGACACTCCGATTAAGTTTATAAATTTACCGCCTGGATTTTCGAATAATAATCGTCCATATATTCAATGATTGAGAAGGCACAAAAATACAAAAAAACATGGAAACGACCCTACATGTACCATAGATTATAATAAACTGTTTAATTGTAAATTCAATATAAAATTCAACGTATATAAAACACATTTACAAATAATTATTGAAATTACATATCACCAAATACAGAATTACTCGTAAATTAAATGCATTTTAATGGGTGTTCGTTTTGATTTGATCATATTTAATAATAAATTTGGTAGATAATCGATAATTATATATACAAAGAGCCCTATGGATATTCGTTCCTTATATCAGATATTCGAGAAAACACCCATAATTAATACCGACAGTCGTATAGATGGACGAGGCGGACTGTTTTTCGCTTTAACAGGACCCAATTTTGATGGAAACAAATATGCTGAAGAAGCTCTAAAAACCAACAAATATGCAATTGTTGATGATCCGAAAATAGCGGTTGACAAACGTTATATATTGGTAAAGAATGTGTTAAACACATTACAAGATTTAGCACAGCATCACCGCGACCATTTTGACATTCCAATAATAGCCATTACCGGAACAAATGGCAAGACAACAACTAAAGAATTGATAGCAAGCATACTATCTAAAAAATACAAGACATATTCTACCCAAGGGAATTTAAACAACCATATTGGCGTTCCCTTATCAATTCTTGGAATTACTGCAGAACATGAATTTGCGGTAATAGAGATGGGCGCAAGCGCATTGGGCGACATTGCACTTTTATGTGCCATTGCAAAACCCAATTATGGAATTATTACCAATATTGGAAAGGCGCATTTAGAAACGTTTAAATCGTTTGAAAACATACAGCGAACCAAAGGAGAATTGTATCAATATCTATACAACCGAAATGGCGTTGCTTTCGTCAACTCCGATAATGAGCTACTTGAAGATCTTCGTCCGCCAAGAAAAACGGTCCATTACGGAACATCAAAATTCACCCACTGTCAGGGAATCATCCACGACAATCCTATTTTTGTTGACTTCTCATGGGTTTCAGTCGGTGATATGAGTTCAGATCAGAAAAAAATAAATTGGGACAACGACAACCAACATATTACAACGCAATTAGTTGGAATACACAATTTTGAAAATGCATTGGCAGCGGTTTGTGTTGGCGACTATTTCGAGATCGATGACATTCAAATTAAAGAGGCCATTGAATCCTACACCCCACAAAACAATAGATCGCAGTATAAAAAGACAGAGACAAATGAATTGATTATCGATTGCTACAATGCAAATCCTTCGTCAATGAAGTTGGCCATCACTAATTTCAATAAAATCCCTAGTGATAACAAGGTGCTAATTTTAGGTGAAATGTTGGAATTGGGTAAATTTACGCAACGCGAACACGATGTTTTAGCTCAGTTAATTGAAGAATCGGGGTTCAGAAATGTTTATTTAATTGGAGAGAACTTTTCCGATATTAGCCAAAAAGAGGTAAACATATATGCTACGCTTAACGACTTTATGGTCTATTTAAAGGAGAATCCAATTACAAATAGCACTATCTTAATAAAAGGTTCGCGCAGAGTTGCACTCGAAAACGTGATCCCATTTTTATAGAACTTTAAAATAGAGTCGGCATAGAATCAAGAGTCCAATCAATGGGCTCTTTTTTTATACTTTTTAAAATTTCATTGGTTTTCGAAAAGTGTTTGCAGCCAAAAAATCCCCGTTGCGCCGAAAGTGGCGATGGATGAACTGCTTTTAATACAAAATGCTTTTCCGTATCAATCAACCGCTCTTTTGCTTGCGCATATGCACCCCACAACAAAAATACAATTTCGGAACGCTGTTCAGAGAGCAGCGTAATGGCAGCATCGGTAAACGTCTCCCACCCTTGTTTTTGATGCGATCCGGCTTCATGAGCACGTACGGTCAACGTTGCATTTAACAACAAAACGCCTTGCGCACACCATTTAAGCAAATTGCCCTGCTCAGGAATGGGAATCTCTAAATCCAATTTCAACTCCTTAAAAATATTCAGCAACGAGGGCGGTTTACGTATTCCATTGCGAACCGAAAAGCACAAACCATGCGACTGACCTTCGCCATGATAAGGATCCTGACCAAGAATTACAACCTTTACGTTATCGAATGGAGTTGCGTTAAAAGCCGCAAAAACCTCCTTTTCGGGCGGAAAAACAGTCGTTTTTTGACGCTCAAGAGTTACAAACTCCTCAAGTTTGCGAAAATAAGGCTTGTGAAATTCATTGTTTAATACCTCTCTCCACCTTGGCTCCGTTATATATTGATATAGATTGTTCATTCTGATTTTGTGTAACGTTATGCATTATCAAGATCAACTCCTTTAATGCAAATTTAGCAATGTAAACACAAATAACACCCAACTAAAGATCAATTTCAACAATGATTTCGATTTTCGTTTCTACAAAAAAAAAACCATTGTCGTATTATGAATCAAGAAGAGTTGTTTATCTCCGATTTTCTAAATACTTTTAGAATGTTAACTTACATAGTGCCTGCAAGAAAACGCATGTTTTTTCAAGTGCTTGATAAGAAGGCGTCAAGTGCAAGGCATGCAAAGACTGAAAAACAGGATTTTACTCTTCGTAAATGACTGTTTTGAAGACAAGCATAACGCAGCAATTGGCGTTTTCTTGCAAGCACTACACACAAAATCGTGCAATCGATTTTGTGTGATCGTTGGCAATAAACTAAAGAAAAGCGATTCGAAAATGATGAAAGAAAATTTATTAAAGCAAATAGAGTTTATCAAAGAAATTGATAAAATAAAATATATCCAAAGACGAACAAAATTGTTTAAAAGCGACCGAAACGAAAATGATGCGGAGCATAGTTGGCATTTGGCAATGATGGCAATGGTTTTAAGTGAACATTCGGATGCAAAGATTGACCTGTTAAAAGTGATAAAAATGGTATTAATCCACGATATCGTAGAGATAGATACCGGCGACATCTTTTTATACGACCTAAATAAAAATCACGATAATACCGAGGAGGAACTAAAAGCTGCCAAACGTATCTTTGGAATTCTACCCGAAAAGCAAGCAGCAGAATTTATCAAAATTTGGATTGAATTTGAAGATGGTATTACCAATGAAGCGAAATTCGCAAAGTCGTTGGACAAACTTGAACCTATGTTACAGAATGCAACCAATAACGGAGGAACGTGGAAAGAATTTGACGTAAAATATCAAACGGTGTACGACAAGAAGAAAAGCATCAAAAACGGTTCAACAAAATTGTGGGATTATGCCGAAAACCTCATTAAGGAGAGTGTAGAAAAAGGCTTTTTGGATGAATAAATATTGGACAATTGAGCAGAAACTAAAGGATACAAGGCGTTTGGAATCCTCCGGCAGCTTTTTTCAATTTAAAGATCAGAGAATGATTTTGCACAAAAAAATGACGGTTTTGATTCCCATTTGTTGGATAGCATAAAACGAACAATATATATCCAAGTCAAATTTCCCAAAAGAAAAACAAATAAATGGGGAAGTAAACTACTCCCCATCCCACCAACCTAATCTAATAAAACCCTTACTCACTATTCACCCCACCAAAATATCCATTCCCAATAAATTATGGTTTCCGTTCGATTTCCAATGCTAGCCAACTTTCAAGAATGGAGATAATGGAATCTTGCATATCCTTGGGAAAAGAGGCAATACGGGTAGCGTGATTGCCCCCGGGATTGAAAAATCGGCGGCTATTGGTTTGTTCTCCCGGTTGTGCAGCAGTAGATGACCATGCGTCCTGCCCTCCATAAATATAGAGCATATTGTCTCCTTGGGTTTTCACCCATTTATCCACCTCTTGCATGGGTTGTGGATTAAATTTAATCTGTTTATAACCAAACGGTAAGGTGAATTGAAAACCCAAAATTCCCTTCAGTTTGGTATATTCTTGAAACGGTTCTGTTTTATAGCCATACATCCCTATCTCGGTTAAGGCTTGAAAGAAAAAAGGTCGGTTACTCTCAACATTCGCCTCCTCAAAAAACTGGAATGCGCCACTTGTGGCGAGCGTCTCAAACAGCACGGTATCGGCACTTTTTAAATCAGGGATTTCTGTTTTTCCGCCCCATTGCCAATAAGCAAAACTAAACTCAAAAACAGCCAAATCGTAAACTGAATCGATGGAAACAGAAAAATTCCACCCTTTTTCGCTGATCAGTTCTTTAAATTTGGGCATCAACTTCGCTTTTCGTTTTAACAGCTCAATTTGATAATTCTTGATCTTTAAACGCTCTAGCTCCGTTTCCACCGTATCCAGAAAGTTAAAAATACGCTCATCAATGTCGGAATAGTTTACCGGAGCAACATAAGGGATACTTACATCTACATCGCTGGGGTAAAATGATCGGTGAAAAATTGCCGTTTGTCCTCCTTTACTAATGCCTGTAGAGATCCATTTCGACTTGTAAAAAGGCTTAAACAACGCAATAATTTTATGTTGATCGGCAGCCGCATTTTTTATATTCAGGGTGCTCCAAGGAATGGAGTCATTGGGTCGCGATTTCTTAAAATAACGATGTTCAATGGTTATTTGATTGGCATTCAATAATTTGGCAGGTTCGCTTAAACGAAACGAAAAAATGCCATATCCCTCCATTACCACCACCACAGGGCGATCGAACGAACGATGTTCATACACCACTCGCTGAGGAAACGTTCCCAATTCGGGATTGTCATGATCGACAAACTGAGTAACCCAAACCATATAAATGGATGATCCATATTCAGTTTCTTGAATCAATTTAATGGAATCAATGGCGGAGATTTTAGACAAAACCTCAAAAGAAGTTGGATCTTTTGCAATCAGAATCAGATTAAACTGCAATACTAAGACAAAAAACAGAACGATACGTTTCATAAATTTAATTTCAATACTATTCATAATGCATTATATTTCAGACAGTTTCATGTTCCGTCCGACGAATAATTTCATCCTGTAGCTCTTGTGTTAAATCGTTAAAATAATCAGAGTATCCAGCTACCCGAACGATTAAATCACGGTAATTTTCAGGATTCAACTTCGCTTTTCTCAGCGTTTCCGCCTCTACAACATTAAACTGAATGTGATGACCATTCATGGCAAAATAAGAACGAATAAGTGCCGTCAAATTTCGCATATTTTTCTCATTTGCAAAGAACGAAGGGTTAAATTTTTGATTCAACAACGTTCCACCAGTACGGATATGGTCAATTTTTGCGGCCGATAATATCACCGACGTTGGTCCATAAATATCCGTTCCCTGAACAGGGCTTATCCCTTCTGACAGTGGCATCTTGGCTTTTCTACCATCGGGCATAGCTCCCAATTTACTCCCAAAATAGACATGACTTGTTGTGGGAAGCATATTAATTCGGAAACGCCCACCGAGCGCAGTTTCCCGATTATCGACTGCATTGAAAAACGAGTTAAAAACAGCAACTGCATGCTGATCGGCCTCGTTATCATTGTTTCCCCACTTTGGTGTTTCGTATATAAACCGATGTCTCAACGCTTCATGTCCATCAAAATTAGAAGCCAAAGCCAGCAACAAATTCTCTTTTGTAACGCTTTTATCATCAAACAGATACTTCTTGATTGATGCAAAATTATTTGCAATACTTCCCAACCCAACGCCTTGAATATAACTCGTATTATACCGGGCTCCGCCAGCATTATAATCCTGTGCATTTTCGATACAATCGTCAATAATTAAGGATAAAAACGGCGCCGGCATCGATGTTGCCCACTGCTTTTCAATAAAATTATTACCCACAATTTTGATGTCGATAAAATAGTGCAACTGTCTCTCGAATGCCGTATAAAAATCCTCAAACGTCTCAAAATCAGTAAGTTTTCCTGTTTGTAGCCCTATTGTTTTCCCCGTTGGTGCATCAACGCCATTATGTAGCGTGAGCTCTAAAATCTTATTCAAATTAAAGTAACCGGTTAAAATATAACGTTCCGTTCCAAAAGCCCCGGTTTCTACACAACCACTACATCCACCATTGCGGGCATCTACCGTTGTTTTGCCCTGACGTTCAAGTTGTTGAACAATGGTGTCGGTATTGAAAAAAGAGGGCTGGCCAAAACCTGTTTTAGCAATTTTCAGCGCTCTTAAAATGAATGAATCCGGGTTTTTCTCACTAATTTGAACCATGCTGCTGGGTTGCAAAATACGCATCTCCTCAATTACATCGAGCAATAGGAACGTTAAATCGTTCACTGCATCGTGACCGTCGGGAGTTAACCCACCCAAATTTATAAGCGAAAAATCGGTATATGTGTTGCTCTCCTTTGCCGTAACGCCAATTTTGGGCGGACTTGGATGGTTGTTGAACTTAATCCAGAATGCTTCCAATAGCTCTTTGGAATCCTCCACCGTTAAAGAACCTTGCTCAATTTCGCGCTTCCAAAATGGAAACAGATGTTGATCCAATCGTCCGGGATTAAAAGAATCCCACGGATTCAACTCCGTAATAACGCCAACATGAATAAACCAATAGTGCTGAAGCGCTTCGTGAAACGTTTCAGGAGCATTTTCAGGAACTCTTCTACAAATAGCCATCATTTTTTCAAGTTCCCCTTGTCGAATAGAATCATTTTCAACCGACAATTGTCGTTGCAACTCATCAGCATGCCGATTTGCATACATAATAATGGTATCCGCAACAATTTCCATGGCGTCGAGTTCCTCTAACTTCTCCGTATTATTTGAATTTAGGGACGCGTTCAGACGGTTTCTTACTACTGAAATATGTTTTTTCAAATCCGCCATTCCCATGTGCCATATTTTAGTTCCAGCCACCGTATGACCTGGAGCACGCTGTTCTTGAAACTCCGTAAAAACACCAGCATTATAAGCATCGAGCCATTGCGGAGTCATATTTGAGAAAATATGATCGCGAACGGTTTTTCCCTCCCAAAATGGAGTAATGATGGTGGCATAATTCTGCCGTACTTGTTCGGTCGAGGAGAAAGAAACTTTCGAACGGTTATGCAAAATTTCAAGATCTTCGATGGAATGCAGCGAAACCTCGGGATAGGTTGGTGTGGCTTTTGGTTCTGGGCCTCGTTCCCCAACAATAAGTTCCTGATCTCCAATATAAATCTTCTTTCGAGACATTAAATAGCGAAACGATTCGGCCCGTGCTACAGGAACGCTAATCTGTTTTCCCTCAATGGATTTATAATATTCGGTCATCAACATCGCTCTTTCGTCGGATATAGAATATCTGGTCTCTAAACTTTGGGTTCGTAATGTATCGATTCGAGTTCTCATGATTGATCGTTTTTAATTATTTACAACATATAGATTTAATGCTCGTCACAGTGATAATAATACTTTTTATGATGTACATCTCATCCTCCAACGGTAACATCGGAAAACCATTTCCGAAAATAGTCCGCTATTTTATTTGCTTTGTCAATAGGATAGTTTTCAACCCCTTCCATAGCAAAGTCAATATTCAATTTAGCATGTTTTGATTTACTCATGGAGTGATATGGTAGCAAATCGATCCCTTGGATAGAATCGAGCGGTTTAATAAACTCCAAAATTGCCTCTAAATTCGATGGTGTATCGGTTATGTCAGGAATCAATGGAATTCGAATCCGAACAGGCACTTTATTCTGAACAGCAACACTTAAATTGTTCAATATTAAATAATTATCAACGCCCGTAATTTGTTTATGGATTGTGCTATCCATTACTTTCAAATCAAAAAGCACGAGGTCGGTGTATTTTAAAACGGAGCGGAATTGACCCGTTTTTGCAAATCCCGAAGTATCGACACAGGTGTGTATTCCTTGCTTTATGCACTCTTTCAACGCTTCGACCAAAAATTCGGGTTGCATCATGGGCTCTCCGCCCGAAAAGGTAACGCCACCTCCCGATTTAGAAAAAAAGAGACTGTCTGCCATTACAACCTTCATTAATGACTCAATATCAACCTGTTGGCCTACTTGAATATTTCTCAAAAATGACTGTCCATCAAGATGATCGGTCTGGTTCCAAGTCTCAATGGCACACGAAAAACTCTCCGGATTGTGACACCATTTGCATCGCAACGGACATCCTTTGAGAAAAACGGTTAACCGAATTCCCGGGCCATCGTTCACCGAAAAATGTTTATAATCAAAAATTATCCCTTCCATAATTTCAATTTACAAGATTTGAAAATTGAGTTTACTAATTTTATTGCACGACTATTTGGAGTTATTGAAAGCCATGTAATATTAAGAAAGAGAGGAACGTCAAAATAGCCAACAAGAGTAGAGACCCTTGCCATCGCAACGATAAAGAGAAGATAAAATATGTAAATATTTAACACGCATAATGTCAATTATAATGGTTGGTGGTACGCAATGTCGCCCGGTTAGGGGCGATTTTTGAATCCACCCGATAAAGATAATTTAAAATTGCACAATTTCCTAACAAACCCTTCTATCCTACCTACTCAATGATGAGTTTTATTTAAAAGCCAATG
>Ga0265295_1006199_pt1 | contig 14620 bp, 13 predicted proteins | sample Munlansysbiofilm_FD_192503 | JGI IMG/M metagenome (GOLD analysis project Ga0265295, IMG submission 192503) | Leachate microbial communities from a municipal landfill in Southern Ontario, Canada - Methane capture system biofilm | ecosystem: Engineered > Solid waste > Landfill > Unclassified ... | reverse complement strand
AGGGATCTGCTTCTGGGGCTCAGGATACTCGGCGATGAAAGCCAGTGCATCCTCTGTGGTATGAAAGTACAGGGTTTGCAGCGGATTTTCAGAGCTGTCCAGCTTGCACAAAAAGCTCAGCCTTCCTTTCTCATCAAGATGGAAATCAGAAGAGGAAGCAAGCATGGCTTGCTTCTCTTGTTCCTTGGTCAGGGAAAACAGGACATTGGTTTCACACAGTGCTTTTGCCAGTACCGTCTCTTCTTGTGCAGGGGAAATCACACACCTTCCGATACAGGATGGAAGGACAAGACCTGACAAGGTCTTGGCAAGAGCATAGGTACAGAACAAGGTGCAATGCGACATGAGGAGCCTCCAAACGCTATGTGCCGAAAGCCTATCGCAAATGAGCGATGCAAGGCAAGGCTTGGTGTGCTAGACTGCATGCATGGATGTACGGGAATACCAAAGCAAGGATCTGGATCGGATGATTTCCATCTGGAATGAGGTAGTAGGGAAGGGCAACGCCTTTCCCCAAACAGATCTGCTCGATTGCAATTCAGGAGAGCATTTCTTTGCATCGCAAACTTTCTGTGCAGTTGCCGTTGACCAGGAAGAAGTCCTGGGTTTGTACATCCTCCATCCCAACAATGTCGGGAGGGTAGGCCACATCGCCAACGCTTCCTACGCGGTATGCCAGGCAAGCAGGGGAAAGGGCGTGGGCAGGCTCCTGGTGGAGCACAGCCTGGCCCAGCTTCCCCTCCATGGCTTTCGCATCCTCCAGTTCAATGCGGTGGTAGCTTCCAATACTGCGGCCATCACCCTGTATGAGAGCTTGGGCTTTCAGAAGCTGGGAACCATCAAGGGTGGGTTTGCCAAGGATGATGGGACCTATGAGGATATCATCCCCATGGTGTACTACGTCAACGGACGATAAGGATTAACAAACAAGGCTTCGGTTCAGATACACAGGAGGGCATTGGCTCCCACTCGTGCTGGCAACGGCTGTCTGCTTCTCATGAAAAAAAGCAGTGATAGTCCATGCAACTCGGGCTCAAGCGTATCGTTGACAAACTTGACACCTACAAAAATGTCTATACAATACAATACATATATAAAAAGTACTTCATGTACGATTGGGACCCTGAAAAGGGTTGACTGGGAACACTCGAATCAACAAGAGACAAGGGTTCAATGTGTTGGGCGACATGGGGCTCTTTGATAGTTCTGATCGTTTATACTGACAGGGATGGACTCATACGGCTGATATCGGCAAGAGAGGCTTCCCCACGAGAAAAGAGGGCATATCATGACTATGAAAAAGAACGATAAGACGAAACATGGTGGAATTGATTATTCCGATATTCCTGAGATGACAGACGAGCAACTTGCACAATTGCAGCCTTCCCATCTACGAAATCCTGCAAATTTTCGTCCAATCAAGAAGAAAATCAGCATCTATGTTGATGCCGATGTGCTGGAGCATTACAAGTCGAAAGGAAAAGGGTACCAGACAAAGATCAACCGGGTTTTGAGGGAAGGCATGCTCCGAGAAACTGCACCTACCTATGGCAAGCAATCAGAACCGGAAGTGGAATAGAATCTACTCCCCGATGATCTTCACTAAGACATGCTTGTCCCGCTTTCCGTCAAACTCAAAGCAGAAGATCTGCTCCCAGGTTCCGAAGTCCAGCTTTCCACCGGTGATGGCTACCACCTCTCGCGACCCATGATGGTGCGCTTGAGGTGTGCATCGGCAATGTCCTCATACCCGTTGTACTGGTACTGGGAGTAGGGCTTTTCAGGAACTAGTTTCTCAAGCCAGAGCTCATAGTCCTGATGCAGCCCACTTTCATCATCGTTGATGACAGGAAAAATCGTATACCTTCAATAAAAACTATACTATAAAGTATATGCAATATAGTATATACTCTTGATGGAGAGTCTGCATGGGAAAGACAGTAGTTGGTGATGATGGGTTCTTTGAATGGGATGAGGAGAAATCCAATGCGAACCAAAGAAAACATGGAGTTACGTTTGAAGAGGCCTCATTGGTTTTTCTTGATCCTAAAAGAATTGAATTCTATGATGCGTCACATTCAATGCAGGAACAGCGATACATTACGCTGGGTAATACTTCAAGAAGCAGTGTTCTGCTGATTGTAGTCAGCTCGACTGATCGTGGTGACAGAACTCGGATCATTTCTGCTCGCCGTGCATCAAAATATGAAGAAGGATTGTACTATGAGGGATAGAGAGAATACAAAGAAAGATGAACTTGTGGCGATAAAAGATAGGTCTCTGGATTTTTCTGATATTCCAGAACTTACTCCAAGTGTTCAGCAAACTCTCAGGAGAGTAGTTCCCAGGGAGTACTATCAAGTGATTCCAATCAAGAAAGCCATCAGCATCAAACTTGATGCTGATGTACTCGAGTATTACAAATCGGGAGGAAAAGGATATCAGACAAGGATAAATGCAGTTCTCAGGCAGGAGATGCTCCGAGAGACTGCACCTACCTACGGCAAGCAATCAGAACCGGAAGAAGAGTAGAACCTACTCCCCGATGATCTTTACCAGGACCCGCTTGTCCCGCTTCCCGTCAAACTCAAAATAGAAGATCTGCTCCCAGGTGCCGAAGTCCAGCTTTCCTTGTGTAATGGCCACCACGCTCTCCCGACCCATGATGGTACGCTTGAGGTGTGCATCGGCATTGTCCTCATATCCGTTGTGCTGGTACTGGGAGTAGGGCTTTTCCGGTGCAAGTTTTTCCAACCAACGTTCATAGTCCTGATGCAGGCCACTCTCATCATCGTTGATAAAGACGCTGGCGGTGATGTTCATCGCATTGACCAGTACAAGACCCTCCTGTACCCCGCTCTCTGCGATTGCCTGGGCAACCATGCCCGTGATGTTCACCAAGCCTCTTCTGCTCGGCAGATGGAAATGCAGTTCCTTGCGATAGCTTTTCATCATTGCCTCCTCTCTTGAGCATAAGCAAAGGAAGAGCTCCCGTCAAAGGGGGCTCTTCCTGCCTCTTCTAGAGGAATGAACGAATGGCGCGTACATAGCATTCCTCACTCTTGTCTCTGGTCCATGCGCCTCCCGTGCTGAATACAACACCTGTAGCAAAATTCTGAGACTCCTCAGTGGAGGAGAAGTATCCATGTATTGCGGTATCTCCAGTTGTTACAAAGCCGTCGATGGCTTCCCTGTGCTGATACATCAAGAGCAATTCATCACGGCTGGGAAGGAACCAGTCATCATAGGTGGTTGATTCGAAGATCACGCTCTTAGTGTCACATATATCTGCAGCACCTGTAGCTATGTAACCTGCTACTGTTGCCATCACATCGACGATCGTACGCGTATTAGTCTTTCCTGTTCCGATTGCGGTTCCCCGGGCACCCTCGCCGATATTATACGTTCCGTTGTTTCCAACAAATTTGGCCATTACCGTTTCATCTGCAGCTGCGGCTTCTAGGTACTTCCAACTCGTGATGGAAGGATCGGCATTCACATGGAATATCACGCCGCCAGCAGGTCCTGTGCTTTCCACAGGATGAAGCGAGGTGATGGTGTAGGTTGCACTCATCACTTCACTGTTTGTCATACCCAGGTACGTTGCCATTGCCTTCAACACAGTAGGGGAAGTGGAGTCTGTAATCGGTATATACGTACTGTATTCGTTGCTGCTTGTCGTTGGGGGATTTCCATCTGTCGTGTAGTAGAAGGTTGCACCACTAGCGGTGCTGCTGATGAGAATACCAACAGCATCCACATAGCTACCACCCTCTGCACTGAAGGTCGGAGTAGGACCTTGCACAACCGTGACCGTCGTTTCTGCAACAGCAGAGCTTATCATACCTTTCTTTGCTGCCATGGCTTTTACCGTGGTCGTTGCAGGTTGGAGGAATTCCAAGGGTACCATGTATCGAGTACTGGAAATTGAGGGTGTGGTTTCGTCAACAGTACAATAGATGCGTGCATCACTGGTTTCACTGCTGATGGTAACCTGTTTTCCTCCCACCATATCAGTTGTGGTCAGCTCCGGCGTCGCTACTTGATTGGCAGTGAAGAGCTTCATGGCGGAGACGGTCTTGGGTGTGGTACCATCCAGATAGGCGAGGCTGACGGTGACCTGATGGCTGCCGGTGGTAGTCAGCTCTGGGGTGAAGGTGAATTGATTGCCATCCCCATCGGTATCAACCGCAGCAGTTGCATTGCCGTCCAGATACCACGTGGCGGTAATAGTCGGATCCCCGGATTCCTCATAGGTCACCAGAAAATTGGCAAGCGTAGTATCGGCTTGGTTGATGGCTACATTGCTCACCAGTGCAGGCTCTGTGATGATGACCCCGCCTCGGCCTTCGCCGGTGATGGTATAAATGCAATCATAGGTTGGATATGAATCTATATACCCATCCTTACACGCTATGGCCTTGATCTCCGTGTCTCCGATTTCGGTGATCTCAAAAGGTGCGGTATAGAGGAATGTGGAGCTGTTTGGAGAAAAATCTTCCATAAATCCTGGGGCTGTCCTATCAACGGTGTAATAGATTTGAGCCTCTTCGACCGGACTTTCAATGGTTATTGTGCGGTATGACTGCAGGGGATCCTCATGAGTGGCTTCTGCAGAAGCAGTGACAATGGGTCGATCCAAGGAAGGGAATGGCACACTTCTCAAGTCAATAGTCCCATTCGAAATCTGACCGTTGTATACATTGATCGTATCGGCCATGAGAATAGGATCGGTCAAGTCGGTTCCCGATGGGTTTCGCATGATGACGTCAATCCCATAGTCCCCGACAGCAAGGTCATTGAAAATGAGCATTCCTGATCCACTTGTGGAGAAGCTTCCAGGATTCACATACCCATTGCTGAGCCTTGCCTGAAGCTTCACGGAATGGCTGCCTGTCCAGAGTACGGTCACTTCTGCACCCCCTTTTCCTCCGGTCAGATAATGCAGTGCAAAGGTGGCGGAGGTTGTTCGTCCTGAGCGGATCTGGACGCTTTGTGTAGCTGCAGGGGTAAGTGCAACCGCTCCTGCTGTTGATGGATCGACGCCATAGCCGACCACGTTGATCGTCCAGGTTCCGATCTTCAGGCCATTGATGACGATCGGTTTGCCCAATTGGAAGTTCTGTGGGCCGATGACAACAGTCGGCTCCGAATCCAGGCTGCCGCTGATCTGTACCCACGTCACCCGAAGATTTTCCGGGGTGATGGCCCTCGATCCCTTTGACCCGAAATCGATGACAAGATCACCGGTGAGGGTAGCCTCATTGCATGATACCAGAACCACCAACACACAAAGCAGCGATACCAACAGTAGTGCTGCACGCAGATAGGATGTACGTCTCATCTTCTGTCACTCCTCTCTATAGGAAAGCCCTTACGGCACGAACCTTATGCTCTTGAGTTTTTGCCACACTATTGGACTCTGGGACGTCGGCATACTCAACAACATATGCCGCGGTGGTACTGGCCTCCGAGGAGGACCAGTACACGCCTTCAGACAGGTCGGTCATTGCCAACAATTCATCACGAGAGGGAAGAAACCAATCCTCATACCCCCCGAAGACCTTGTCCTGACACACTTTTGCCGCACCGTCGGTTGCATCATGTGTGATGGACAGGGTATTGGACGCTCCTGTCCCCACCTCGGTGTGCGTGTCGCCGATGATCACTGAAGATGGTGTCCAGGCATAGCTTCCCGTCTCTTCTGGGGCTGCCTCAAGATACGTCCAGCCATCATGTGCTGCATCAGCATTCACCAAGAAGATGAGGCCACCCCCCGGTCCTGTGTCTCCCAAGGCATAGGAGACTGTGTGGGTGGTGGTTCCCACCAAGGACACAGCCTTTCCCGATGCCACCCCAATCGCTTTGATGGTGACAGTCTGTTCAAATGAGAGTGGTGTTTCATAGAGCGTGCCTGTGAGATCAGGAATTGTCCCATCGAGTGTGTAGTACACCGAAGTTGCATCAGAACAGATGATCTGCACAGTATGTGCTTCTGCATCTTCCGTAAAGGTTGGGGTAGCTGCACGTTCCACCAAAAGGCTGTCACTGATGAAGATTGGAGAGTCAACCACACCTTCCCTGAGCGCGATGGCCTTGACCTGGTTCGTGCTGGAAATGGTGAACGGCAAAGAGTAGAGCGGACTGGCAGAAGAGGGAGTCGTACCATCAAGCGTATAGTGGATGGTTGCATCCGGTGTTGCACAGGCAAGGCTTATCAGCTTGCCCCCGATGATATCCTGGGTTGAAAGGGTGGGGGTTGCAACAACCCCATCAACTGCAAACCGCAGTGTGCCGCTGGCTGTCCGCACCGTATCCGGCGCATCATGATAGGAGAACACCACCATGACTTGGTGCTGGCCCAGCGAAAGCGTTCCATCGTAGGTGAAGGTGTTGCCATCCCCATCCCCATCCCCATCTGTTTGTGCAATCCCGTCGATATACCAAGTGAATGCATCGACTGTAAGGTTGCCCTGGATGCTGTAGGTAGCCGCAAACGATGGGCTGAGGGCCGAACTGTTCGTCCTGCTTACAATTACATGGGAAATGAGGGGAGGTTGGATGATCTCAATGGTACCCGAACCCTCATCCTCGGCATCCACCACATACGTTTCAGCAAGGGAGTCTTGGTATCCACCCTTGCAAGCAGCTGCAATCAGATACCGTCTCGTTTCGCTGCTGGCAACGGTGAATGGTTCTGTATACGCTGTGCTTGCAGTCCAGTCAAATGAGCCGGTCGGTTCTGCGGAAAGCAGCAGATACCGTATGGATGCCCCGGTTGTGGTGCTGGTGAGTGTGATGGTCAGTGGGTCTGCTTCGGTTGCCCGCTCAGCTCTGATAACCGGCTTTGCTGCAAGAGGAACATCCATCTGTACCAGGGAGATGGAACCGGTGGAGACAAGGTTGTTGTAGATATTCACCGTTTCGATCATGGGAAGGGAGATGGTGGTCCCCGAAGCGTTGACAAATGCCACATCAAGGGGATAACTGCCTACAGGAACAGGGGAAGGGATGAGCAGGGTTGCCGACCCTGAAACTGCATCTGCATGTGCCGTTGCCACGGGAGAGGTTGCGTCCCCCAATACTCCCGTCACCGAAGCAATCGAGCTGTTGGTCGACGGCCAGTTCACTTGTACGGAGGCACTTCCGTTGCCTTCAGTCAGGAATTGCAGGCTGAACGAAGCGGTGGTGGTTCTTCCCGAAGCGATGACCACTGTTTGCGAAGCAGGTGTTGTAAGCTGGGTACCAAGATGTTCCACCGTCCCATTATACCCGGTTATCTGGATGGTCCAGGTTCCAGGGGTGAGGCCATCAATGGCAATCCTTCCTCCGAGCAGGAAATTCTGTGCTTCCAATACAGCTCCCAATGGACCTGTACCGGAGACCTGTATGACGCTGATCGATATGTTTGCGCTGTCCGGGAGGATGGACTTCGCCCCTGCTTGGTCCGGCACCAAGGACAGGGTGCCGCTTCTTTGTTCCATGCCTGTGCATGAGATCAGAAGAAATAGGCTTGTCAGGGCAATAAGAACCAAGCGCTTCAGGGACTGAGTAGGTTGTATTGTCTGCATCTGAACCGAACCTTCCTGTGTGCATGATTAAGAGTTCTTCTGCGTTCTGACGCTGATGTCACCCCTACAAATTCTGAAAAAAGTATGTCATATGTTTTGGAGCAAATATACAGACAATATTTCAAAAATGTATATATTAATGGCTAAAAACAGATACAATTATCTACCCTAAAACTAGGGAATACCAAGCCAACAGAGGCGTGCCCCCACTCCAAACACCAGCTGATTTGCATTGGTATGCATATTCCAATCATGGTTCAGATGGGCAGTAAGCTGAAGAGCCTCATGTACTCGATATTCAGCTTGCACTGTGGCAAGCAGATGGTAGGCAGCACCGGACAAGGAGAGTTCGTCCATGCCATGCTTGCTTGCAAGGTAGCTGCCGTGGCACCTGTCTTTGCCAGCACTCCCAAGAGGGCACTGAGGTGGAGCTTCTCTTGTTTATAGTCAAGCAACGTCTGGACCAGAAGCGAACCAGGCCCGTAGGGAAAGCCGATGTAGTAGGCAAGACTGTCACCGTACAAGGCACCCCCATAGGCAAACTGTTTCAGCAAGGCAGTGTATGCAGCCTCATGCACCTTGCCGGTGTACAGGTAGTTTGAGGTGTAATAGCATTCAAAGCCGAGGGAGAGTCCTCCCTCAAGTGTCCTGAAGGTGTTCTCAGCCAATGTGAAGGTCTGTTTTTCCTGAAACGAAGTGTCACGAAAAATATGCCAATCGAGGCCCAGCATTCCACCCAAGGCCAGTTTTTCGCTTTCGCCGATTCCGAAGAGCGTCCGGTCATTCATGATCACCGACCCATAGAGGCGTGTCGGTCCAAGCAGCATTTCGCCTGTAGCCTCGATAAGTACGTTTGCCGTGTCATGCAAGCCCGAAGGCCATACGCCGAAGGGAACCAGTCCGATCAACGAGTTCGGTCCCCAATTCATGGAAAGTTCGCCCAATGTGGCGCGGACCTGATGGTTTTCGAATCCAATGCGGTGTGCATAGAGCTGCTTGGAGAGCGGAAAGGCATCAGACTGATGGATGCTCCCGAAATCTGTTGCTAAAAGCTGATACCACCAAGCCCCATACGCTTGGTCAAAGCGATATTGCATCCACAAGCCGTCATAGAACGGCACTTCTGAGGAGAGTCCAAAGTCATACAAGGCAGGACCCCATTGCAATGGCCTTCTTCCCAGCGAAGCCAAGAAGCCCTTGTAGCGGAATTCAGCATATCCAAGACGGGGGGAATTCGTATCCATAGCCAGACTTGGCTGGCTTTGGAACCAGAGAAAGCCTTCCGAATCGGGGAGTATGGAGAGCTTCTGGTGCAAATTGAAAGCCCCGACCACATCAAGGTTCACAGAGGTGAGCTGGAATCCAAGGCAGACCAAGGGATCTTGTCCTTGAGACTGCTTGAAGTGTGATACGGCACTAGCCTCATCCACAAAGCCGGTGATGGATGTTTCGACATTCGAATAGTGTGCTGACAGGGAGACCATGGGCTGAATCCGTGCAGGGAACAACAGTGCACTGCAGCAGATGCATAGGAATGAGAACGTAAGAAACCGCTTCGTCATGAGATACCCCAAACTCTTTGATGCTTGGGTCAGTATAGTTGCTCAATGCGAAATTTCAAGGAAAATATGGAACTTTGTAGTGAATTCATGGAGTGATATTAGACAAACTTTATAAATTGTACATGTATTTCTCGCTGAAGGTGTGTAACAATCGTTTGGTGTGCGGTGTGGCGAAATGCAAAGCGTATTCTGTTGCCAATCAGGTACTTTTCTACACACAGAGCTTTGGACACAAGCAAAATCCTGATTGGGAGCGTGCAATGCGGAACAGGGACGTAAGGAGCATCACACTATGCGGTTGTGCGCTTCTGTGCATGCTTTCCGTTCTGTGTGTTTCCTGCAGGGCCTCGTATGAGTCCTTGTATGGTTCGGTTGCCATTGACTGTGCAGCGGTGAGGACCATCCAGCCATCCGATGAGGATATTGCAATCACCCACCTGAAGATACTCTGCAGTCAGAGCGGTGCTGGAAATGCCTCACTGCCCCCACAGGTCAGACAGATGGGAAGCCCCATCGTCATCCATGGCTTGTTGCCGGGTACGTGGGAGATCACCATATGTGGTTTGGGTTCAGATGATGGCGAAGCGGTGGTCACCAGGGAAGCCAAACAGTCTATTCTCATCACATCCGGCCAAACCTCGCGTGCAATTTTCAGTCTCTCCTACCTGACCGATGGGTTTGGTACCTGCGCCGTCTCGCTCTCATGGAGTGCTGCAGCGCCATCCATTTCCACTCTCTCCTGTTCGCTCACCCAGGAAGGCCAAACACGCTTCACATTCACCGATTCCAGCCCCTTTGCCTTTGCCGAAGGCGTCTATACCGGCAGGTGTGCATCTGAAGGTGTGGTGGATGTCGGCACATACGACTTGGATGTCCTGCTGACCAATCGGTCGGGTACCCGGATCCAGTTTCCCAACTTGGAAAGCATACGGATTTTCAGCCAAAGACATTCCGAAGGAACCCTTCCTCTCTCGTTTCCCTCCGCTACCATCTCGCACATGGTGCAAAGTGCATCCTTTGCATCCGATACCCCGGTTCAGATATCCATCTGTGCATTTCCCCTCGAGGTTCCCATCTATTACACAACCGATGGCACCGATCCCACCACATCCAGCAACCTCTATACCGCACCTCTTATCCTAAACCGGACGACTACGGTCAAGGCAGTTGCTGCCCTTGATGGCTATGCGGATTCTGCTATTTCCACCGGGGTCTACACAGCAAGCAACTTTGCCATCACCACACCGCCGCAGATAGGGGAGATGGACATCATCACCAGCGACTACCAGACCTACGCGGTGGTGATCCTGGAAGAGACCGGTCTGGATGAGAACCACTACAGCTGGTATGTCAATGGCATTCTGCAAGAGGGTGAGCATGACTACCACATCACCTTGGCCGGACTCGCACCGGGAACCAGGTTTCGCATCATGGCCAAGGTCCAGAAAGGGGACCAGAGCCTGAATACGTTCACCCACACAGAATACTTCACCATACCGGTGGAAGGATGAGGTTGCATGATGACAGTGAGAATGCCGAGCGTTACAGAGCCGGAAATGAACGGAGGGGTTTGCAGATGAAGAACCGGCTTATCATGGTTTCTCTCCTCATCATGGTTATCGTTCTCTTGTTCGCAAGCTGCAGTCAGCCCGGAATGCCGGACTATCTTGTAGGTGGTGTGCACCTTACCGTAGCCGGTTCGTGCGATGAGGTGTGTGCACTGCTTGAGCAAGCCCTCAGTGGAGAGGAGACGGAGTTTCAACTCATTGGTACTGGTCCAAGAGGGTACTCGGTACAACGGACACATACAAAACTTCCCTGGGCGGTACACCGGCTTCCTGTCGGCAGCTGGACACTGCAATTCTCCGTGCAGGATGCCTTGGGCGGAACTGTCCTGCAAGGCAGCAGCATGGTGGAAGTTCGTCCAGGCTCTGTTGATGAGCTGATTGTCACCCTTTCCTTGCCTACCGCGGAGAACCAGGTTTCCAGTCCGATGTTCTCTCCGGCTCCTGGGACGATATCCTCAAGTCAACCCATCTCTCTTAGCTGTGCAACACCCGATGCCATGATCCATTACACCCTCGACGGCAGTGAACCTACCGCATCGAGCACCCGCTATACCGCACCTTTCCTGCTGGGAGCAAGCGCAGTGGTCAAAGCCATTGCAGTGAAAGAGGGGATGAGTTCCTCAGTGCCAGTCCAAGCCTCCTACACCCTCGCTCCTGTACAGGTAGCCACTCCCACGATATCAGCTTCTGAGAGCACCTTTGCAAGTCAGGCTACGGTGAATCTTGCCTGCGCTACCGAGGGCGCTTCTATCCACTACACCCTTGATGGAACCACGCCGACGTCCTCGAGCGCACTCTATACCGCTCCGCTGACGATCTTTGACACCACCACCATCAAAGCCATTGCCATCAAGAGTGGGTGGGAAGCTTCTTCGGTTGCCCAAGCCACCTATACAAAACAATCCAGGACAGCCACTCCCGTCATCACCCCTGCAGGGTCCGTTTTTACCGGTTCCCTGGAAATCCGGATTACCGCTGCGACTGCGGATAGTGTGATTCATTACACCCTGGATGGATCAGTACCCAGTGCATCGAGTCCCACCTATACGGGGCCGATCCTTCTCACCGATAGTGCCGTAGTGAAGGCTATCGCCGTCAAGCAAGGGATGCTCGACAGTCTGACGGCAAGCGAGAGTTATACCTTGCGCACAACGGTAGCTGACCCGGTATTCTCGCCCGAACCGGTTGCAAGCGGCTTCAACGCAGCCCAGTCGATTACGATCAGCTGCCAAACCATTGGTGCTGCAATCCATTGGACGAGTGCAATCGGGGATGCGGTACCCTCTGATCCAAACGCCTCGAGCCCCTTGTATTCAGGAGCCATCACCGTGGGTGAGACCACCACCATCAAGGCCATTGCCGTAAAGGTTGGATGTGAAGATTCTGCTGTAGTAACAAAAACGTTTGTCATCAATGGTTCCATTATCATCGAGTTCTAGGAGTAAGGAGAAAGCACATGAGTCATACCAAAACAAGCAGAAACATCCGTTCATGGCACTCCTGTGTTGCATCCCGTTTCTTGCGTTCAAGAGAGGTGGCCTGATGCATAGCCGTATACAGAAAGCCATCCTATTCATCAATGTGGAACTGCTCATCATTGTTGCATTCCTCTTGGTTCTTCCCTTCGTGGAGCCCAAGCAGACAGGCACACTCGAACTTTCCTGGTCAGTTGAGCAGGGTGCTGGCTCGCAGAGCCTGGGTTCCCTGCTTCGCGTGACGGGAGCCGAAGAGGGTGGGGCAAGTTTTATGCGAAACGTACCTCTTTCAGAGGGACTGCTTCTGCTTGAGGATCTTGATGCGGGAACGTGGATCCTCACGATACAGGCCCTGGATGAGAACGCTCTGCACTGTTTCTCCTCCTCTGTCCTTCCGGTTGCCGTACGGGCAAACGGCCTTGCCTCAGCACATGTCGTAGTGGGGCCGTTCCCTCCTGCAGCAGAGCCTTTGGAGGCAAAGGAATCGGTGAAGATCCCCCCGATCCCCAAAACACTGAAAATTGCAAGCCGTGCAGTCCAGGCGCAGGACTCTTCTTCGACTCAACCGGTGTCGAAAGGAGAAGATAAGCCGATCCTGACCTTGGACGGGGCTGTCTTCGACGAGGCGGTGACCCTTGCCTTCAGTGCAGAGAACCCCAAGCTGGTGAGCCTGGATGGAAGGGAAGCTGTCCTGATGGACAAGAGCCTGACCATAGAACGCGATTCCATCGTCCAGATTGCCGGTGAAGCGGATGCAGAACCGATCACTTATGTGATCCGCATCCGTACGAAAGCGCCGACCATCACTGCAACGAGAATCTCTGCAGAAGAATATGAGGTGTCGCTTGCCTCATCTACCAGCTCTGCGGTGATGTGCTACACCATCAACGGTGAGACCTACCCCTATACCGGACCGTTCAAGGTGCAGGAAGGCACTACGCTGGAGGCGGTTGCTTCCAGACTCGGGATGCAGCCATCTTACCCGGTTTTCAGGTATCTGGAGGCTGACAAGGATGTCCTGCGCGCAAGCCTGGTGACAGAGTTGAGCGAAGAGGAAGAGCCTCGGGAGGTTGTCTTTGCCCTCCACAACTCAGATTCACAAACATGGAAAGTAGGCGACATCGGGCCGGCAGGGGGATTCATCTTCTATGACAAAGGCTACTATGCCGACGGCTGGAGATATCTCGAAGCGGCACCTGAGGATGAAGCGGGAACCTATCGATGGGGCCAGTATGGGTATTATCAGGATATGTGCGCAGTGGAACATGGGCAGGGAATGCTCAACTGCCAGAAGCTTGGATACAATGAGATGCCGATAGACTGCGCCCTCTACGCCTGCCAGGAAAAGACGGTTACCTATGATTCGCACCTCTATGATGATTGGTTCCTGCCGTCCCGTGATGAGCTGACGACCTTACTGCAATTCAGGGATACTGCCGGACTCTCTGCCGACAGGTACTGGAGTTCCTCAGAGGTTTCCGCCACCTCTGCCTGGCAGGTGAATCCTGCAACGCTGAAAGCATCGCAGTACTATAAGAATGCCCAGCAAACGGTGCGTGCAGTCCGTTCGTTCTAGATGCATAGGTATGGTTGAGTGGTAGTTTGCACAAGCAACCACTAAAACTGTCGAATAATATTCCATTATTCACAATAACTATGTATTAAAAATCAAATCACAAACAAATTACTCATTACCAGACCTTAACCTAGCTTGCTTTATACAAAAAGTGGGAATAGTATGGTTGCAAGATCTTCAGGAATATTTTCTGCCGTTTTTAGGGCAGTGTATGCACATAGTACGGGTATTTCGTGCATTTTTGTTTTTTTTCAAGGAGGTCCTCATGCATGATCGGCTTGCTGCCATCGAGCACATTGTTGCCCAGCATCGGCATGAACACGGAGCGCTGCTCTCCATTCTGGAGGAAGTACAGCGCACCAGCGAGCACAACTACCTCAGCAAGGATGAATTGGCACACGTTGCCAGGAATCTGACCCTTCCGCTTGCTGACGTCTATTCGGTAGCCACCTTCTACGCCTTCTTCAATCTCAAGCCCCAAGGTGAGCACGTCATCACCGTCTGCCGGGGAACCGCCTGCCATACCCGCGGTTCCAAGCCCCTGCTTGAGAAAGTGCTCACCTACCTTGGCATCAAATTGGAGGATGACGGTTCGGCCACCACGGCGGATTGCCGCTTCACCGTGCATACGGTTGCGTGTTTCGGCCAGTGTGCCCTTGCCCCGGTTGTCAGTGTCGATGGGGTTATTCACTCGCGCGTTACCGAGAAGGAGTTGCTCTCACTCATCGATGCGTTGGCACAGCCCAAGGAGGTGGTGGTATGATCGAAAAACTTGCTCATCTGGTACATGAGGGAGAGCAACGCCTCTACCCAAACAGACCGATGATAACGGTAGGCATGGGGACGTGCGGAATCGGCAGCGGTGCAG
>Ga0265295_1006198_pt1 | contig 14620 bp, 12 predicted proteins | sample Munlansysbiofilm_FD_192503 | JGI IMG/M metagenome (GOLD analysis project Ga0265295, IMG submission 192503) | Leachate microbial communities from a municipal landfill in Southern Ontario, Canada - Methane capture system biofilm | ecosystem: Engineered > Solid waste > Landfill > Unclassified ... | reverse complement strand
CTCAATATAACGATTGAGATGAATGACTGTTAAAAAATATGTATTTATCGTATTTAAAAAGATAAACAATATAATAAATAATAGATATTGTTTTGTTGGTGATAATCTTTTCATATGTGCCCCTTTTGTTAAAATTACTTGTATATATTATACACTATTTTTATAAACATATAAATTTAAATGACAAGAAAAAAAGCCCCTAAGGGCTTATGCAGGAATGACTGCACCTTGATATGTTTCAATAATATAATTTTTAACTGCTTCTGATAACAAGATATCAATTAAAGTTTGAATTTTTGGATCATTTAATTGATCTTCTCTTACAGCTAACACATTCACATATGGGTTATTTTCAGTTTCTTCAATAAATATAGAATCTGTAAGTGGATTCATATTGCCTTCTAAAACATAGTTTGAATTGATAATATATAAGTCTGCTTCATTAGATTGATAAGCAGAAATCATAAAATCAGGTGCTACATCTGTTCTAAAAATTAGATTTTTAGGATTTTCTTTAATAGCTTCAAGCAAAACAAAATCTGAAGCTGTAATATCTATCCCATCTTTAAGCGTAATAAGTCCTGCTGATTCTAATAAGTTTAATGCTCTACCGTGATCCGATACTGAGTTACTAAGAAGAACGGTTGCTTCATCAGGGATGTTTTCTAGATTTTCTATATCATTTGAATATAATCCTATGGGTTCTATATGAATTCTAGCAGCGATTACTAATGGATTATTCGGATTATTTTCATTATACAAATCAAGAAATGGTATGTGTTGAAAATAGTTCGCGTCAGCATCTTTAGCTGCTACGGCTGGATTTGGAAAATAGTAATCTGATGTTGTTGTAATCTTTAGCGTGTATCCTTGTTCTTCAAGTAGATCTTTTGCGAATGTTAAGATCTCTGCATGTGGTAATTGAGTTGCGATAACTTCTATTTCATTTTCACGATTTGAACTACATGCAGATAGTGATAAAAGCGAAGTGATTAACAATATAAATACAATAATTTTTTTCATTTTTTTCTCCTATTTGTGGTCTAATTTTCTAGAGATTTTATCTCCGATGATTTGAATAATAAATACAAGTGCTAATATGGTAAATATTGATAAATACATGAGTATATAATTGCTTCCAAATTTTCCATACTCATAAGCTAGAAACGCTAATCCTCCTGCACCAATAACCGCTGCAGCTGACATAAATCCTATGAGTGTAATTAGTGTTAAAGTATATCCTGATACAAGTGATGGAAGTGCTTCTTTAAAGATTACATACATAAGATGTTTAAATGATGCTCCCATCGATTGGGCTGCTTCAAGCGTATCATTTGAGACTTCGAATAATGACATATGTACGACTCTTGCGAAAAATGGAGTAGCACTAATAATAAGCGCTGGAATTGCAGCTTTAGGTCCTAGCATGGTTCCTACTAATAATCTAGTAAATGGAATAATCATAATGAGTAATATAATAAAAGGTATTGACCTAAAAACATCATTGGTAGTTGCTATGACACGGTGTATTATTTTCATTATTTTAGTTTGATTTGTTATTTTAGGATTAGATGTGATATATAATGTAAATCCTATGATTAAGCCAAATAACAGGACAAACACTCCTGTGATACCTATGATATAAAACGTTTCATAAAGAGCTTCTATAAATAATTGGCGTTCATATATATTAAGCATATTTTCTCACCTCTATATCTTTTTCTCTAAGATAATTAATTGCTTGATCTATATGCTCTCCAGTGATTTCAAGATATAGATAACCAATCATTTCAGTGTTGATTGTTAGAGTTTTTGCATAAACGATATTAACATCAATTTGATATGTTTTAATCGCATAACTTAAAAGACTGTCATCAACATTATCATGAGCATAAATAAGTTCATAATAGTTTTTATTTTTTAAATGAACGGGTTCATCTATGACTTGTTTGATTAGCTTTTTAGTTATTGAATTTTTTGGAGAGACAAATAGATTTTTAGTCGGTTGATCTTCGATGATTCTTCCTTCGTCCATAACAACAACTCTCTCACATAAGTCTTTAACAATCTCCATTTGATGAGAAATAAAAACGATTGTAATTTTTGTTTGTTTATGGATGGTTTTAAGCAACTGAACAATATCATATGCTGTCTTTTGATCGAGGGCTGATGTTGCTTCATCACATAACAAATATTTAGGTCTATTCGATATAGCTCTAGCGATACCTACTCTTTGTTTTTCTCCACCAGATAGTTCTTTTGGATACCTATGTTTTTTATCTACTAATCCAACTAAATCAAGAACTTCATGGATGCGATGATCTATATCTTCTTTCGGATATTTCTTAATGCTTAAAGCAAGTTTGATATTATCATAGACGTTTAAGTTACTCACTAAATTAAAATGTTGAAATATCATTGATATGTCATAGCGCATTCGATTGAGATCTTCTTGTTTTAGTGCATGGATTGATGTGCCATCAATGATGATTTGTCCACAAGATGGTTTAATTAATCCATTGATCAATCTGACTAAAGTAGATTTTCCTGCACCACTATATCCTACAACACCCAATATTTCTTGATCTTTAATTTTCAAGTTAATATTTTTTAGTGCTTGAAATGATTCTTTTTTAGATTCATACAATTTATTAATTTTATATAGTTCTATCATGCTTAGCGCTCCTTTAAATATAAAAAATCTCTATCCAAACGATAGAGATTACACTTTATAATATCCATCGTTTATAGCTTTACCACCTTGTATGATACTGGTTGGTAGACGTTCACTGAGCTATATCTCTCCCGTCTTCTTGATAGTTCTTTTATGAAATTACATAAATTGTATCATAGTGTAGGTCTCAATACAATACTATTTTTAATGAAATCGTTTTTACTAAGAAAAAAAGAGAATTTCTAATTTAATAGAAGTTCTCTTTTGTTGTTTTATTTATTATTCTTCGTCAAATAGACTGTCGGTTGTTACTTTTTCTTCTTGTTCTTCTTCAACTTCATCTGGAGCAAGATTGACTGTTTCTATCGTCTTTTTTTGTTCCTCAACTGTCATTTCTTCTTGAACAAACTGTTCTTGATCGATAATTTCTTCTTCATCTTCTTGTTTTGGTACTAAAGCGATGGTTGCGACATGATGATCTGGTCTAAGTTTAATCACTCTAACACCTTGTGTAGCGCGTTTTGTTCTTGAAATTTGATCTACATGTGTTCTAATCACTACACCTTTATCAGATACAACAATTAAATCATCATCATCTGTTACAGCTTTAAGTGCGCATAAACGACCATTCTTTTCAGTAACATTAAGTGTTTTAACACCTTTACCACCACGCATTTGACATCTATATTCATTTGCGATAGTACGTTTACCATAACCATTTTCAGTAACAACTAACACTTCTTGATCATCTGATTCAATAAGTGTTGCGCCAATGATTTGATCTTCATCACTTAAACTCATACCACGAACACCAGATGCTGTTCTACCCATAGTTCTAACGTCTTGTTCGTTAAATCTAATAGCTTTACCATTTGATGCACCAAGTAGAATATCTTTTTTACCATCAGTTAACCTAACAGTGATTAACTCATCATTTTCTCTTAATGTAAGTGCGATGATCCCGTTGTTTCTAATATGTTGATATTCTGAGATATGTGTACGTTTGACAACACCTTTTTTAGTAACGAATGTTAAGAATGCATCTTCAGTTTCAAAGTCTTTAACACTTGTAAAATTAGCTAATGTTTCATCTTTATCAAAGTCTAGTAAATTAACTATAGGTAATCCTTTAGCAGTTCTTGATGCTTCAGGAATTTGATAACCTTTAATCTTATAAACTCTACCTTTATTTGTAAAGAATAAATGATAATCATGTGTTGATGTCATCAAGATGTGTTCAACATAATCATCTTCATGTACTTTGATGCCTGACATACCAACACCACCACGATTTTGAGATTTATATTGATCCACTTTCATACGTTTAATATAGCCATTATTTGTTACAGTAATAATGACATCTTCAACAGGAATTAAATCTTCATTTTCAATACTTAAATCTTCATGTAGATTAATTTCTGTCATTCTTCGATCTTGATATTTATCTTTTAAGATCTGAAGTTCATCTTTAATGATTTGAGTTTTTCTTTCATGTGATCTTATGATATCTTTGAAATCATCAATTTTAATAACTAACTCACTAGCTTCAAGTTCAATCTTACCAATTTCTAACCCAGTAAGTCTTTGAAGTCTCATATCTAGAATAGCTCTTGCTTGAATATCAGTTAAATCATATTCAGCAATTAAAGCATCTCTAGCTTCTTCACCAGTGCTTGCTTTTTTGATAATTTCAATTGCGTGATCGATATCGTGAAGTGCCTTTAATAGACCTTCTAAAATATGTGCTCTAGCTTCGGCTTTTTCTAAGTCAAAGATTGTTCTTCTTTGAACAACTTCGATTTGATGCTCAACATAATTAACTAATACATCTTTTAAAGTAACCATCATTGGTTGACCTTTAACTAGGGCAATCATATTAATCCCAAATGATGATTGAAGTTGTGTAAATTTGTATAGATTATTTAGCATGACATGAGGATTTACATCGCGTCTTAATTCAATAACGATTCTCATCCCTTTACGATTTGATTCATCACGTAAATCTGTAATACCATCAACAATTTTATTTTTAGCAATCTCTGCAATTCTTTCAATTAATGTTGTTTTATTAACTTGGTAAGGTATTTCATGAACAATAATACTGTTCTTATTTTTATGAGAAACAATCTCAGTAGTTGCTCTTACAGCGATTAAGCCTTTACCTGTTTCATAAGCTTGTCTTAATCCTGTTAAGCCTAGAATTTGGCCTCCCGTAGGGAAATCCGGTCCTTTGATATATTCCATTAATTCAGTTATTGTAATATCTTCTTTTTCCATATAAGCGAACATACCATCAATGACTTCACCTAAATTATGTGGTGGAATGTTTGTCGCCATCCCAACAGCAATCCCTGTTGAACCATTAACTAAAAGGTTTGGATATCTTGCTGGTAATACGCTTGGCTCACGTTCAGATCCATCATAATTATCGATAAAATCAACAGTGTTTTTATCTAAATCAGCTACTAATTCTCCAGCTAATTTACTCATTCTAGCTTCAGTGTAACGCATCGCAGCTGCACCGTCACCATCTACAGAACCAAAGTTACCATGTCCATCAATAAGTGGCATTCTATAGTTAAATGGTTGTGCCATTCTAACCATTGCATCATAGACACTTGAGTCACCATGAGGGTGATACTTACCAATAACTTCACCGACGATTCTAGCAGACTTTTTATGTGCACTAGAAGCTGTCATATTTAAATCATTCATTGCGTATAAAATACGTCTTTGTACAGGTTTAAGTCCATCTCTAATATCAGGAAGTGCTCTTGATACAATAACACTCATCGCATAATTTAGAAATGATGATTTCATTTCACTGGAAATATTAATCTCTTTGACTAAACCCTCGGTTGTTTTCTTTGTCTCTTCCATTTCTATTTCCTCCTATGCATCAATGTTATCTGCATAAATTGCATTTTCTTGAATAAAATTCTTTCTTGGCTCAACTTCTTCACCCATCAACATACTAAAGATCATATCAGCGTCTAAAGCATCTTTTAATGAAACTTGAAGTAGTGTTCTAGTTTCTGGATTCATCGTTGTGTCCCATAATTGTTCTGGATTCATTTCACCAAGACCTTTATATCTTTGGATCGATGGTCTTCCGCCCATTTCTTCTAATAATTTATTAAGTTGATCATCTGTATAAACATACTCAACACGTTTACCTTGTTGCACTTTATAAAGTGGTGGTTGAGCAATAAACACATAACCTAAATCAATAAGTGGTTTCATGTATCTAAAGAAGAATGTTAGTAATAATGTTCTAATATGTCCACCATCAGTATCGGCATCGGTCATAATAACGATTTTGTGATATCTTGTTTTAGATGCATCAAACTCTTCACCAATACCTGTACCGATTGCTTGAATCATCGATAAGATTTCTTTATTGCTTAAAATTTTATCTAGTCTTGCTTTTTCTACGTTTAAGACTTTACCTCTTAAAGGTAGAATCGCTTGATACTCTGATTCTCTACCTTGTTTTGCAGATCCACCGGCACTGTCCCCTTCGACGATATACATCTCTGAAATGACAGGGTCTTTACTTCTACAGTCTGCTAATTTTGACGCAAAGCCTAGTTGGTCTAATGGTGATTTTCTTCTAGTTGCTTCTCTTGCTTTTTTAGCAGCAAGTCTTGCTCTTGATGCAAGTAAGCATTTTTCGACAATTGCTTTAGCATCTTGAGGATTTTCAATTAGGTATCTTTCTAGTCCTTCACCAACGATTTGACTTGATATTTGACGTACTTCTGGATTACCTAATTTTGTTTTCGTTTGTCCTTCAAATTGTGGATTTGGATGCTTAACTGAAATAACAGCAGTTAAACCTTCTCTTGTATCTTCACCGATTAAATTATCGTCTTTTTTTAGTAAATTATTTTCTGTTGCGTATTTGTTAATCACACGTGATAATGCAAGTTTAAATCCATCTTCATGCATCCCACCTTCGTGTGTTGGGATATTATTTGCAAATGAATAAAGATTTGTAGCATATGAATCGTTATATTGCATAGCGATTTCTAAAGTTACACCATCTGTTTCTTTTTCAGTATAGATGATATCTTGATTCACTTTACCTTTACCTTTGTTTAAGAACCCAACATATTCAACAATACCACCTTCATAATGATATTCATTTTCAGTATGTTGTTCAGTTCTTGCATCGATAATCGTGATTTTAATGCCTCTATTTAAAAATGCTAATTGTTGAACTCTACTTCTTAAAATCTCATAATCATAAACATTTGTTTCTGTAAATACTAAATGGTCAGATTTAAAAGTAATAATCGTTCCTGTATGAACACTGCTACCAACTTCTTCAACATCAGTCATTGGTACACCACGTTCATAACGTTGTAGATATACTTTATCATTTCTGTGAATTTCAACTAAAAACCATTCAGATAAAGCATTAACAACAGATGCACCTACACCATGTAGACCACCTGATACTTTATATGATTTTCCATCAAATTTACCACCTGAATGTAGAGATGTAAGAATTGTTTCTACAGCAGGTCTATTAGTCTTTGGATGAAGGTCAACTGGAATACCACGTCCATCATCAGTAACTTTAATAACATCATCTGGAAGTAGTTCTAATTTGATATTAGTCGCATAACCACCTAATGCTTCATCGATGGCATTATCAATAATTTCCCAAACTAAGTGGTGTAGTCCTCTAGCTCCAGTACTACCAATATACATACCTGGACGCTTTCTTACAGCTTCTAATCCTTCTAATATTTGAATATTCGATGCATCATAATTTGACATGTTTACGCTCCTTTATAAGTTCAATCATTTGAATATGTTCCATTTCAATTGGCATGACACTATTCATAATGATTTGATGTTGTTTTGGTAAAGATTTTAAAAATATTTGTTGCTTTTCTTGATCTAATTCAGAAAGTACATCATCTAAAAGTAATACAACTTTTCGATTTGTCTTTGATTCAATCCAATCTAAAAGCGCTAATTTCAACGCTATGACGATTAATCTTGTTTCCCCTTGTGAGGCATAACTTTTAGAATCAAAACCTTTAAAACCAATAAAAAAGTCGTCTCTATGGGGTCCTGCAAGTGTTGTTTGATATAAAATATCTTGTTTTTGTTGTTTATCTAGATGTTTTTTAAAATTTTTAATATCTAAGTCTGGTTTATAAACAAGATTAACATCGTGCATACTAAATTTTTTGTAGTTTTTGATAAACAATTCATTTAATTCGTTTATAAACTTAGATCTTTGCTCAATAAGTTTAACTCCAACTTCATAGAGCTGATCACCTAATATATTTAAAAAAGTATAATCATCTTTTATATCTACTTTTTTTAATAAACTATTTCGTTGTTTTAAAATTTGTTTATACTGATTTAAATCATGAAGATATCTTTTATCGACTTGTAATAATTCAAAATCCATAAAATTTCTTCGTTGACTTGGTGAACCTTTAATGAGTTCTAAATCATTTGGTGCAAACATGACGACATTAAGATGTCCAACAAACTCACTGATTTTTCTTTTTTCGACATGATTAATTTTTGTTCGTTTCCCAAATTTTGAGATTACAACTTCATAAATTTGATCATCGTCTTTAATAACAACTTGCGCAAAAGGCTGTTCTTTTTTAATCAACTCTTTTTCATCAGATGTTCGATGTGATTTAGTTGTTGAACAAAAATAAACACTTTCTAAAACACTGGTTTTTCCAGCACCATTTTCTCCGTGAATATAAACAAAGGGTTTTTTAATGTCTAGAATAAGTGTGTCGTGATTACGAAAATTTTTAAGTGTTATCTTTTGGATCATAGACGATATAATGCAAGGTGTCAAAAATCATAACTTGATCACCATGAAATAGTTTTTTTCCGCGCTCAGTTCTACGCTCGTGATTCACTAAAACTTCATGTTTTAATAAAAAAAACTTCGCTTCTCCACCTGAGCCTATATAATCTGTAGCTTTTAAAAATTGTCCTAATGTGATACTTTCTGTGTGAATTTTAAATTTTTTCATATAATAACCCCTCTGTATTCTTTTATATTATAACATAATATAAAGAAAAATGCACCTATTTTTAACAATTTAATACCATATAAATGTCATAGTTAAGTAGGTATAAAAAAAAGCCTTAGAATTGAAATTTCGGCTTTTTTTGTTTTATTATATTTTTTATAAATTTTTGTTTTAATCTATTCTAACAGGTAAAATTAAATGCAATAAATCTTGATCTAAATTACCTTTTATTACAAATGGTTTTACTTCTCCAGCAAATTGAATAGATACTTCATTTGAAGAAAATGATTTTAAAGCATCAACTAAATATCTTGAACTAAATGCAATTTTAATCACTGGTCCAATGACATCTGAAGATGGAATAATTTCTTCTAATGCATCCCCAACTTCTGAATTTGTAGAACTCATTTCAACGATATGATCTTCTCTTAAACTTAATTTAATGATGTTATAATTTGTTTCTCGATCTCTTGGAGATAAAAGTGATACACGTTCTACAGCTTGTAATAATTCTTCTTTGTTAAATGGAATAATTACAGGGAATTCTGTAGGGATGATTCTCATTGTATCTGGGTAAGTACCTTCTAAAAGTCTTGTTTGAAATAGTGTATTTTTCATCTTAAATAAAACTTTATTTGGATTGATATATAATTCAACATCATCATTAGATCCATCTAAGATTTTACTTAATTCATCTAAACTCTTATTTGGAATAACAATATCAAATTCTTTAGAATGTGTTCTAAGTTTTACATTTTTTTGACTTAAACGATAACTATCGGTTGCTACACAATATAAATTATTATCTTTATATTTGAAATTTACGCCTGTTAAAATTGGGCGTTTTTCGCTTTGTGCTGTAGCAAAATTAGTTTCTTTAATAATATTTTTAAATAATTGACTATCTAAGATAATTGGATCATCTAAATCAAGAAAATCAACTTCTGGATAATCTTCAACATCCATTAAACGTAATTTAAACTCAGAGCGATCAGCTTTAATCACTATCAAATGATCTTCAATTAACGCAAATTCAACACGTTGAGAAGTAATTTTTCTCATAATTTCAATTAAATAACGTCCTGGTATTGCTACATTACCAGTCTCTTTGATTGAAATTGAAGCATCATCAATCAAAACTTGAATAGCAATATCTGTATTGCTTGAAGTTAAAATTAAATGATCTTCATTCACTTCAAACTTAATAGCATATAAAATTGGAAGTGGTGTTTTAGATGGTAGACCTTTTTGAATTGTAAGTAATTGATTTAATAATACATCTCTATCGATATTAAAAATCATAGCGGAAGCTCCTTTATTTTTATTATTTAATCTTTAAATATTGTTATTGGTAGCGGTGGATAAGTGGAAAACTATGCTTTAAGGCTTAACACTGCTATAATTATACCATATTTCCAACAATTTATAAACAATTATTTTTGCGTAAAATTATCTATTTTTTTATGAATTGTTTCAATTGCGATTCGTAAACTTTGATCTTGTTTCATTTCATTTTCAATTTTCTCACATGCAGCTAAAACTGTTGAGTGATCACGACCTCCAAATAAAGATCCAATGGTTTTATAAGGTATGTTATATTTTGATTTAATAATATACATTGAAATATGTCTAGGAAGTATATATTTTGAGTGTCTTTTTTTACCGATTAAATCATCAATAGTTATACCATAAAAATCACTAACAATCGATTGAATTTTATCATAGTTATTTTCATTGAGAGAATCACTTTTTCTCTTTGTTTTTAATAGTGGTTCTAGAGCCTCATTAACGGATTCTACTGTTAATTCTAAGTTATTGGCTAAGCAATAAAATAACACCCGTTTTAACGCACCTTCAAGCTCTCTAATGTTAGTCACAAAAGAGGATGCAATAAACTCTAAAACATCATTTGGAATGTCGTGAATATCTGATGATTCCGTTGCTAATTTTCTCTTTAAAATTTCTATTCTATGTTCTAAATCAGGAACTTGAATATCTACAGTTAATCCGACTTCAAATCTTGTGGTTAAACGAGACATAATATTTTTTAATTCTGATGCTGGTTTATCACTAGTAATAACAATTTGTTTGTTTTGGTGATATAAAAAATCAAATAATTTAAAAAATTCCATCTGTGTTTTAGTTGCTCCACCCATAATTTGGATATCATCTACTAATAACACATCAATATCTCTATATTTTTGATTAAAATCATCCATTTTCTCTCTTCTTAATAAGTTAGCAAAATCTTCGATAAAACCATCAGCTTTAACATACATCACTTTTTGATGGATATCGTTATCTAATATGAAGTTACCAATAGACTGCATTAAGTGTGTTTTACCTAATCCAACATCTCCAAAAATATATAATGGGTTTGCGACTGTACCAGGTTGATCAGCGACTTTCATCGCCATCCTAAAGGCAAAATTGTTGCTTTTTCCAACAACAAAATTATCAAATGTGTAACTTCTATTTAAATTTCCAGGGCGATACTTAAGACCTAGATTTCTTTCTGGACTAATAAGTGTCTCTTCAGGAATCAATTCAGATTCAGTAACAAACTTAAATCGAATCGTTTTTTTGTAATATTTTTCGGCCAATTCGTTTATTTTATTAATGTAGAAGCGATTGATTCTATTTTTGATGAATTCATTTGGAACTAACACATATACTTGACCGTTTGAAAACTTATGGGTCTTTTTAAGTGGATCGAAGACATCAATATAGAGTTCCTCAGAAAAAATATTCTCTAAATCGTTGAGTATTTGCTGCCATAATTGATCGTATTCATTCATTTTCTAATACCCCTTACTCACTGTACTGATATGATATCATGAATATATAGAAATAGAAGAAAAACTTATCCACAATTTTTGTGGAAAACATTTTTAACCTACATCTATCAATATACCTGTTTGTGGAAAATAATAGCGACTTGTAGCTTTTATAAAGCGATTGATAAAAGTTATCCATTTATCCACAATGTTTGTAAAATGTGCTTAAGTTATCCACATTGAGAATTTTTAATTATCCACAATTTGTTTAATAATTTTGATGTATAATAAGAGTAATATCATAGATCATTTAAAAAAGAATTTTTATTATTGACAAACACGGATACATTTTATATAATAAAAAAGCATGGTTTCGCAAGAAAGGTGGTTTTATTTGTGAAAAGAACATATCAACCAAGTAAGCAAAAGCGTCAAAAGACTCATGGTTTTAGAGCTAGAATGGCAACTGCTGGTGGTCGTCGCGTACTCGCACGTCGCAGATTGAAAGGCCGCGCAGAATTAACTGTATAAAATTAAATTATTTTAAAAACACTTGGACTACTCGATTAAAATAATAACTATATGTTATTTTTGAGTAGTCCTTTTTTTAAATAATTTATATCCGATGATGAAAAAACAATATCGCATTAAGAAATATAGCGAAATCGATGCGGTCTATAAGAAAAAAAAATCAAAAGGTGACAATTATTTCGGCGTATTTCAATCTACGGATTCTAACCAGCAAAACTTCAGATTCGCAATGTCAATTGGAAGAAAATATGGCAATGCTGTAGAAAGAAATTTAGTTAAACGGAGAATTCGCGTGATCGTCAGTGAGTTTAAAGATCAATTTAGTAAAGACAAATTGTTCTTAATCATTATTAAACCACAAGCAAAGACTTTAACTTATCAAGAGATTAAAGAAAAATTGATTGTGCTGTTTAAAAAATCTAAACTATTGGAGAATGAAAATGCAAAAACATTATAAAAAAATATTTTTTGTCGCAATGATTTTCATGCTTATCTTTACACTAGCATCATGTGGTGGTAAAGATGAGGTAGGAAAAGTTATTGTGAACAACCCTTATGGTCAAGCTGGCGAAAAACTAGTATTTGACTATGAAGAAAGAAATTCAATCATATTTAAAGGCGATAACGGTCTTTCATATTGGACATTATCAGAAGCTGGTATTCCATCTGAAGAAGCTATCGCTTATGAAGGTTTATTACCATCTAACGTCTCACCTGATGAAATAGGTATTGAAGGCGGTGTACAAACTTTCACATTTAGTGTACAAGAAAAAGAAGTTTCATTTAAGATCTATATTAAACCTGAAACAGTTGTAGAAGATAACGAAATCGCGATGATCGCTTTTAGATTTCTAACAACTGATGGTGTGTTATATCAAATGGGGCAAACATTTGAACCTAAAGATATAGAAGCTTATGCTGTACAAAAAGATGGAGACATCATTAAATTACATGAAGTTTTAAGTGAAGAAGCTTATGCTGCAGCATTTAATGACTTTGACTATGATCCGCTAGGAACAGATGGCTTTAAAAATCAAGTAAGTTTTCCAGTGTCTTTCACGTATGAAAACCATACAGAAACATTTGAAGCTTATGTAGCAGGTGGAGAAAAACCAATCACAACTGAAGATGCAGGATTCTTTGACTACATCTTAGTGATTCCAGTTGCGTTTATTATGCAACTATTTGCAGGATTTTTAGGTAATTCATTCGCATTAGGGATTTTATTTACAACTTTAGTTGTAAGAACTCTAGCTTGGCCAATTTATGCTAAGAGCAATGATATGACCATGAAGATGAATCTTGCACAACCAGATATGCAACGTGTTCAAGCTAAATATGCAGCAAGAAAAGATCCACAATCACAACAAATGATGCAAATGGAAATGATGCAAGTTTATAAGAAACATAACATCAATGTATTAGGATGCTTAATGCCTTTCTTACAAATGCCAATATTCATCGCAATGTATGGTGTTGTAAGACGTATATCACTTGAAGGTGGTATGTATGCGGATAAAGTATCAAACACAAACTTCTTAGGTATTAATTTAGCAAACACAAACGATGGCATCACAGCTTTATTATTAGCTGCAATCGTTGGTGCAACGATGTTTACATTGCAAAAAATATCAATGAAAAAACCAAGTTATGCAAAAAACACTTATAAACACAATGCAAATCCACAAGCACAACAAACTGAAAAAACAATGAAGTTTGTAAGTTATTTCATGGTTATTATGATGATGTTTATTTCATATCAAAGTAATGCCTTAGCACTATATTGGATTTTCGGTAATATTTATTCATTAGGCCAAACTTTATTTAATAGAAAATTAAATGAAAAGAAGCATGCTAAGCTACAAGAAAAACAATTGTTGGGGTGAGGATATGTTAAAAAGAGTAGAAATTGAAGCTAAAACATTACAAGACGCCGAAAAACAAGCTGTTGAAGCGTTAAAAATACAATTAGATAAAATTAAGTTAACAGTTATTAAAGAGAAAAAAGGATTATTTAGTATTGGTTCTTCTGCAACTTATGAAGCAACACCTAACATTAACTTAGCTTTAGAAGGAAAAATGTATTTAGAAAACATTTTACAAACAATGGAAATTGGAAGTAGAATGGAAGTTAGAACTTTAGATGATGGTAACGAAATACATTATAGTATTGATAGTGATGAAAATGCACTTTTAATTGGTAGAGAAGGAAGAACATTATTATCTATTCAATATATGTTAAGAAATTACTTAAATACTTTTACTGAAGGACATTTAATTGTAGCACTTGATATAGGACACTATCATGACAATAGAAAACGTCAATTAGAAATCCTAGCAACTAAGACAGCTAAAGAAGTTGCACAAACAAAAATTGCTGTTAAACTTGATCCAATGAATTCATTTGATCGTCGCATCATTCATACGAAATTAAGTGAGTGGAGAGACGTCATTACTGAATCAGAAGGTGAAGGCGAAGAAAGAGTACTTGTTATTAAACCAAAATTATAAATGATAAGTCAAAAGAGCTTTATATGATATAAGGCTCTTTTTTTCTTTGTGATTGTGTTATAATATTAACAACTTGAATTAGGTGTGATCATATGATAAAA
>Ga0265295_1006196_pt1 | contig 14623 bp, 12 predicted proteins | sample Munlansysbiofilm_FD_192503 | JGI IMG/M metagenome (GOLD analysis project Ga0265295, IMG submission 192503) | Leachate microbial communities from a municipal landfill in Southern Ontario, Canada - Methane capture system biofilm | ecosystem: Engineered > Solid waste > Landfill > Unclassified ... | reverse complement strand
CAAGGATTTACAATAAAAATTCATTAGACAGCAAAGGCAATTACAGTTGGGACAGATATAATGAGTTAAGACAGTTATTTTAAAACCTACGCATCGTAGTCAAGCACATTTGCAGGTCGCACCGGCAACGCTAAGACCCAAACCTACAAAAGAGCTTGCCTACCCCAATGCACGACAGTCAGAAAAGATGCAGCAAAAATGAAAGACAGAATGACGAAAGACAAAAACGGCCAGCTTGTAACATATAGACCTTCAAGCGTTTTGCAGCACCCAGTCCCGAAAAACGAGGGTAAACGTGAAGCACAGCTTGAAATAGATCCGAGATTTTGGGCTATTTATTTTGTTTATACTCGAAATGATTTTTAAAAATAAATTTGAGAAAAGGTATATCATTTCGGTATAACATGATTTATATTTTATTCGAATTTATCAAGAGAGATTTTTGTGTGTTTGTCTCATTTTTTTGATTGGATAAAATCTTTATACCTCTGTTATGTTGTTTAGAGCCACCCCGCAGGAAGCGGATTTAGCACAGCAAAGGCTATGAATAATGGCGGGCGAGAAAGCAACTTGGAACTTCAAAAATATTAATTAACTTTGTAGCGAGGTGAAAGGGAAAAGGGTGTTAATACCGCCACATTTTGATAGCCTCGGAAGGTTAAAACTTAGCTGTTAATTCATTTTTTGTATCTTTACACAAAAAAACCTAATTATGTCAAAAATACTTATTATCGACGATGAGATCAGCATTCGCAGAACCCTAAAAGACATTCTTGAATACGAAAAATATGAAGTTCAAATTGCCGAAGACGGAATCGTTGGTTTGGAATTATTTAGCCAAGACAAATTTGATTTGGTTTTGTGTGATATAAAAATGCCTGGAAAAGATGGCATTGAAGTATTGGAAGAGTTGGTTCAGCAGGTTGACACTCCTGTAGTTATGATTTCTGGACACGGCACCATTGATACGGCCGTAGACGCCATCAAAAAAGGGGCTTTTGATTATATTTCAAAGCCTTTTGATTTGAACCGTCTTTTGGTAACCGTTCGCAATGCCCTTGACAAAGCAAATTTAATTACAGAAACCAAAATTTTAAAAAAGAAAGTAAGTCAGAAATACGAAATGATTGGCACTTCGAAAGCCATCACCGACATTAAAAATATGATTGAAAGGGTTGCCACAACCGATGCACGTGTTTTGATTACTGGCGAAAATGGAACTGGAAAAGAGTTGGTGGCACATTGGCTTCACGAAAAAAGCAATCGATCAAACCAAGCATTTATTGAAGTAAACTGTGCTGCAATCCCATCAGAGCTTATTGAAAGTGAGCTTTTTGGACACGAAAAAGGCTCTTTTACTTCCGCTATTAAGCAGAAAAAGGGGAATTTTGAATTGGCGAGCGGAGGAACACTTTTTTTGGACGAAATTGGCGATATGAGTTTATCTGCTCAGGCTAAAGTTCTGCGGGCTCTTCAAGAAAACAAAATCAGTCGAGTTGGAGGAGAAAAGGAGATAAATATTGATGTTCGCGTAATTGCTGCGACCAATAAAAACCTATTGGAAGAGATTGAAAACAAACGATTTAGAGAAGATTTATACCACCGTTTAAGTGTCATTCTCATCCATGTACCTTCGCTGAACGAAAGAATTGAAGACATTCCCCTTTTGACAGAGCATTTTATTGAGGACATCTGTAATACTCAAGGGAAACTCAGAATGGAGATTACCGAAGATGCCATCGATGAATTGCAAAAAATCAATTGGACAGGTAATATTCGTGAGCTACGAAACGTAATTGAACGTTTGGTTATTCTTTGTGATAAAAAGATTACAGGTTCTGATATATTAAAGTATGCAGCTCCATTTACCAAAAAACAATAGTTCATTAAATATGGTTCATGATATATTTAAAAAATGTGAAAATTTACATTAAAGCAAGATTTAATTTATTTTAGTACATCATACATTTATTTTTACAAAAAACAATATGGAAATTATTTGCAAAAATCTCGATAATAAGATATTACATTACCCTGTTGGAACTCGATTGTCGGAAATTGCGGCAGACATAGAGATCAATTTAAAATATCCAATCATCGGTGCTTTGGTAAACAACAAAGCCAGAGAACTGGATTATCAGGTATTTAATCCCAAAATCATTCAATTTATTGATGTAACGCATTTTGTAGGATACCAAATGTATCTCCGTTCGCTTAGTTTTATTTTATACAAAGCCGTTAAAGACTTATATCCAGAAGCTACTTTAAAAATTTGTCACTCCATTTCGGGGGGTAAATTTTGCGAAGTAGAGAATACCGGCGGTATTGTAAATGGTGAACTGAGTCTTAAACTATTGAAACGAATGCAGGAAATTGTGGAAGCAGACATTCCTTTCAAACGCTCTGAAATACTGACTAAAGATGCTATTGAAATTTATACCAATCACAATTTACCTGATAAGAAACTACTATTTAGCTTCCGTACACTTTTATATACTTCTGTTTATCAACTCGATGACGCCATTAATTACTATTATGGCTATTTGGCCCCCTCAACATCCTACATTAATGTATTTAATTTAACTCCATTTCACAATGGATTATTACTTCAAGGTCCGAGCCGATACAATCCGCAAAAAACCTCAGGAATCAACGCCCAATCGAAATTATTTCAAATTTTTCAAGAACATAAAAAATGGGTTGACATTTTGGGTGTTTCTTATGTTGGCGACATCAACAATGCCATTGTAAACCATCAAATTCCAAATTTGATAAAAATTTCGGAAACTTTGCATGAGAAAAAACTGGGCAGCATTGCCGATGAAATTAACGCCAGAAAAGATGTTAAGGTGGTTTTGGTCAGCGGTCCTTCCTCATCAGGAAAGACTACCTTTAGCAAACGTTTATCCGTTCATTTGGAGATTTTTGGTCACAAGCCCGTTTTACTATCGGTAGATAATTATTTTGTCGACCGTGAACATACTCCTAAAGACGAAAATGGACATTACGATTTTGAATGTTTGGAAGCATTAGACTTGAAACTTTTTAACGAACAACTTCTCCAACTTCTTAATGGTGAAGAGGTTAATGTTCCAACTTTTGATTTTAACACAGGGGAAAAACAATTTTTAGGCAACACCTTGAAACTTCAAGACAATTCTATTTTAATCATTGAGGGCATTCATGGATTAAACCCTAAATTAACGGAAAAAGTTGATGATTCTTTAAAATATAAAATTTTCGTTTCGGCACTAACTCAAATTTCTATTGATTCACAAAACCCCATTCCGACTACCGACAATCGTCTGATTCGTCGCATGGTACGCGATTATCGCTATCGTGGCTACAGTGCTTTGGAGACCTTACGCCGCTGGCAAAGTGTTAGAAAAGGTGAAGACAAATGGATTTTCCCCTTTCAGGAAAATGCCGACATCATGTTTAATTCAGCCTTATTGGCCGAATTGGGAATTTTGAAACAGTATGCTGAACCCATTTTAAGAGAAGTTCCCGAAAGTGAACCAGAATATGCAGAAGCAGTCAGACTTCTCAAGTTTCTATCCTATTTCAAACTTATTTCAGAAGAAGACATTCCACCTACTTCCATTCTTCGCGAGTTTTTTGGCGGAAGCAGTTTTAGATATTAGGTAGTTCAATATCACTATTGTTCGATAAAATAATAAAGTATTGTTTTGGCGTAAATTGCTTCTATCAATTTTTCTCCTCAATCCTACATTTCGGCTCCGCTCAATGTCCAGGACGAATTGATTTTCAGGTAGTGTTCAAAAAAGTGTGTATTTCAACTCAGACAATCGATCTAATTTTTTTTTAAAATGTACACCATAATCTAAAAACTATTTCTGAGCACATCCAAACTGCCTCTTAAATCGAGTTCTTTGTATAGGCGCTGTATAATTCTATTATCGGTATCGGCTCCGTGAATGGCAGAGATTTTAGCCCATCTTTTGGGTTGAGATGTTTGCAAAAAGGCAATCACTTCATATTTAAACATTCCCAGTTCTTTGCTGTAATCTTCTGCATTACCTTATGTGTACCACCTTGTTCTACAAGTGATTGTACAAGGGCAGTTTCAAATGTATTTTTCGGATGTGATGCTATTCATTTTCTATTTTATTTTATACTATAAAAAAGAAATTAAAGTTTTATAATGTACTACTTACTAAGTAGTTGTGGTTTTTTCTTTTTCATTTTCTTTTTCATTTCTTTTTTTTATGCCATAATATAAGTCCTGTTTTTTGAGGCACCCAAAGTTTTTATTTTGTTTTCTTTTACCAGACTATAAATGGTTTTTCTTAAATCTTTGATATTAACATCCGGGATTCTGTTATGAATATCTCTCATTGAACTATTTGGATATAATTGCAAATCACTTTCTATTAAAGCAATTAAGCGATGTGTTTCAATCGTTTTTAAACTCGGCTTTATATTTAGTTTTGATGATTTTATTAATTGTGGATTAATCAAATACTGCTTGCCCTTTCTTACGCCCTGTGATATTAAAATCTTCTGTTCTTCGAGTTTTGATACATACGAACGTAATCTGTCATCTTCTTGTATTTGAAGCTGTTTAATTAATTCGGTTCCTAATATCTTTTTTTCTCTTGCAATAACGCCTAGGGCAATAAATTGCTTCTGCGACAACTGATAATGTTGCGAAATAAACTCTAACAGAAACACAACTTCTTCGTTAAGAATTTCTGAGCTTTGAATAACCTTTGTAAAATCAAAACCCGTTTTTACAATTGGAAACGGTTTATTGTCTTTGCTATCCAATTCATAAATCAAGTCATACCCTGAACCTTCGCCTTCCATTAAATTCAGGTCATGAAAAATTCTTATTAAATGAGGATTTCTACGATGCCTGCTATGAAGTATATTATTTTCGGTTATGCCAATGGGTAAATTCCCTGGATTGGTTATTTCTAATTTATTGGGATGGACTTCAATAAATATATCTCCCGAAATAGTATATTTTTTATGCGCAATGGCATTTACCAATAATTCTCTGATTATCTCAGGTGCATATTGCCTGATCCGTTTTCGGAAAAGTCCTTGAGGAAATTCATAAAAGTATTTCAATTCGCCTGCCTTTTCTTCCACGTCAATAATCAGTTCTTTTGGATTCAATTCATAATCGTTCCAATTCTCTTTTTTTATTTTTTCGCCATATTCATCATACACAATGTACTGAATGGTAATAGGATAAGAAATACGGCTTCGCATCTGTTCAGTTCCTAACCACAAAGCACCAAGATTTGTTAGATTTCCATTGATGCTTAGATTGTAATGTTCAATTATTTCAAAATTATCTTTTTGCCTTACACTCTCTTTTACCCTGTCTGATTTACGTATGTCATTAGTAAAAGCTATAATATTTTTCTCAGGGATTTGAGCTATTTTAAAAGATTTTAATTCGACCAACTCCCACTGAAAAGCATTTTTCTCGGCTGCAAGACGTGTAACATCTTCACCTGTTATTGGATAACATTTATCCTGAATTCGCATTAAAATTTTCCCACTTGAAGTAGTGGCAATAGTTCGGCTGGTATGAAACACTTTAAAATGGAAATATTGTCCGCCATTTTCGTGAGTTTCAATAATAGCATCACCCAAACCAACACTATCTGTTAATGAACGAACTCTTGATAATACCTCATTTACAATCTCTTGTGTTATTTTTTGATTTGCGGGTGGTAATTTGTCATTGTCTTCTACGCCAACAAACAAACTTCCACCCTGCGAATTTGCCAAACATACACAGGTCTCTGCCAGTTCTTTAAAATTGGCTTTTGTTCCATATGCTTTTTTAAGACTTTTGTATTCTATATGTGTATGTTCTGCTTCCATAATGCTCTCTCTATTAAATTACTTTTATTTTTCCTGCTACTACTTCGCTGATTAAGGCAGTGCGGTATTCGGTGAGTAGGTCGATTAGTTTGGTTTACTCTTTTTACACTAAGGTTCAACTTTGTTTATAAAAAACAAGCTCTTTTTTCTACTAAGGATTGTAAACATCAAATAATCTTCACATTATATTGATTTAGTGATTTATTTTAGGGCAACAGTATATTTTAATCAAAAAAAGATTTTCCACTTCGTGCAAGCATTCATGCTATTATGACTAAAGAGGAAGATCTTTTTATGTATATAAATGCAAAAGGTTAATTCATATTGTGAAAAACATTGGTAACATCATCGTCCTCTTCAAGTTTTTCAATTAATTTTTCAACTTCAATTCTTTGTTCATCGGTCACCTCTTTTAGGTCGTTGGGAATTCGTTCGAAACTAAATGTTTTTATTTCCAGATTATTCTCTTCGAGATATTTTTGAATTGGTCCAAAACTTTGGAAATCAGCATAAATCATCAAATCGTCTTCATCAACAAACACTTCTTCAATATTAAAATCAATCAAATTCAATTCCAACTCTTCCAAATCTATCGCTGGATCGTAGGCTAGACGGAAGCTACATTTATGATCGAAAATGAAATCCAACATTCCCGAAGTTCCAAGTGACCCATTGTGTTTATTGAAATAAGAGCGAATATTTGCCACGGTACGCGTAGGATTATCGGTGGCTGTTTCGATATAAATAGCCACACCATATGGTGCATATCCTTCATAAGCGATCTCTTTATAATCTTTCGATTCTTTTTCAGTAGCCCTTTTAATGGCACGATCAACGTTATCCTTGGGCATATTTTCGTGCCTTGCATTCTGAATTAACAGTCGTAATTTGGTATTGTTGGCAGGATCTGGTCCACCTGCTTTTGCAGCCATGGTAATTTCTCTCGTTAAACGAGTAAAGACCCTTGCCATATTTCCCCAACGTTTAAACTTTCTAGCTTTTCTATATTCAAATGCTCTTCCCATTGTAGTATTTGTTTTATATTTTTCACAAATTTACAAAAACATTTTTCAAAACAACAAATGTTCAAAAAAATAGATTTTATTCTGTCAAAAAAAACCGTAATAGAGAAAACAATCGCTCTTTTTTTTGAAAAAATGCGTACATTTGTTTTTTAATACAATCTGGTATATATCTTTTAATTAAACTCTACAACATGAAATCATTTTATTTAAAATCGCTTACTTTGGCATGTTTAACTTTCATTTTAAGTAGCTGCACACAATTGCAACAGTTGCAAAATTTTGCAAAGTGCGAATTCCGTTTGAACTCAGTAGAGAACGTCCGCTTGGCTGGGGTTAACATACAAGAGATCAGCTCTATCAATCAAATTGGGATTGGTGATGTTGCTAAACTTTCTGCTGCCTATCTGGGCAATGAACTTCCTTTGGGATTAAAATTAAACATTGATGCACGCAATCCAAACCCAACTTCTGCAGCCCTTTCAGCTTTAGATTGGATATTTTTGATTGACGACATTGAAATGACACGCGGAAATACGAATCAACGCATCCAACTTCCAGCAAGTCAAACAACAACGATTCCCCTTTTACTAAATTTTGATTTAAAAAAAGTATTGTCGGGTAAAAGTCAAAATGCTCTTATCAACTTTGCTCTCAACTTAGCAGGGAGCGGCGATAAGCCGACACGACTTGCACTCAAGGCGAAACCCACTATTCAAATTGGTTCGGCAAACATCCCATATCCAAATTATCTTAACATTAAAACAGATTTCACATCCAAATAATAACTAAATAAAGAAGCACTATGATTCAACGAATTCAATCCGTTTATCTACTTATTAACGTAATTAGTTACACCATTTTATTGTTTGTCCCATTGGCATACATTAACTCCGATTACGTCCTCAATGCTTGGTTTTTGGGCACTGCAGAAGGTTCTGTTCTGGCTCCCGTTTATATGCTCGGATTAACTGCCTTGGCCACAATTATCCTCTCCTTAGCAACCATTTTTCTATTTAAAAATCGCCCTTTGCAAAATAAACTATGCGTTGTCATTTTTATTATTGCAATGATATTCATTGCTTTGCTATTTTTTGGTTATCCAGAATTGCTAATTAACAAAGTCAGCAATTCACCCATCGATTATACCTATTGGAACATTTTAACCGTCATTCCTTTAGCAACCACGATGTTTGCGAACAAAGCCATTTTGAAAGATGAGAAAAAAGTGAGAGCTGCAGATAGAATTCGATAATTTTATATGTATTTGCAATTTAAAAAATGTATCTTCCAAGCATAGCACAAATTCGCGAAATTGATGCTTTCACCATTGAACGTGAAGGAATCACCTCCATTGATTTAATGGAAAGAGCAGCCTTAAGTTGCACCAAATACATTTTAAACAATTTTCCTGTTCAAACTTCAATTTTTGTATTTTCGGGACCAGGAAACAACGGCGGAGACGGCTTTGCCATTGCCCGACAATTGCTTTGGGCAGGATATGAAGTCAAAGTATATTACAATAAGGATTCAAAAATGAGTGCCGATTGTGAATACAACTACATTCAACTCAAAAAACATGCTCCCAATGTCGTTGAAAACTTCGATTTAGAAACAAGAGTTGAGTTTCCTGATTCTTCCCTGGTTCTGGATGCCCTTTTTGGAACGGGCATTAGCAAACCAATTTTGGGGACTTTTGCAAAAATGGTCGACACCATTAACAATTCCAATTTGGATATTATTTCCATCGATATCCCTTCGGGAATGCACGGAGATGAAAATCCCGAGATGGGAGTAAAAATTGTAAAAGCGAAAAAAACATTAAGCTTTGAATTCTATAAATATTGTTTTCTGCTTCCCGAAAGCGAACTTTTTACGGGAGATATTGAAATTCTGCCCATTGGACTAAAAGCGGAAGAATATTTCAAAAACAAGGAAATACAAAACTTTACGATCACCCAAAAAGCAGTAAGAAAGCTTTTACAAACTCGCTTGAATCATTCTCACAAAGGCAGTAATGGCAGAGCAATGCTGATTGCAGGAAGCAAAACCATGTCGGGAGCCGCCGTTTTATCATCAAACGCTTGTCTAAAATCGGGCATCGGATTATTGCATGTTGCAGTACCTGAGTCCATCCGAACTGTTTTGCAAATCACTTCTCCTGAAGCAATTGTTCATGCACATTGTGATGATAAAAGTTTTGATTTTGAGTTGCTTACACAAAACAACATCAGTTCAATTGCCATTGGACCAGGTTTGGGAATCAATGCTGAGAATCAGAAAACAGTCCAAACGCTATTTGATAAATTCAAAGGGCAACTTATCCTTGATGCAGATGCCTTAAACATAGTTTCTGAACATAAAAGTCTCTTAAAACAACTTCCCAAAAACAGCATTCTCACTCCTCACCCACTTGAATTTGATAGACTTACAAAAAAACATACAAACAGAGCCGAACGTTTAGAAACATTAAAGACGTTCTGCAAAGAATATCAATGTTACTGCCTTTTGAAAGGAGCTTTTACAGCCATTTCCACGCCTGATGGCAAACTATATTTTAATACCAGCGGAAATAGTGGCATGGCAAGCGGAGGCAGCGGAGATGTTTTAACAGGAATTATTTTGGCATTAACGGCTCAAAATTATTCACCGCTTGAAGCCTGCATTTTGGGAGTTTATATTCATGGGCTTGCCGCCGACATCGCACTAAAAGAAGGAGAATCCATTGAAAGTCTGCTGCCCAGAGATATTATTAATAATCTTGGAAAAGCTTTTAATCAGCTTAGAAACTAATAAACGTTTTTTAATTTATAAACCTCCGAAGGCTCGTTTAATAGAAACCCCGAAGGTTTTGAAAACTTTCGGGTTTAATTAAAAAACTATTGAATCCTTTTCTTAGGCAAAATATCACTTGACGCTTTTGCTTCAGGCAATTCATTCCAATTGGTGGTGTATGAAGGCGACAGCAACTCCCGTCGGTTTTTCCAATTATTTTTTCTGTTTCTTTGAGAAGAGATAAAAACAGTGTCGGTTCCCATTTTTTGATTTAAAAGATCCATTGTACACATTATTTTCTCATGGCGTTCTCGGTCGAGTTCATCAAATAAATTGGTTTGAATTTCATCTTGTGGCACAATTCCACTGACAATAACGCCTGCTTTTTTGTATTCAAATCCCTCTTTGAATATTGATTTCAGTCCGATTAATGCATAATGAATCAGTTCGGATGTTAGCGAAGAGGCGACAGGTAAGTTGACCACTACTTGATTGGCATACTGTTTTAAATCCTGACGAAAACGATTGGTTGTCACAAAAACAATCACATAATTGGCACTGGATTTTTGGCGTCTTAACTTTTCGGCAGCTCGAGCAGCAAAATTAGAAACAGCCTCCGCCAAGGTTTCAAAATCATCAACCATTTTTCCAAAGGAACGAGAAGTACAAATACTTTGTTTTGGTGGAACCATCTTTTCCAATGGAACACACGAAATGCCTCTGAGTTCATGTACCATTTTCAAACCCGTAATGGTAAAATTTTGCTTTATCCAAGAATCGCTCGCCATTGACAATTCATAAGCAGTGGTTATTCCAGCATTTTGCAAATGTTTCGACAATTTGCGACCTACGCCCCAAACGTCACCCACTGGAAAAAGTTTTAAAGCATTTTGAATCTCGGTTTCGCTTTCCAAAATACAAATTCCGTTGTAAATTGCTTGTTTCTTAGCCATGTGATTTGCCACTTTTGCCAAGGTTTTCGTTGGAGCCATTCCCACCGAAACAGGAATTCCAACCCACTGCCCTACTCTTTGTCTTATTTCCAATGCAATATCTTGTATGTCAAACAATTGAAACGATGATAAATCCACAAAAGCTTCATCAATGGAATAGACTTCAACAGAATCAACCACTGACTTTATGGTATCCATCACACGTTGCGACATATCGCCATACAAAGTATAATTTGAAGAAAAAACTTTGATGTTATGAATATTGACCAAATGCTGAATCTTATAAGCGGGCTCTCCCATTGGGATCCCCAATGCTTTGGCTTCATTTGAACGAGCAATAACGCAGCCATCATTATTCGACAAAACGACAATGGGCGTATTTTTAATTTTAGGATTAAAAACACGCTCACAAGAGGCGTAAAAATTATTACAATCTACCAATGCAAACATAATCAGATTTTATGAATCACGAAAGTAACGATGCCCCAGACTTGAAAATCCATCTCTTCGGTGATTTTTATGGCTTTGTACTGAGAATTTTCGGGCACTAAAAAAAGATTTTTCCCATCTACGGTCAATCTTTTCACCGTAAATTCACCATTGATAACACAAATAGCAATTGCGTTGTTTTTGGCTTCCAAAGAGCGATCGACCACCAACATATCGCCTTCGTTAATCCCAGCATCCACCATCGACATTCCTTTCACTCTTACATAAAATGTGGCGGTAGGATTTAAAACCAAAGCTTTGTTTAAATCCAGCTTTAGTTCCGTGTAATCATCGGCTGGCGAAGGAAATCCAGCCGAAACTCTGGCATCAAAGCTAGGTGCTTCAAATGCTGCTGTTTCGGAAACGGAATAAAAATCTAAAAACTCACCCTCAATAATCTTCTTCGCTGCTGACATCTCTTTTTTCTGCAAAGATAAAACACAATTGGGTATGGTGTGATTGCTGATGGAAATATTTATTTAAGCAAACAAAAAGGAGGGAAATTATTTTCATAAAAAACTCTTTTGATATATTAATCAGTCGTTAAAAAAACAGATAAGCTCATATAAATTCTCAAAAAGAAAGATCAAAGCAAAGAATAAAAAAAAGTTTTCCTATATTTGCCTTTAAATAAGCACCACAAAACAATTTTTATGAAAATAAAAAACCTTATTCTCACTCTATTTTTCAGTTGTTTTATCATGCTTGGTTTTGCTCAAAAAAAAACAAAAGAGACAAAAGAAGCAGTTATTGAATGGATAAGCATTACAGAAGCATTTGAGCGCAATCAAACCTCCTATCCAAAAAAGAAAATTTTTATTGATTTCTATACTGATTGGTGTGGCTGGTGCAAACGAATGGATCAAACAACCTTTAGCCACCCCGAAATTGCCAGATTTATGAGTACTCACTTTTGGAATGTGAAATTTGATGCAGAAACCTCGGATACGATTAGAATTGACAACAATATCTTCACAAATCCACGTCCCGGGGTCAAACGATCGACCCATCAATTGGCAGCCAACATGCTGAATAACAGAATGTCGTATCCTTCTTACGTATTTTTGAATGAATCGAACAATTTGATTACGGTCGTTCCTGGATACTATAAACCCATTGATTTTGAAGTTATTGTAAAATACATGGGCTTAAATGAATATTTAAACATGCCATTTGACCAATATAAAGCTCTGTTTATGGGAAGCATAAAAGAGTAAAAACACTTGTTTCCCCCTAATAAGAGAAGAATTAACCAGAAAAAAATATATAAAAATACGATGAAAAAAAACCTCACCATGATTATCCTTGCGGTATTTGTAATTCAAGGAGCATTTGGACAAAAAGATTCCAAAAATCCTTTTTTTGAAGAGTGGAAAACTCCATACGGTATTCCTCCATTCGAAAAAATCCAGTCCGAACATTTTATTCCGGCTTTTGAAACGGGTATGAAGGAACAAGAAAAGGCCATTCAGGCTATTGTTGAAAACAAAGAAGGTCCTACTTTTAAAAACACCATCGAAGCCATTGAAAACTCAAATCAGCTTTTAAACAAAGTGAGTTCTGTATTTTCAAACTTACGTTCGGCAAATACGAGTTCTGAACTTCAGAAAATTGCTGGAGAAATATTTCCAAAACTATCCGCTCACTCTGATAATATCAATTTAAATGATGCACTATTTAAAAGAATTGAAAGAGTTTATGAAAATCGAGAAAAATCAAAACTAACTCCTGAACAAGCTAGACTTAGCGAAATTTATTATAAAAATTTCATTCGCAACGGAGCATTATTAAACAATGATGAAAAAGATCGTTTGCGAGAAATAAACGCTGAACTATCAAGACTTACATTAGAGTTTGGCGACAATCTTTTAGCCGAAAATAATAATTTTTCTTTGGTTATTGATAATGAATCGGATTTAAAAGGCTTGCCTGCATCCGTAATTAGTGCTGCTCGTGAAGCAGCTCAGGCCAGAAATCTTCCCAATAGTTGGGTGTTTACATTGGACAAACCCAGCATGATTCCTTTTTTACAGTATGCCGAAAATCGTGATTTAAGATCTGCTTTATATAAAGGATATTTAAACAGATCGAACCAAGGAAATGAATTTGACAATAATAAAAACATTATTCTATTGGTCAAAAACCGCATTGATAGAGCAAATCTTTTGGGATATAAAACCCATGCAGAATTTGTTTTGGAACAAAATATGGCCAAAGCCCCTCATAAAGTTTTAGAACTTTTAGATCAAATATGGGAACCCGCTATTGAAATGGCGAAAAAAGAGGAAGAAGAGTTGTTTCATATTTCCAAATTAGAGAATGCAGGAATCGACAAAATTGAATCATGGGATTGGTGGTTTTATGCTGAAAAACTTCGCAAACAAAAATATGATTTAGACGAAGAGGAGTTACGTCCCTATTTCAAATTAGAAAATGTGAGGGATGGAATTTTTTGGGTGACCAACAAACTATATGGTTTGTCGTTCAAGGAGCTTAAAAATGCACCTATTTATCATCCCGAAGTGGTTACATATGAGGTTATCGACCTTGACAAAAAACAGTTGGGAGTATTGATGATGGATTTCCATCCAAGAGCGAGCAAACGTGGCGGGGCATGGTGTACAACCTATCAATCAGCATATTACAAAGACGGGAAACGTGTTTTACCAATAGTATCCATTGTTTGCAATTTCACCCGTCCCACAGGCAATCTTCCTGCATTACTCAACATCGACGAAGTAGAAACTTTCTTTCACGAATTTGGTCATGCCATCCATTCCCTTGTTTCCAACTGTCAATACAAAGGAAGCATCTCTGTTCCTAGAGATTTCGTAGAATTACCTTCACAAATAATGGAACATTGGGCAACTCAACCATTGGTATTAAAACAATATGCAAAACATTATAAAACCAACAAAGCAATTCCAGATGAATTAATTAAAAAAATCAGCAATAGCTCGAAATTTAATCAAGGATTTGCCACTGTTGAATTTACAGCAGCAGCATATTTAGACATGTTGTATCATTCAATGCCACTTGATGAAGGTAAAAGTCCAAGTCAGTTTGAAGAAGAAAATATGAAAAAAATCGGTTTGATTTCTGCGATTGCTCCAAGATACAGAAGCACATACTTCCAACATATTTTTGCAGGCGGATATTCCTCTGGTTATTACAGTTATTTGTGGTCAGAGGTACTTGATTCAGATGCGTTTTTAGCGTTTGAAGAAACGGGCGATATCTTTAATAAAAAAGTAGCCACTGATTTTAGAAAGAAAATTCTTGAAAAAGGAAATACAAAAGATCCTCTCCAAATGTATCTGGATTTCAGAGGCAAAGAACCCTCAATAGAGGCTTTACTTAAAAACAGAGGATTGCTCTAAAAAATATTTTTCAATCGAGTAGGAAGTGAGCGATTAGTTCGCTCACTGTCCTCTCACACCACCGTACGTACCGTTCGGTATACGGCGGTTTCTTAATTTACACACGAACAGAGTGATAATAAGTCGAGAAAAATAAGTA
>Ga0265295_1006195_pt1 | contig 14625 bp, 12 predicted proteins | sample Munlansysbiofilm_FD_192503 | JGI IMG/M metagenome (GOLD analysis project Ga0265295, IMG submission 192503) | Leachate microbial communities from a municipal landfill in Southern Ontario, Canada - Methane capture system biofilm | ecosystem: Engineered > Solid waste > Landfill > Unclassified ... | reverse complement strand
CTTCACATCTATGGCATTCACGACGTTAGCAAGCTTACGAGACATCTCGAGGATCATCTCTGGTGTATACAGCTGCAAAGCGACTGCATCCAAATCGATGATATCACTAAACCTATTTATTTTACTACTGACAATTTCATTTTGAATGCGCATCCAAAGAGCTTGGTATGATTTAAGGCCTTTGTTTTCATCATCCAAAAGGAGACGATCAAAAGAAAACACAAACATGATGTTATGAAAACTATCAATGTCGTCAATGAGTTGTCGGATACTTTCATAGGTATCGTCTCTTTTCATCTTTGTGTAATGAATACTATTCAGACTCGATTTATCGACCAATATTTCAAGGTCGTCGATAGAGACAAATAGCCCAGCATGTCCACTCAGGCGTACAATTTCGGCTAAGGAGCGTAGCATATGGCGAGCATTATATTTCGTGATGCGATTAGGGGCTAATCCTAAAGGGCGTAATGTTGAAACTTTTATGGTTTTGTCGCCATTAAGCCAACCCAGCAGTAATTGGCGACTTTGGGGCTCTAAAAAGGGGTGCCCTAAGATTCCGCCACAAAGAAGGCTGCAGGTTAAGGCAAAGTTATTATCGAGAAGAGGGTTGTCGAGAAACATCTGTTTCAGTTGTAAGCGGATTTCCCGACGGGTTAACCCATCGGCTAATCCTTGTTGACCTAAAAAATCGACAAAGGTCAGGCCCCGTGGAATTTCTTGATGATTAAATCCCATGGCTTCAATGATGGCATGACTACACTTTTCTAAGAGTTTTGGTAAATCGGTTTGGCGTAGGATTTCGAGGTAGACTTCTCTAAAATCATGGAGCCAAATATCATAAGCCGAAAATGCTACAGTTATGTAGTCTAATTTTCTCGTTTTAGCAGTGAGTAGATTGAGGGTGTGGGTTTTTCCACTACCTTTTTGACCAGTAATGAATTTTATCTTGCTTCCACCAGCTGGGATAAATTCCTGAAGATATGTAGTTTCCCAAAAGTCAGTGATAAAATCTATACCAACCGATAGTTCGTTCAGTATATGTTCGCTTTGTGGAGCCTTCCCTTGGGTAAGGCGAACAATAGTAGAATGATCTTTGTCATTATACTGGTACTGTTTTCTCACTTCTAACATCGTTATCCTCAGTTAAAGAATCGGATAGTGGCTAAATATCTTTCTTGTCCTAAACTGTCTAGAATTCTAATCGCCTTTTTATTATTCCGGCTAGGGCCGAACTGGAATTTTCTTCCATCCTTGAGGGTAATTTCATCGGCTAAGTATAATCGAGCTAAGTCAAACGCAAAACTCTGTTGGTCATAATCTTTACGAAAGCGACTCATTGGGACGAGGAATTTGTAGATTGTTTGTAAGTATAGGTCGGTATCCGCCTTCTTTTTTGACTTAATAAGTGCTAAGTCGTAGGCACTTGCCAGTTCCTCAGCGAACCGCCCGGCATTGAAAGAAGCTTTCATGAGCTTCTCTTTACTTTTTATTACCCGTTCAACAAAACTTTGCGGTCTAACACAGGAAACTTTTTTACGGTCGATATAGATGTCTTGATTTTCAACATCAATGCGGACTTTGTAGGGAAATATTTCATAGAGAGGAAAGTCACCTACGATATCGACACCTTGTTCTTCGCAGATTTGGAGCATTTGTTGTGCAAATGAGCCATTTTCAAAGTAAGCCGTAGCGTCGAAACTAGCTATAAGGTGTTGCATCTCAATAATTATCTGAGTAATTTCAGCGTTGACGTCTTGAATCGTCTGAATGTCTTTTGTAAAACCGGTGAGGTCGCCTTGGATCATCTCTTTTGCCAAGGCTTTTTGGAGTCTTACTAACTGTGAATTTTTATCTTTAAGTGCTTTTTCTAGTATCTGATACTCTTGGAGCAAAATTTCATAATCCATGGTACTATCCTCGTTTCGCAAAGGTTTGCAGGTGCTGTAAAAATTTTAACTTGATGATAATATATATTGTGTGCTAATACAATCCCAAGCTTCCTGTAAAGAACTACAATAATAAAGGAGCCATGTGAAGATGAAGATGTCCCTTTACCCTTGGCAAAAAGAGTGCATTAAAGCGTGGATTGCCAACCAAGGTCGTGGGGTTGTCAAAGTCGTAACAGGTGCAGGGAAGACCCACATGGCCCTCGCTGCTGCTCAAGAATTACAGCTCAAGCATAACTCACCACTAAAAATTAAAATTGTGGTACCTAAGATATTTATGGTGGCTCAATGGGCCTCTTTTATCCTGGATTTATATGGTGATTCTAACATCAAAAGAGACCAAATTGGGTATTATTATGGTGCTCATAAAGACTCTCCCAATCGTCCTTACATGATCTATGTCATAAATTCAGCGCGGTTTGCTTTAGCCCGCCATATCCTGGCCGATTTTGAAGAAGGGTATCGTGTGTTGCTGATTGGTGATGAGTGCCACCACTATGCTAGTACTGAAAACAGGAGGATTTTTGAGTTTATTCCTAAATTATCACCAGAAAATTTACAAAACTACTTTTCATTGGGGCTCTCCGCTACACCGCACACGGAAGGATTTTCTGAAATCTTAGTTCCAGCCCTTGGTCCACTTATTTACACTTATGGGTTTTCCGAAGCAATTCAACACAAAGTCATTAATAATTGTGTACTCTATAACATTGGTCTACGTTTATCCGCGGAAGAGATGGTGGAATATGCTGAACTCACCCATGCCATTGCTAAATCGCTAGCAGTAGCTAAAAAGTACACCAGAAGAAATCTCCAGGAGCAAAGCCAGGATTTTTTTGTAATTTTAAAACGATTAGCCAATAGTTCTGATCTGGCTGCTTCAACATGGGCCATTGGGTTACTAGGTTTAATGTTTAAACGTCGAGCGATAGTATATGAAGCTTCTGTGCGTATTGAGTGTGCCCTAGAGCTTATTGCCAGGTTGGATTCTAGAGCGAGGATCATTATTTTTGGTGAACGCATTACCCAGTGTAATATTCTGTTTGAACAATTAGCGAAAAGTTATCCGAACCAAGTAGCTCGGTATCATAGTGAAATGGGCGTCGTATCAAAAAAACGGGCTATTGCCCAGTTTAGAGACCATGAAGTGCGTATTCTGGTTTGTTGCAAGGCTCTGGATGAGGGATTTAATATACCCTCTGCAGACGTAGGAATAGTATTATCGAGCACTTCAACCGAACGGCAGCGCATCCAGCGTTTGGGAAGAATCTTGCGTAGCTCCAAAAGCAAAGCCCGCTCTAATCTCTACTATTTCTATATCTTGGGTTCATTAGAAGAGAGTGCATTATTGCCGGAGACTATAACCGAGATGGAGGAGTTTACGGTAAAATATTATGAGTCTGAAAGGAGTTTTGGGCATGAAGCTTACGATCATGTAGCAGCTCAAGTTGTAAGAAAGCTTACTAAAAGAGATCTGGAAGAAGCAGTTGTTGCCACAATGCGCTACTTTCTACAACTAGGACAACTTCGTTCAGATTGGCTTCTTGATGAAAGAACATTACAAAAAAGAGCCGATACAGCATCAGAGAAAATTGAACGTAACTACTGGTTAGCTATGTTGAGTATGGCCCGAGAAAATAATTCAATTTGACAAGAAGATTTTTCCAACTAGAAATTAGCCCCTCCCAAAGTAAAGCCAAGGCTGACACCTAGCATGCGACCTGCTAAGGTAAATTCAAAGGATCAAGCAAAAATCTTCATCCTTTATTGTTTACCCGTGCGCTCACTTTGGGAGCTATCGCCGATACTCCTTGCCAAGTTTTATCAATTGTTTGCTGGTATTGCTCGTAGTACTGGGACAATAATGCATAAAATATCATGTCATTAATCATCATCTGGTTCAAACGGGAGATGAAAGCACCATTACGACAGATATTTTCAGTGTCTGGAACATATAAAGCCAAATCAGCTAGTTTTAATAGCGATGTATTTCCTACACGCGAAACCCCAATAATTGAGGCTCCTTGTTTTTTCGCTTCTTTGGCGATCGAAATAATTTCAGGAGTTTCACCCGAATAACTGATGATATAGGCCAAATCTCCTTTAGAAAGTGTGCAAGCTGTTACGACTTGGAGGTGTATTTCAACATTATAGGTCGCTGAAATTCCAAGACGCAACAATTTTTGATATAAATCCAGAGCAACAAGACCCGAAGCACCTATGCCCGCAATAAAAACTTTTTTTGCATTTTTAATTTTCTGTACGGCGAGTTCTATGTGTTCAGGATTTGTTAGGCGGTTTAGCAAATCTAAACTACGTCCAACAGTAGTCATGACATTTTGTATGACTTCAGAAACTTCTAAACTCTCTCTGATATCAATAAATGGGTTCGATTGTAGGTTTACGTTCAAGCCTTGGTTTTTAGAGAGAAAAACGTCTTTCGCTAATTCTAGCTTAAATTCGGCATATCCAGAGAGTCCTAGACGTTGGCAAAACCTAGTTACAGAACCTGCACTAGTTGCAGATCTTTTGGCAACATCAACTATTTTCATTTCAATGGCTTCTTGTGGGTCGTCCAGTATCACCGATGCAATTCGTTTTTCTACAGTAGTCATGCTCTGAGCATACTGTTGAATATAGACAATGATATTATTCATGGTTCTAGTATAAACTCTAAAATAATTTTCAACAACAGTAAAATTTTTTGCAAAAATTTCTATTTACGGGTCACTAATCTCTCCCTATAATGAACATGATGAAAACTTTATCAACTACTGAACAAGCAAATAGAGCCTCCTACAAAATAGACACCAAGAGTTCGCTCGAAATCTGTAAGATTATTAACGACGAAGATAAGAAAATTCCATTTGCGGTCGAGAAATCGCTTAAAGACGTTGCAGCACTGATCGACGACGTTGTATTAGCCTTCAATGCAGGCGGGCGGCTCATTTATATAGGAGCTGGAACCAGTGGCAGGCTAGGAGTGCTTGATGCCTCTGAATGTCCTCCCACATATGGGGTCAGCCCTTCGATGGTCCAAGGTATCATTGCTGGAGGAGAGAGAGCTCTTACCCGTAGCGTTGAAGCAGCAGAGGATGACGGGAACGCAGGAATCGAGGCTCTTAAAAAGATTGGTTTTAGTGGCAAAGATGTTCTTGTTGGAATAACTGCCTCGGGAGAAGCTGCTTTTGTGATGGACGCAATGCAGTATGCCAGCGAACTAGGTTCCTCGGTTGGAGCTATTAGTTGCAATGAAGATTCCCGGGTTTTTGCATATGCCCGTCATAAGATTTATTTATCAGTTGGCCCAGAAATCGTCACAGGTAGTACTAGAATGAAAGCTGGCACAGCCCAGAAATTAGTGCTTAATATGATTACCACAGCTTCTATGATCCGTATTGGAAAGGTCTACAACAATTATATGGTTGATCTACGACCTACCAATAAAAAATTAATACGGCGTTCTAAACGCCTCATTGCAGAAATAGCTCAATGTTCGGAGGAGGATGCCGAACGAGCTTATGCTCAGTGTCATAACAACATCCGAGCTGGTATTTTGATTGCGATGTTTAATATTTCCTATGAAGAAGCGATCTTACTACTCGAGTCCTCTTCTGGAAATCTTCATCGTGCAATCGATTTGTATCACCGTACTACTACAAACACTGATTCCGAAATAAGAAAGAGATACCCCCAAAAAGGGTAGAAGAAATACAATGGAGGAAAGGTTATGAAAAAGCGCATGACTTTAGTTGCTGTTATGTTGCTGGTTATTTCTCTTGTCGGCCTATTTGCCGCAGGGAGTGCCGAACAAAAAACAGCAAAAACAGAAATTCAGTTCTGGACATGGAGACCTGAGGATGTAGACTTCTACAATTCGGTCATTGCCGATTTTGAGAAAGCAAATCCCGATATCAAGGTAGTCCAGAATGCAATTAGGAATACTGAGTACAATACAGTACTCGCTGCTTCCCTTTCTGGAGGAAGTGGTCCCGATATTTTCCAAACCCGTGCCTATGGTGGTCTATTGACCTTTAGTGATTCAGGGTATCTGGAGAATATTGAGAAATGGTATCCCGCTGTTACAAACTTCCCCGAAGCCGCTCTTGGTGGTGCAAAAGATTCCAAAGGCAATATTTGGGGAGTACCTGTTATTGGGCAAACCCAACTCGTTTATTACAACAAGGCAATGTATGATGCTTACGGACTCAAAGTTCCAGCCACGTGGAACGAATTTTTAAACAACTGCAAGGTGCTTAAGAATAAAGGTGTCACACCTATCGCTAACGGAAGTAAAGAGGGCTGGATAGTCGAAACGATGCTCGGATCGGTTGGTGCAACGTTCTATGGTGGCAATGATTTCTTCAACGAAGTCGTTGCGGGCAAGACAACTTTTGAAGATCCTCGCTTTATTAGAGCAATTGAAAAGCTTGGAGAATTAAAACCTTATTTGCCGCCGATGTATACTGGCGTAGCTTATACTGATATGCAGGCTGCATTTTTCAACGAAATGGCAGGACATTTTCTTGGTGGGTCTTATGAAGCTAGCTATTTCAAATCGCAAAATCCAGATTTAGATTTCGATATCTTTGCCATGCCTGGTGAAAAAGCAACAGATCCACGCTATGTTTCAGTATATGCCGACATGAACTGGTCACTTAACGCAGCCAGTACTAAAAAAGAAGCTGCAGCAAAATTCCTTGCCTTCCTAGCTAGTACTGAAGTTGCTAATCGATTCATCAAAGATCTAGGCAATGTCGCTTGGGCACCTGGTGCTGATGCTTCAAGTTCTCCGTTTATCCAAAAGGTCCTGGAATTGCAAAAAACAAGTACCCCTTATATCTTCCTCGTCGGATTTAGGTACCAGCAACCCACCGGGTCAGCTTTGTTCCAATCGGCCGGACAGGGATTTTTTGCCGGTGAACTGAGTGCCGCAGAAGTTGCTAGCAATGTTCAACGTGGTATTGCCACCTACTACGAGCCTTTCCAGAAATAATTTCTGTTGCAAGTAACATGTATCATGTGGCCCGTAAGGGCTACATGAGTATATAATTGGACCAAATGAGTAAATTAGGAATTGTGTATGAATGGTAAATCTTTACGAAAAACTGGGACTATCCTGATGTTTGTTACCCCCGGATTGCTCATAGTTGTTGTATTTATCCTCATGCCATTGTTGATGTCATTATTTAACAGCATGTTTAATTGGAACCAGTTAATCCGTGCTGAATTTGTGGGGTTGGAAAATATAAAAAAATTATTTAATACCTACCCTTATAAGGAAAGATTTTTTAATGCATTAGGCAACAACTTACGGTGGTTTGTGCTCACAATGGCAATCCAAAATACTTTAGGACTTCTTTTCGGATATCTCATGGCACGCCGTATTCTGGGGCATGAATTTTTTAAACGGGTATTTTTTCTCCCAGTTTTGTTTTCAATCGTCGCAGTAGGTTTCTTGTGGGGGCTATATCTTCGACCGAATGGATTGCTAAATGCTGCGCTTGCGGCTGTTGGAAGAACGGACCTCCAGCACGCGTGGCTAGGTGAAGCTAGATATGCCACTCTCTCTATAATCATGGTAAATATCTGGCGTTGGATTGGGTTTCCCTCATTAGTGTTTTTAGCCGCAATTGATAGTATTGGGCAGGAATATTTAGAAGCAGCTTATCTTGACGGTGCCGGAGAGTGGCAAGTATTTTGGAAAATTGTATTTCCCTTAATTATACCAGCCATTACCGTTATTACAGTTCTAACCATCATAGGGAGTCTCAATGTCTTTGAACAAGTCTACACCATGGCAGGTTTAGATGGAGCACCCAACTATGCTACCGATACCATTGGAACGCTCTTTTATCGAACGGCTTTTGGTTCAGTTGATTCAGGAAGTCCTGAGATAGGCATTGGATCAGCAATATCTGTTGTTATTTATCTCATGACATTCTTTTTTTCACTTTTTTCGATCATCTTCACCAGAAGTAAGGAGGTGGAGCTATGATCACAGATTTTCAACTTCGTAACGCTAGTACTTTGAAAAAGATAATTCTCTTGATTTGTCTGGTAGTAATGCTTATCTATGTTATCTTAATTTTGTATCCCTTGTTCAACATGGTTGTATCTTCTTTTAAGACAACTCGGCAAATTTTACAACATCCATTTTCGTTGCCCGAAACCGTTAGTTTTGCCAATTATAAGACTCTATGGGTAGACAAAGGTTTTGCTAATTATTTTATCAACAGCATTATTATTACAGTGAGTGCGATGGTCTTTGTAGTTATCTTTGGTTCAATGGCATCTTTTGGTATTAGCCGTTACTCCTTCAAAGCAAATACATTGGTCTATATGCTTTTCCTTAGTGGCATTATGTTGCCTCTTAAAGCAGCTATTATTCCACTATTTTTGATTATTAAGAAGCTGGCTCTGGTAAATACACGTCTCTCCTGCATCTTTATTTTTATTGCTATGGGTATTCCTTCAACGGTTTTTATTCTTGCCGGTTTCATGAAGATGATACCTAAGGATATCGAGTATGCAGCTAGGATAGATGGATGTAGCGATTTTAGGATTTATGCACAGATATTCATGCCATTATGTGCCTCCTCAATAGCTCTGGTTACTATTTACAACGCTGTGCCCATCTGGAACGATTTTTTCTTTCCCTTAGTTTTTCTACAAAGTGAAAAATTTAAAACATTACCGGTGGGGTTGAGTTCCTTTTTCGGACAAAATAGTACCAATTGGGGATTACTATTTACGGGTCTCTCGATAGCCATCGTCCCAATGGTGGTGATGTATTTGTTCATGTCTAAATACTTCATTAGAGGAATGATCGCTGGTGCTATAAAGTAGGAGTGAAAAAAGTGGAAGAAAAGGAACTGATTCAAAAACTCTATTATAAATATCACAATGCTTTAATAAATGATGTTATTCCATTCTGGCAAAAGCACTCTCTCGATACCGAATATGGAGGGTACCTGACTTGTCTTGACTTTGATGGAACTGTGTTTGATACCGATAAATTTGCTTGGATGCAAGGTCGTCAAATCTTCATGTTCAGCAAACTTTGTTCCCTATATGGAGTAAACGAGGCTTGGCAACAAGCGGCTAAATTGGGGCTCGATTTTATGCTTTCCTATGGGAAGGCAGCTTCGGGAGATTTTTACTTTGCCCTCAACCGAAGTGGTACGCCCTTGGTTCAACCCTATAATATCTTTAGTGATTGCTTTATGTGTATTGCGTTGGCTGCATATTCACGTATCGCGGATAGTAAACTTGAGCGTGATTACTATCGTCAAGAAGTACTAAGAATATACCAAAGAATTCAAGAGAGAACGGCTAATCCAAAAGGAATCTGGAATAAACAAGTTCCAGATTCACGAAATCTGCAGGCAATGTCGATGCCTATGATTCAAGCCATGATGGCAATTGAACTCGAAGGTATCATTGATGATGCGTTAATAGAGAATAGAATAGATGAAAGTATAGATGTGTTTATGAACCGACATGTCGATAAAAAGCTTAAATGTGTGTTTGAACGAGTCTGTGCAGATGGTAGTCACCAATTCGATATTATGGAGGGACGCCTTTTAAATCCTGGCCATGCCTTAGAAACCTTATGGTTCCTGATGGTAATTGCTGAAAAACGGCAGGACAACGCCCTAATAGAAGAGTTAGCTGAGATTATGTTGTGGTCCATTGAAAGAGGCTGGGATACTACCTATGGGGGTATATTTTACTATCGTGATTATCATAATCGTCCTCTCGATAAGCTTGAGTCGGACATGAAGCTCTGGTGGGTCCATGCAGAAGCTTTGTGTGCACTACTTTTAGCTTGGAAACTCACTGGAAGCGAAAAACATAAAGAATGGTTTTTAAAAGTGGACCAGTGGACTTGGCAACATTTCCCCGATTCTCAGCACGGAGAGTGGTACGGATATCTTTCTCGACAAGGAGAGGTAGCCTTATCTCTCAAAGGTGGAAAATGGAAAGGATTCTTCCACTTACCTAGAATGTTGTACAGCTGTAGTGCATGGTTGAAGGAGATGGGGGAGTTGGTGTGAGTAAAGAGTTGTGTTTTGGTATTGATGGGGGAGGCAGTGTTTCTCGGTTGCGGATAATAGAGAGAGCTACTCCTCTAGAGCCCCTCATCACTGTACATGGCAAAAGCACCAACATATTCAGTGTTGGACGTGAAGTTGCTGCTGAAAACCTTAGCACATTATTGCAACAAGGATGCTCACAGCTTGGAATAGATCCCCTTCAACTGGTCTCTGGGTGCATGGGTTCAGCTGGCTTGGGTCGGAAAAACGAGCAGTTGTTTTTCCAGGAAGTTTTTTCCCGTCTGCTACCCCATACCAGTATGCAGTTATGCAATGATGGAGAGATTTTGCTTGTCGGAGGTGTTAAAAAGTTAGAAGGATATTGCCTGATAGCTGGTACAGGTTCCTTTGCTTTAGGACGTTCTCGGGATGGAGAAAAAGTACGTGCTGGTGGCCACGGTTATATGTTAGGAGATGAAGGGTCAGCTTGGTGGATTGCTGATCAGGCTGTTAGGCGTACTATTCGTAGTCATGAAGGACGCGATTTAGAGACCTCTATGGAAGCATCTTTGTTACAATATTTTGAATTAACTGAATTAGATGGATTCGTAGAATTATTCCACCACAAGTATGAAAAACCAAAGGTTGCCCGATCTGCTCCCATTGTCACTGAATTTGCTCTACGCAAAGATCCTCTTGCACTCGATATCATTACCAAAGCTGTCGACGAATTAGTGGCTTTACTTCGTAGCTTGTATAAGCGCTTACCTTTGATTGAACCTGACCTAGTTCTTTCGGGAGGTGTGTTGGAAAACGATCCTTTGATTCGTCCCATGGTTTTTTCCAGACTAGAACACCAAATCCCACAGATTACCGTGGTTACCGATACTGGCTCAGCACTAGATGGAGCGTGTATATTAGCAGCTAGTAATCCATAACAAGTACTCTCTAACTGTTAGCTTAGAAATTAGCCTCTCCCAAAGTAAAGCCAAGACTGACCCCGAGCATACGACCAACCATGGTAAATTCATCGCCGATATCTCCATAGGTACCATTAAGGCCAAGAGTCATACTTACTGCATCTACAGGCTTCCACGTTATTGAAGGCTTTACTAATCCTGAGAGATCTTCCATGTTCCCATACCAGAATAAACCAACAGAGACTTTTTTAGTCAGCATAAATGAGACCGAAGTTGCACCATAATGGTAGCCATTGTTCTGGAAAGGCATGAGGATAACCGTGTTCAGATTGGTTCCTTCACCATTGTAGTAGTACTGTGCTGCAAAAGTGACACTACGATCACTCTCCTTATCGTTCCAGGTAAAGTTGGCTCCTGCAGTAGCAGAGAAGTAGAAACGATCATCTGGGTTTTCGTAATAGGTTGAATAATCATTCTTTAGATACTTCTTATCTGAACCATAACTAAGCATCCCTTCGCCAAAGACAGAAACATCACCAATGCCGGAAGAGAGGGTCACCATAGCAGCTGGGGCTTGTCCATTACGGTAATAGGCGCCAAATCCTAGTTCTGACTTTCCAATCACCTTCTCATATTTCACAGCTACTGCCGCATCTGTAATATCTTTAGCATCTTCGGGAACAATGACATATCCATAAAGGTTATCAATACCTAGGGGCATGTTCATCTTCACAGATAACGGCCCTTCGAGTTCCTTATCGGGATCTGAAGGGTCTATTTCTGAAAGATTGAGTAAATCAGCAGGGCTGAAGAAATACCCCACACCCCAGTTCAGGGTCTGTTTACCAACTCGTAAAAAGAGACGGTCATGAATAGAGAAATCACTGAAGAGCTCTTTAATACTGAGGATATCACTAAAAGTACGCTTATTTTCTACTTCATCAAAGGGATAGGATATTACTGCTTTCCCAAATACTCTAATATCTGCAGATGGGCGGGCATCAAAGAATAACTTTGCCGATAAATCTGTCGCTAGAGTTCCTGTATCGGTTTCGTTATCAAGGTTCCAGGACCAACCAGGGGTAATACTGAATGAGTACGAGCCTCCTAGAGTTATACCAGCTTCGTCAGTGAGCATAAGTTGTTCTAAGTCAATTTCGGTTTCGCTAATATCTTCAACAAGGAAATCGTCACCGCCAAAAAGGTCATCGTCGAAGCTTGATCCAAAGAGAGCTTCTTCATCTACAGCCAAGATCGGGGTGAGGATCAATAAGCAAAGAATAAAAACTAATAGATTTTTTCGCATTGTGACTCCTATTTATTGACCCGTTCAACATACGCTTTGGTAAAGACTGTTGCCGAGATTGGTTTTACTGAGATATCTCCAAGGGTGATAGTTGTTTTTTTACCTTTGATCAGCTCATCAACAAAGATCATCTTGGTTGGGATAACCTTCTCACCAGCCTTAGCATAAGACGGGTAGTAGCTAGTTCGCATCAAGCGTCCACCAGCACTGTAATCTTCGCTCTTTAAAATTAAGTTTCCCTGCCGCGTTACCCACAGCTTTTGGGTTGGGTAGGTTACCTCATTGTTGGTAGCTTCAACTTCAATTACATACACTGCGTACGAACCAAGAGTCCCTTCACTAATAGTGCGTACTACATAGTCCTTTGCTAAAGAAGAGGCATTGAAGTCTGAGTTATTTGCATCTGAATTATTAAATTGGTCTTTTAGCGAGGTGTGCGAGAATTTTCTACTTTCGGGATCATAAAACCACAAATTATCTTCGATGAGTAAATATCCTTGTCCTTTTTTGACCGCCGGTTCCTGAATCAATAATAAAAATTTATCATCATCGTCGCTACGGTATTGCAATACTTTAGTCTTTTCTATACCGGTATCGGGATCTTCGGCAATCATGGTCATCAAAGCAGATAAATTTGTCCCTTCAAAATTCGATTGTTGATCAATTTTGGTTAATAATAATTGCCCCTCTTCAACTGAGATCGCCGCTAGTGATACCATTGTCAAAAGTAGAATTACGAGTAGTATGTTCTTTTTATTATTCATGTGTATTCCTTTTTGCTATAAGCGTAAAGCGTCGGCTGGAGTTAGTTTAGCTGCCTTACGGGCAGGAGACCACACCGCCAAGACGGTAATTATAGATATTATAACAGTTACCATTATAATATTAGAAGGTACCAAAGGTACCGAAATATGTCCATTATGGAGCAAAATAGCCAGTGGAGTCCCATCAGGGAAGGGGATGATCCTTATAATTGCACCAATTACCATTGCCGCGATAATTCCCAAGAAAGCTCCCCGTAAGGCTAAAATTAGCCCTTCTAGGAGAAATAGTTTAGTGACATCTCGCTTTTGCATCCCCACAGAACGCATCGTTCCTATCTCCTGAGTTCTTTCAATCATGATCATGCGGAAGGTATTCACTAAGCCAACCATTGTGATCATGAGCATAATTAAGAACATACCCAAAGCGACCGCATCCAAAATTGCTACTACCTGGGTCACCATATCCATAAAATCATTTAGATTCTCGACCTTAAAGCGAGTTCCTTCCCATGGTTCTTCGTTGGCCACTGTACCAAACATACCTTCAACTGCCATTGAAAACATAGAAACATCTTCTTTTTCAGGTTCAGGTTTTAGGGGCACCCCTTGTGCTCGTATAGCCTGTTTGATCTCCTCAGTTATGGGGTTTACCAAAGACAAGCTAGTCAGGATCAGATTATAAGACTGGTATTCATCAGTTTCTAAACCAAGGAGTGCATTAACATAATCAATATTAGCATATGCAGCTGAAAAGCCTAACCCTGAGGTGTCTTTCGTCACTGCGACGATGGTAAATTCACCCACATTAGCTTGCCCTGTAACAGTATCAAAGGTAAGTAAGAGCTTTTCGTTGAGGACTAAGTTCAGTTTTTCCATAACTTCTAGTGGTAACACAATGGCATCAGCCTCGTTAATTCTATCGAGTGAACCCTCTACGACTGAAAGAGCATTAAGCAAAGATTCTTCTTCATCCCAATGCACTCCATAAACCATTCCTGAGGTAGTTTTAGATCTGAATATAAAATTACCAGAAATAGATGATCGTTTTTGGCTGTCTATTATAAAGGAACTAAATTGAGGTATGACTGCATTCAATACAGCTGTGTTATCGATTCGATTTGCTTTGCGCCCACTGGGGAGGAGAATCTCGCCGGAAATATAGATATGGCCTCCCAGCGCCGATTCGAAATTAGTTTGGGTATTTTGGACAAGCCCATGAGTCAGGCTATTTACTAAAATGATCATCATGACCCCAAAGGCAATTGCAATGGCGAGTAGGTTACTTCTCCGTTTTTGGCGCGACACATTTCTAAAGGCTATTTTTATTAAATTCATACTATGTTTATCCTTTATTCATCGCTTCCAAGGGCGAAATCTTTAATGCTACCGCGACAGGATATAAACTAGCCAATATACCTACCAAGGAGACCATGCCCACTGAGGAGAGTATGGCTGATACCGAAATCATTGGCCTAAAAACATCTCCTCCTAATAAAATTTGGAGGAATTGATTTGTAGCCCGAATGCCAATCCCTCTAATAATCAAAAGGATGACAATACCAAGGACGACCCCAATAAAACCAAACACTAAGGTGATCATGAGCGTTTCAAGGGAGATCATTTTTCTAATAAATAACTTTTTAGCTC
>Ga0265295_1006194_pt1 | contig 14625 bp, 10 predicted proteins | sample Munlansysbiofilm_FD_192503 | JGI IMG/M metagenome (GOLD analysis project Ga0265295, IMG submission 192503) | Leachate microbial communities from a municipal landfill in Southern Ontario, Canada - Methane capture system biofilm | ecosystem: Engineered > Solid waste > Landfill > Unclassified ... | reverse complement strand
CCTCCCACGGCGCCGAAGCCGGGGTGCCAAAAGCGGTCGTGCTTTCCATCCTTGGAGCCGACTCGGAGGTCGTTGACAAATATTATACGCATGTCGGGGAAGAAGCCCAGCACAAGGCGATGATCGCGATAGCAGGCGACATAGGCGTGCTTTCCCCTCAAGATAAAATTGATCGGGTTCTGGAATATCTTGATACGTTGCCCCCAACCGAGGAAACGGCAAAAATCCGGAAGCTGCTTACCGACAGCGCCAGGCCTGACTGATTCGAAGACTGCTCGATCTCTGCGGCGTGTTCTCCCATCCGCCTTGGTGCATGTTTCTGGCGTTGCACCCCACCCTTATTGATCGCAAGGCAGGTTGTCGGGCATGCTTTTTGCCTTGTTCGGATTGATTGCCATTCATTGCATGATCCTGTCGAACATGCACGTATTTTTATGTGTTTTGAGTTGCGCATTCAGGCGCTCCAGTTGCGGTTAAGGGGGCTTCAGTTGCTGAAAACATGCCGTGAGCTGTGCCTTTACCCCCATGAGCTGCGCTCGTCGAGTTGCGGTTTTCTGGGGAAAAACGCAACCGCAACTCAATATCCGCAACTACATATATTACCCCATTAAAAAACGATCCATCAAAGCTGCCTGGATATTCACATCCCGCCACATGAACCATTGCCCACATTACCCGCCTGCCGCCAAAGAGTGTCGCATGCGAATCCGTTGGGAATGTTTTTTCCAAAATAGAATGTCCTCCATGCAATAAATTCAACCAGCATATACCCTGTTCATTATTCAAAGGCCAGGCATCACCTGGCCGTATGCAAACAGCCTTGCATGCCATCGGGAATTGGGACGCCGGAAAAATATTCATTGCACATAAATCTCATAACCCGAAAGACCCGATTCCCATGTTTGGGGAAATTTCAACGAAAACGCATTGACGTTCCGAAGGCATAAAAAAGGCCGCTGTAATGACGGTTTTTCCACTCCAGAAGTGTCTTTTTTCCCCGTCCAGTAGTATCCCCCTGGGCCGCAAAATATCGGACACGGATTTCATTCCCATCAAGCGGCAGCGAATGAAAATGACGGCGACTGTTCATGGCGCCGTTTTCCCTCAGCCGAAACATTCCAGGCCCATTCCTTTACCCGAAACACCTTCCATAGGCTACGATAAAATTCCGGACAGGCATTGTCGATGCCATCGGCATTGGAAGCTGCGGGGAAAACAACCCTTGCCTCTCTGTTTAAAAATAACTCTTGATTGACATCCTGTGGGGAAATTCAGTACCACACAAAAAAAGGAAATGCAATCATGAAATCAAATCAACTTTTACTTCCTCGCACAGTCAAACTTCTTCAACGCCTCATGCAGCCTTGGATCGAAATAGGCTACATCTCCAACCTCGAAGCCAATCACATCGTGAGCAACCTGAAACATTTGATCAGGCACAACGAATTGATCCCCTCCATAAAGCCACGCCTCCTGTCCCAGCCTGAAGTCGCTGAAATGCTCGGGCTGAGCCTGTCCAACTTCAAGACCCTGGAAAAAAACAACGCATTCCCCTTCAAGCGCAAGACCATCGGCGGCTCCGTTCGCTACAGCAACATCGCGGTTGCTGAATACATCATGTCAACAGAAGATATGCCCTCCGACAACACCGGAGAGCCGGAAGTCAAGTAAACCTTGAACCAAGAAGGCCGCTTGCGCAAACAAGCGGTCTTCTTGGTATAAAATAAAAACAGGGGGGGATATGGCGGCAACACTGCCCGCTATCTTATGTCTCAATTGCAAAATTATAAATCAGACAACCAGCAAAAGGCAGCAAGCCCCATAACTGGGCATGATATTCGTAACTATATGACAGATAGGATCATAGGTATATGGTAGTATACATCTATCACCTCTATGTTACCTATCACCTCTATCAGTCTGTATCACTACCCAAGCCTATATCCCTTCTCTTCTCATCAGGGCTACGTCTTCATCTTCTCAGGGCATCTGGATATTCCTATTCGAATATGCCATGGTGTATGGGAGATGTTCTTGGAGGAACATCTCCGCCATGCATATGCCCATCATTTGAATCTATGTATCATTTACCCGTGATCGTCCATTTGATTCTCCCCGTCCTTCCCGTCTTCCCTTGACAGTCATCATCATTCACCAGAAAGGAACAACACATGCAAAAGCAAAGAAAGCTCACCTTTGAAAAGACCTTCCGTGGCCATCCCATTAAAACAGATATCGACAAGGGGTTCGCATGTGATGAACGCACTCTCAGCGCCATCGAAAGAACCCTGGATTCCAGTCTTGAACACTCCTCCAAATCCCTTGTTGTGCGGTATGACATACGCTTCCCACATGGCAGCACGGTCGATTCCAACGCCATCTTCAAATCCTTCCAGTCAGACTTCTGCAAGCATTTGTCCCGGAAAGGGCTTAAACCCAAATACGTGGCAGTCAGGGAATGCGACAAGTCGCCCAACCCTCATTACCATGCCGCCCTCATGCTGGATGGGCAGAAGACGCAGAACCCCATCGGGCACTTGAAAAAAGCGGAGGAGATATTGGCCAGGAAGCTCGGCATGGACCCGAACAGGAACCATGGGCTTGTCCATTCCTGTGAAACGCCGGATTCCCCTAAACCCTACTCGGTGATGCTCAAGCGCCATGACCACGGCACCTACGATGATGTGTTCTACAGCCTGTCGTACCTGGCCAAGGTCGCCACCAAACCCCCGGCGCACATAAGGGAGCTGTTCGTCTCCAAGCGAACCACTAAATAAAAACATAAGAGTAAAGGGGAGATCGGGAAGAGTGAAAGACTGCGTAATATCAGGGTATCAGTGAACGATATTTAACCAACTTCTTCACTTTTGGTCGTTTTTGAGCAGAAACAGGGCACAACAAAAGCGTTTGCAACGAAATTAAACATCGTCCATGCTGGGAGACACAAAATCCCCCCCCAGAAAAAATATTTTCAGGGAATAAAGTGAGAAAGGTGGATTGGTTGTCCAAAGTACCCGCCTTCTATCATTTATCCTGCTCAAGCAGCTTTTTAAGTTCTGCGATGCTCTTGGCGTCCATGGGCTTAAGCCGTCCATCAAAGGCCCGTTCAAGCTCTTTGAACGCTTGTTCTATGGTTGCCAAGACATCCTTGTCCGTCTCGGATTCCTTGAGCGTTTTTAGAAATGGCCTGATGAGCGTATCGGCCAGCCGGAAGGATTCGCTCTCGTTCATGCATTCGCGTCCCGGCACAAGAGGATCGCGTTGTTCGGTCATTTTTCCCAGTGACCAGATTAAAGCGGATTTTTTACGGGGTGAATCGGCATTCTTGGTTCTCTTAATGATTTCCGAGATTAGCTGTTCGCTACGCATCATGCTTAGATTCTGGAAACATTCTTCCGCAATCGTGTTGTTCATGCTGGAAAGATTGTCAATCAGAGCCGACACCGCCAATATTCCCAGACGCTGAATCTGCTTGCACGCAAATCTCCGTTCGCCGACGTCCCCTGAGCAGACGGAACAAAGCATTGATTCAGAATACGTGTAGATTGCCTTCAAGCACTCTTCTGACGCCGTGATTCGGTTCACCAATGCGTAATCTCCCAGCGCCAAGGCAAGCCTTGCAGCCTCTTGGGGTTCTGTGCAGACTATCAATTTGCTGGTGTCTTCACAGAAATTTACTGGCTTTGCGGCAATCTCCTGGGAAAAGCAGGTATCAATAGAAAAGCTGAGCAAGGCATAAGCTACAAAAATGGTGATTCTACCCTTGGTTGGTTTCATAATAGCTCCTTTTGAGTTTTCAGGTTTTTTGACAGTACCCAACAATTCATCTTGGTCTCTTTGATATTCAAATCTGCTGGGTTCTTCCTGAAAAGAAACACCATTGTGTTTATGTATTGGTGCCTCTTGCAAAAGGGAACCAATATACCCAAGTTGTTGCGCTCACTTGCGCAGTCCTCGATCAGGTAATGCGTCTCGTCTTGCCCCACACATCTATGCCAGAGTGTTCATAGGATGCCTCTACCAGACCATCACAGCGGAGTTAGCGAATACCAGCAATAAAACCGGGAAAGTATGATTAAGCCCCCCTGTCAGCCGCATAACAAAACACTTGGATCGCAGGTTAGCTTTCAGACAACCCGGCAGGTCAGCCCCGTGGCCATTATTTCGCTATTGGCTCAAAACTTGGTATTTCAGGCATTTCTTTGCGTGGCGCGCGCGGAATATTCATGCCCAGTTCACCAGCATACCACTGCTCAATTCGATCCAAGTCATCAGCGCTAAAAGAACCGTACTTATTCTTTACAGGAAACTTTTCATTGTGCATATTCATCAGAGCCAATGCTTTTGCATAGCAATTTCTTCGAGGAATCTTGCTCCCGCCTGCCAAGGTTATATAGTCCTCAGCTCGAAGTCCCTTTACAAGAAATCTTTTGATTTTATCGGAATGAGTAAATGCCAAAGCACTAAGCAAGTTAGAAAGGCTCAGACCACCAATTTCGGAGATATTCTCTGCTTTTGCTATCAAAGCATCCATTGCGCTTTGATCACCGAACCTTGCCAGAATGGAATTTATCATACATGCTCCCCCCATGCTCTCTGTCTTGAACGCACGAGCCATCTTGACAGCTTTTTCTTGCTGACAGGATGGCAATGAGGCATAAAGGAGAAGAATTTCCAAATCTTTGTGCTTTTCATAAGCATTAAGAACAGAGGAATGATGGCGATCAACGAGTTCTGGCGACGCGACCTTCCGCAAACTTCTAGCGGCTTCAGACCGCACACGATATGAAGTATCTGCTTCCATCAACGAAACCATCAGGGAAATAAAAGTATCAACTTCCTTGGCGCTCTGCTGGCTATTCTGCACTTTTGATTTGTAAAATAATTCTGCTGAAAAGCGAACAATTTTTGATCGACTCGCCTCTGATTGCAAAGAATCAATATGCTCCAAAAAAGCAATAGCACTCTCAATGCCATTTGTGTAATCCTGAGCCACCAAAGGTTGATTAAGTCCTTCATTCAGGCGTTTCATAACCTCAGCCACTTTGTCTGGCTGGGCATTGACAACGTTCAAAAGCATGCAAATTAGGGGAAAAAAACAATTTCGGCAAAATGTTTTCATTGATCAAACCTCCTTATCAGTCAATGTTAAGTCAATCAGGTCTCTTAATAGCATCCCATTGTGACTCGTACTGTTTGGGGGTATAGGATGTTCCACTTCCTGTCTGGACACGCTCCACCTTAAAATATCCCACAAAATATTTTGTCTCGCTACTGCGATAGTACATGATATTGGCTGTATTGTTTCCATCTGGGCCAACATCTTTGAGATCTAGTATATGGAGCATTTCATGTGCAACAGTTCTTTTCTTGCTTGATGAAGCATCGGTCACAATGAGCCAATTACCGCGATAAACCATCCCCGAGGCATTAATCCACGTTGAACCAATCTTTACGCGTAACACTTTAACATGAAGGAGTTTTAAACCAGTTTGAGATGCATTGAGACCAGTCTCAATCTTGTTCCATTCACTTCCACCGCCCGTAACAGTTGTGTCTATATCCAGCATCGAATTGTTGTTATCATCGTAATCTATGGTCGAGGTTCCCTTATCTGTCAGTTCCAGTTCACTAACGCCACGTTTCATATACTCATTAGCACCGCTTTCAAGCTCTGCCGCAGTCGTGGCATCAGGAACAAGCCCCGTCGTCGTCTTAACCTTGTAGAAGTCCGCCTTGATCTCTGCCAATTGATAACATGCCACGTTCAGCCGCACGCCCTCCGCCCCTGAGGTTGTACCTAAACGAGTTTGAATATAAGATTTGCCTATCCCCTTTCCTGTAAGTGTCAATTTCTGTGGGCTGGAGGAAGCCTGCGTCGGCACGCACGTTGCTTTTTCCGTATCACTCGCAACAAAATGGACGTATTGCGCATAAGCTGGCGGGGTAATCTCCACATCCACATCGGTTGTTTTCATATTCTTGTCAATACTAACCCAGTCATACTTCTGCGGTAGATTATCAGCCGACGTTGGTACAGGATTATCATCAACGGTTCCGTCATCATAGCCATACTTCGTGTCGCTTCTCTCTTTGAAGTCAATTTTCACGACGCCCATTTTGACTTCATCCTTATAAATCTCAGATGAGTTGACTTCATAGGCAAGCTTGAGTGTAACATCACCAGTACCGATCCCCTCAACATAGAGCGTGCTCGGAACTGTATCGGTACCCAGTGTCCATGTCTTTGGCAGAGCGACTTTGTCGGCGGCTGTGCCTTTTGCAGCACTCTTCCATACTTGGATACACGATGCCCCACTTGTTGCACTAAGGATTATCTTTCCGACAGAGAGCGTCGGGGGTGCAAAGGAGAGATTCATCGGCTGCAAGTCATTCTCATTGGTCACAGCCGTGTTGTTTTCCGTCTTGTCTTCAACATCATTCATGTTGTCATCGTCGTGGTTCAGATAAACAAGTTTCCCTGGAGCGTTAGTTTCCAGTGAATCGTCGATGTCGTTAATTATACCATCATTATTGGAGTCCACATCCAAGTCAACCTTAGCGACAATCACTTTTGTCTTTTTTTGGGACGCCCCGCAGGTACAGGTCAGCGTATAAATGTCCGGCTTGGTTCGGTCGATGGTGCGGGAGAGCTTTCCGGTTCCGGTGCCTCCGGTCAAGGTTCAGCTGTCTGGCAGCAGCATCGCTTCGGCGACATCTGGATTCGGGGTGGCGTTGACGGTCACGACGCCGGTGTCGGCGGCGGGGACCACGAATGTTCTGGTGTCGGGATCTTCGTCGCCGTCGTCTATCTCTTCGCCAATGTTCGGTTCCAGGCTTTCGACCTCGATGACTTTCAGGATGATCGCCGCGTTCGAGGTGCCGCAGCTGGCACTGACTGTGGAGGCTCCTGCGCTGTCTGTACGCGCATTGACTGAAGTTTGCCCCGAGGCGGAGCTGCCGTCCGGATTGGATGTGGACCAGGACGGCGTTCCGGACGGCCAGGAGTCGGGAGGATATGAGGCGGCGGTTATGGTGATCGTGCTGCCTGCTTCCCCAATGGCGACATGAACCGTTTCAGCCAAGCCTGGCGTCCCGGTGGTGGAGGTCACCTCCGAACAGCTTACAGAAGCAACTTTGACTACAGTGAATCCCTTGCTGCCGAAGCTATGCCAGCCGACTTGATGAGGTCCATCATATTGCTGGTTGTCATCCTCGTCCGTCCAACATATAAAGTATCCGGTTTTCCCCTCGAAGCTGATGCTGTGGTTTCCCGCGCCGACATTTCCATTGTTGCCACTGGTTATGGTTGCCGAAGAACCATTCCCCTCGACAGCGCCCCCGTTCACGGTCCATCGGTATTCGGTGGTTTGATCCCCATGCGTCCAACATTCATGGTCCGGCAAGCCTGTGATGTCAAATTGCTCGTCCTCAAGCCAAAAGTCGGTCGATGATCCATAACAGACGACTGCCGGATCAGGTGAAGAAGCGATGCTTGCAGTCCATACGACATCGCTGAAAAGTGGGTTGACAGAAAACAGCAGTGCAAAAGCGCTTGCTGCAAGGGTTATGGATATTTTAACAGGCCTCATTGTTTCACCTCCCCTGGAAGCTTTACTGGCTTTACCGGCCTTGAATCCATCTTCTCCGGCAAACTTCTTTGGATCGCGACATAAAGCGGGTCCTCAGTGGAAAATTCATACTCTTTCAGATAATTGGCAATGATTCCCCTGAGTGGGTACAACGCATATTCCCCGCAATTCCGGATAAGGGCGGTCAGCTCTTTCCGTATATTTTCAGGTTCTTCCTTCTGCATCAATTCAAGCATTCTGGCGACAATGATATAATGCCAGCGCAGATGCCGTTCGCCGATTTGATTGATGGAAGCCAGCAGTCTGTTCAGCGACTCCAGCGAATTGTTTGCAGACAGCCAGGGGGGCAGTTGTTTTGCCGCAGCATGCGTGCCGAAGGATGCCTCGGCCCCAGCAATCCAAAGAAACGCCCCCAACTCATCCGCATCAACGGAAAGCAAGGCATCCTTGCCTGTCATGTACGCGTCACCGAGCGCAAGGCTCTCAATTGCCTTGGCGGAACGCAGCTCGTCATACCATATTTTATATTCCTCCACTACTTTGCCCGAAAGCGTCTTTGGCAATTCGGGCAATTCGGGGGCAAGATCAACAAAGAATCCATTGACCGCGACACATGCGCCGCGGTGCTTGATAAAGCGGGTTCTTATTTTTTTATTCCCGTGAAGGAAAAAACGCTCATATGCGCCAGTGTCGGATTTGCCATTCCAGGCGGCATTGAGAACACTGCCGGATTCGTCAAAAACAATGAACGACTGCTGACGCGGGTGGCGGGTGAGGCGCCAATCGTAATCGAGCAGATAGAATGAAAGCTGCTGCCATCCGGGGGGAAGAGCCACTGTGACCAGCAAGTCCGGCCCCTGGTCGTCAAAGGGATGCATTTCCCCGTGATCATCCCACCAGGCCGCGCGGCGCACCTTTTCCGCCGGGAGAAGATGCCCTGCGGCCTCCGCCATGCCGAGCGTGTTTTTGGCGGCCAGCGCCCGTTTGTAGTCGTCGTGCATCAGCAGTGCGGCTGGGTGGCTCAAAGATCGCAGATTGTTTGCCAGCCACAGGCGAGCCTTGTCCTTGTCGCCGGGAATGCCCAGCGTGTAAGGAAGCCGGGGGCGTCTTGTTCCGGCCTGCCAGTCCCGGATCTGTCCCATGGCCGCCAGTACATAGAAGCGGTTACCGTAGTGCATCTGCCAGTCGCCCTTGGTCAGTCGGTCAGGCTCAAGATACCGGCAGTCCTTGGAGAAGTCCGGGAAATAATGGCGCACCTTGGCCAGCAGCGCCTCGTCTTTTTCCGCCATGCGCAATATCCGGCAGAAGGCCTGCATGGCGGACTGCTTGGGGCTTTCAACGGGATATTTGGTCAGAATCTCATGGATCGGCTTGAGCACGTTGTCAAGCACTGCTTCGCCTCGTTCGCCGTCCAGCCATCGCAGCCAGGCGAGATGCGCCCGATGGGATAGCAGCCAGACCTGGTCGAGATCATTGTCGGGCCTGGCCTCGTCAAGACTATGTCCAGCCTTGCCGTACATCTGCGACTGGTGCAGGATGTCGAAGGAGGTGAAGCATTCAGCCACGGAGGGATTGTAGCGCAACGGCTTGATCGGATTTTCCAGCAGGATGCCGGGTACGCCAGGAAGTCCGCCGATGCCTCGTTCGCGGTAGATGACGACGGTCAGGCGGTTGTCGCCGTGGATATTCCAGTCCTGCGGCGCAACCATGTACTGGCCTCTTCGGGCGGCCTCGGTGAAGGCAGGCTCGCCGTCCTCGGGGAAGCGTCCGGTGAGGCCGATGCGCTTGCCGTTGAGAAAGACTGCCGCGACATCGAATACCGGGCCGATGTCCAGGACGGCGGGGGAGTGGAAATGGGCTGCTTTATCGTTATTTTCCGGCAATTTCAGCGTAGTGCGGAAGACGGCGAAATGCGCGTCATCAGGCCAGTTTTTCCAGCCGGTCCAGGGAATGGCGGCCTTTTGCCAGCCCGGCATGTTTTCCCCAAGGCACAAGGACAATGCCTTGTCAACGCTTTCCGCATGGTTCAGTCCTGCCGTCGGGGCTTTTTCATCCTTGATGAAAGCCAGTTCCCATTGGGCGTCTGCGGGAACCAAGGCTGCCTTGAGCATCGGTGGGCCGACGATGCCGCCAAGCCCCCACAGGCTCCAGACATGGGAAGTCAGGACATTGCCTTTTTCCGCAACCAGGTCTGCGGGAATGCGGTAGAGACGGTCAGTGTTCCAAGCCGAGCCGCCCGGGACCTTTCCGGTTTTACCGATCAGGGTTCCGTTCAGGAAAGTCTCGTCGGCATCGTCAATGACTCCAAGATCCAGCAGCAGGTCGAAGCCTTCAAGTTCCGGCGGCCGGTCAAACACATGAGCGTACCACCCGAACACGTTGTTTTTCGGCATCAGCCTGACAAAATCCTGATGCGGAAACGTCGCCGTCCGCCAAACCAGCAATTTTTTCCCCTCTTCGGTGAGTTCAGGCGTTCTGGCCACGAAGGCTGATATAACGGAAGGTGTGGCGCCGGCCGTGATGTCTTTTGCAGCTATCTGCTGGAGGCCGGTAATTTGATGCATGAAAGTAGGCAGGAAAAACCAAGGGGCGCCGGCTTCAGCAACGGTGGAAAAAAGCGGAAGGAAAAATAATAGCACTACAAGAGGCACCCATGCCGGAATGCGAAAATCACATGGCGCCCTTGCCGCGGATGCAGGATGATTTCGCCTCATAATGACGCCCTCGCTGATCATGACAGCCACCATTATATCAGAAAGTACATAACGCTATGATACACCATGATTTTTTTAAATCAAGTTTTTTCTGAAAAAAACATGCTTGAGATTTTGAGATTTTGAGATCAAACTCAAACTCAAGCAAGAAATGCTGGGCATCGCAAGGTGCCCCGGCTGATGCATTCCGTCGAATTTCCCCTATATATTTCTGTATTGAAATGAGCATTTCGCTCACCTTGTGAAAGCCTCCATTGCCTATTTCGGGCGATGGGGGCTTTCCTGTTTCACCACCCCACCACAGGAGAAGACCATGAAGATCACAGTCCCCAAAAACGCATTCATCGAAGCCCTGGCCTCGCTGGACAAGCTCGGCAGGAACCTCAAAAACGCATTCCCTGAGTTCAGGCATGTCCGGATCCAGGCGGATGCTGGCAGCCAGTGCGTGCACATGGCCGCCCGCGACCTGGAGCAGCAGTTGCAGTTTGAGCTGCCGGACGCCCGGGTTGAAGATGGCCTGGACATCGCGGCACCCTGCGCCCAGCTGCAAAGCCTCGTCAAGGCCTGCCGCAAAGACGGGGAGCTGACGCTCTCGGCCGATTCCGGCACCCTGGAGGTGCTGGAGGACGGAAGAAGCCTGGGGCAGCTTCCGCTCGCCGACGGGGAGACCGCCTTCCCCAGCCCCGAGGTCCCCGGCGACGCGGAGACCGTCGCGCTTCCGGCGAACTTCTCCGCGTTCGTGTCGGACGCCGCGATGTGCGCCGGCAAAGACCCGACCCGCGTCCAGGTTCACGGCGTCTGCATCTGCAGGGAGGGGATCACCGCCACCGACGGACGGGAATTGTACCACGTGCCGCTGCCGCTGGAGGGGGTGCGTTCCGAGCTGTCGCTGATCCACACCCCGGCGCTGGCCTCGATCAGGCGGCCCTGGCGCACCATTTCCACCTGGCGTGGGAAAGACCGGCGCCTTGCCGCCATCCGGGGCGACGGCTTCACGTACTTCGCCGCAATCTCCGACGGGCAGTACCCGAACTGGCGGAAGGTCGTCCCCGACGACCGCGACCTCGACGCATCCATCCGGTTCGCCGATCCGCAGCGCCTCCTGCTGATGAAGTTCCTCCAGGGCGTCGGCAAGCGGGCGGACGAGCACGTCGAGCTGGCCTTCGGGCCGGAGCAGGCCACGGTGACCGACGCCGCAGGCAGGAAGATCAACCTTCCTGCGGAAACCGACGGAGTCCGGAACCCCGGCTCGATCGCAATGCGGGCGGAATTCCTCTGGAAGGCGCTCAGGCTCGGGCACGGCAGCCTCCGGTTCAGCCCCGGCGGCCGGATGCCGCTGAAGGCGACGGGCGGCAAAGGCATCTACATCTTCATGCCCTGCGTCCCGGACAACCCGCAGCATCCTGCGGCCGCCACCGCCACGGAGCCGAAACCAGCCGGAACGGAAAAACGCCCGCAAACCGCCGCTGCCGGAAATGCAGTGGAAAAACCCCGTCATGGCAAGGGTTTTCCATCGCCGGAAGCACCGAAAAACACCCCACAAGCACAACCCCCCACGACCCCGGAAAAACCCATCACCAGCCAACAAATGAAAGGAACCCAGACCATGGAAAAAGCAACCCGAGAAACGGCAGCCGCCGTCCCACAGCCCAACCAGGAAAAGACCGATCCGGAAGCCACGCCCATCGAGGAGGCCAGCCTGTGCCTCGACGGCATCCGCGAAGACATCAAGGGCATCACGGAGCGCTTCCAGCAGGCCGCGCGAAAGCTCAAGGAGGCCATGCTCGAACAGAAGCGGCAGGAGCGCCAGTACAACACCGCGTTGAAGACGCTGGAGCGCATCCGCCAGGCGTCGGGATTCTGACCTTAAACCACAAACAACGCAAGCAACAAGTCGCAGGCCGACGGGGCAGCCACCCCGTCGGCCTGTTTGTTATCCACCAAAGGAAAAAGGAGAAACCGCCATGTTGAAGATCAACGTATCCTACTCGAAGAAAGTGCCGGCTGAAAGCCAGTACAGCAGCCAGAGCTATCACTGCTCAATTGAGGCCGAACTGCCCGACGGCTTGAGCCACGAGCAGTTGCAGGAGCGCATCCACGCCACCTTTGCAACCGTGCGGCAGGCCGTTGAAGCCGAACTGCACGGGGAGCAGGTGCAAGCGCAGGTGCAGCCACAGGCACATCCACAAGCACAGTCACAGGTGCAAGCACATCCACAAGCGCAGGCAATCGAGCGCTTCACGCATCCCGAACCTCAGACTCAGGCCATGCCTCAAGCAGCTCCAACGCGGCGACAGCAACAACCGCACCCGCAGACGGCAAGCCAGGCTTCCGGCCAGAACCAGCCAGCTGGCGCTTCGCTCAGCTATGCAACAGGCAAGCAGATCAACTATCTGCTGACATTGGCCAAGCGGGTTGGCTGGAGCGTTCAGGACCTAAAGAACCACTGTCAGGTTGACAGGCTGGAGGAGCTTGACAAGCAGTACTGCTCAAAGCTCATCGAGCAGCTTTCAGGGAGGGCGGCATAATGAATAAACCAACTCAAACCCTGGAAGAACTGCGCGGCAGCGCGCATCTGTCCTACTCCGCCATCAACACCTACCTGAACATCTGTCAGCTGCAATACTACTACCGCTACATCGAAAAATTGGAAAGCGAATGCACGCCGGTGGCCTTACCCTTTGGCTCGGCATTCCACACCGCGCTTTCCGAACAGGCACAGGCTGCAAAGGAAGGCAGGAAGCTCAGCGCTGAAAGCCTGACCGAGGTCTTTGCGGAGTGCTTCAAGGCGCTTTGCAACAGCTCTGCCCGGGTGGTCTTCAAGCAGGATAAAAACCCCGACACGCTCATAGAGCAGGCCGGCAAAATGCTTGAGGCCACCTTGCAGGAATGGCGGGACTACTGGAACATCGACGCAGTGGCTCTGCCTTTCAAGGTGGAGCTGCCCGGGGTCGATTTGCCGCTGATTGGCGAGATGGACATGCTGGTTTCCGAGTACAACCCCTTTGATGAAAATCCGGAGACCAGGTGCATAGTCGATTTCAAGACCGCAGCAAGGATGTGGCCGGAGACTAAGGCCGGAGGCGACTTGCAGGCGACCGTGTTCAGCTACGCCTATGAGAAACTGCAGCAAAGCAGGCCGCTGTTCAGGTTCGATGTCATCACCAAAACCAAGAACCCTGCGCTAAAGCGCTTCTACACCAGCAGAAACGAGAATGACTTCCTGCGTCTTGAGGCGCTGGTGCAAAGCATGCAGCGCGCCGTTAAGGCCGGAGTGTTTCTGCCCAACGAAACCTCGTTTGCCTGCGCAGGCTGTCCCTATGCCTCAAGCTGCGAGAAATGGCATTGCAGCTTTGGCAACTCAAACAAATCCCTTAGAAAGGAGGTGGCCTAATGATTAACATCCTGATCGAAGTTTTGAAGGTGATCCTCGGAGACAATGACTAGACAAGGAGGTGAACAAATGCTTATAATCGGCACAAATGAAAACTACGTTGACAGGCAGCAGCTGGCAATGGTCCAGACACCGGAGGCGACAAGCACCTGGCTTCCAGTACCGCATATGCAACTCATCGAGTCGGTGGAGAAAAACGTGTACAGGCATGGCTGGAGAATTGCATCCGAGCAGTTTGGTTTGTCCCGCGACGGACAGAGGCTGTTCGGTGTGATGGCCGTGGCCAACGCCGACAACCGGCAATGGACTAGAACCATAGGCCTGCGCAACAGTCACGACAAGTCGCTTTGCGTGGGCATCAGCGCCGGAGTGAACGTGCTGGTCTGCTCCAATCTGGCCTTTGGCGGCACCGAGGTGTTGCAGAGGCGGCACACCAGCGGCATTGATGTTGACCTGCTGGTCGAAGACGGCATGCGCAGCCTCGCTGACGGCTTTCTCAATCTTGAGTTGGCCTTAAAGCGTCTGCAAAATATCTGGCTTAGCGAAGACCAGGCAAGAAGGCTGATTGTCAGAATCGCGGAGGCCGACGCCATACCCTCCTGCGACATACTGCCTGTGTTCAGGGAGTTTCAACAGCCCAGACACGCAGAGTTCGAGAACCCCAGTTGCTGGAGTCTCTTGAACGCCATAACCGAGCTCTCCCACAAGTATGCGCCTGCCAGGGCGGATAAGTGCCATCGCAGGCTAACGCGCTTGTTTGGCCTTGACGGAGAGAAGCCCCAGCTGGAGCTTAGCTGCTAGCCCAACTTTCGCATTTGGGGGAATAGCACCGCTTAAAAAGGCACTACACTCTTTTTTTTCTCTGCCCCTTTTCGCAGGTGGTTAGCTTGGCCGTCGGCAACGCTCCCAGGTCGATGCCCAACGC
>Ga0265295_1006193_pt1 | contig 14625 bp, 13 predicted proteins | sample Munlansysbiofilm_FD_192503 | JGI IMG/M metagenome (GOLD analysis project Ga0265295, IMG submission 192503) | Leachate microbial communities from a municipal landfill in Southern Ontario, Canada - Methane capture system biofilm | ecosystem: Engineered > Solid waste > Landfill > Unclassified ... | reverse complement strand
GAGATGATTAAGGATGCACTTGATAGAAAGATTGACCTTATCATAACCAAATCAATATCTCGTTTTGCCAGAAACACGCTAGACACCATTTCTTATACTCGGAAGCTAAAAGCCAAAGGAATCGAGGTTTATTTTGAAAAGGAAAACCTATGGTCGCTTGATGAAAAGACTGAATTTCTGCTTACAATTATGGCTAGTATGGCACAAGAAGAAAGCAGAAGCATTTCACAAAACGTGACAATGGGTAAACGCTGGGGAATGAAAGAAGGCCGAGTGAGCTGGGCATATAGTAATATGCTTGGTTACACAAAAGAAAATGGCAAAATTGTAGTTGTTGAGAATGAAGCAATCCTAGTGAGAAAGATATACCAACTATTCTTAAGGGAAGGAAAAACCTGCTCTGGAATTGCTGAATACTTAAAAGAAAAAGGAATACCTACACCTAGTGGAAAGTCCTATAAATGGACAAAAAATACTATAAATTCAATCCTTAGAAATGAAAAGTATAAAGGTGATGCCTTGCTTCAAAAGACTTATACAACTGATTACTTAGAACATAGAGTTGAAAAGAATCGTGGTCACTTACCACAGTATTATGTAGAGAACAGTCACCCTGCAATAATTGATAAAGAAGAATGGGAGATAGTTCAAGCTGAGTTAATGAGAAGAGATGAAATCGGAGCTGCTTATTCTGGAAATAGCATATTCAGTTCAAAACTAATCTGTGGTGACTGTGGTGGTTTCTACGGTAGGAAAATATGGCATTCAACAAGTAAGTATCGAAAAGTTGTCTGGCAGTGTAATAAGAAATTTAAAGTAAAGGAAGAAAGGTGCAAAACACCAAACCTAACTGCTGAAACAATACAAATGATGTTCTTAAATGCTTATAACACATTTATGGGAGATAGGAAACAGGTCATAGAAGATTGTGAGTTAATGAGAAAAGCACTAGTTGACTTTACAAAGATTGATAGTGACATTGAAAGACAAACGGAAGATTTGGAAGTCATAGCAGAAAGAGTAAAACACCTTGTAAAAGAAAATGCATCAACGACTCATTCACAAAATGAGTACATTAAGAAATATGACAGTTTAAGTAAAAGATATGAAGCAGAATATAAGAAACTAGAGAATCTACAAAAGGATAAGGAGTTTAGGATATCGAAGGATAAAGCAATGGAAGTTTTTATTGAGAATCTAAAAAAGCAACCACTAGTGGTTGAAGTGTGGGATGAAGGTTTATGGGCTTTGATGATAGAAAAGGCAATTGTAGGTAGGGACGAAAAAGTTAGGTTTATATTTTATAATGGAATTGAGATAACAGTAATTTTTGGGAGATAAGAATTTTAATGCTTGGATTAACTAGGTTTGTTTGATAGAATATATGTATAAAATAAAATCTTGTTTCTAATATAGTTTAAGTTAATGTTTTATTAATAAATGTATTTAATTCATTTCTCAGTTACAGTACAATATATATATAGTAGTTTAGAGGTAGTAAAATGATTATAATAAAAAATTTGGTTAAAGTTTTTGAAAATAATAAGAAAAATGTTATAGCACTAAATAATATTAACCTAGAGTTTCCTAAACATGGATTAGTTTCCCTTGTTGGAAGAAATGGATGTGGGAAGTCAACATTGTTAGGGCTATTAGCTGGTTTAATAGAACCAACAAATGGTGAAATATTTTTTGAAGGGGTCAAAAACAATTTGGGAAATGTTGTTACACTAGTACTTCAGGAATCACATTTTGTTGATTACCTTAATATGGAAAACAACATACTACTATCAATTGACAAAAATACAATAGCAAATAATGAGATGTTTTTGAATGAAATGAATATAAATAATCTGCTTCATAGAAAACCTAGAACACTAAGTGGTGGTCAGAAACAAAAATTTTCATTATTTAGATCTCTATTAAGAAATTATTCTGTTTTACTAGTGGATGAACCGACTAGTAGTTTAGACGAACAAACAGAAAAAATGATTTTTGATTACTTAAAGGACGTTTCAAAAGAGAAACTAGTTATTGTTGTATCACACAATCTAGAGTTGGTATATAGGTACTCAGATTCAATTATTGAATTAGTTGAAGGAGAAGTATCCTCAGTAAAACATTTAGGAAAACAAAGGGACCAATCTAATGTTCATTATCTTTCAAGGGAAAAATCTTATGAAGATTATTCTTGGGGGGATATAAAAGAAGAGGTTCATGAAAAGGGGAGAGTTTTATTAATTGATGAAAGCTTAGTTTTAAACAATAACCCAAAGAGCAAATCTATTAGAGTTATTCCAGCAAATAGTAATCAAAAGATAGATATTCATAGGAATAAAACAATAATTACAAAGTCAATTTTAAATAGTCTAATAAAGGTTTTTAGTTATAGTATTTTAACTTCAATTTTTGTAATTTTATTTACAATATTATCATCAATGATGTTTTTGGATGAGACAGCTATACAATATAAATCTTTTAAAAATTCTGAAATGACTTATGTAAACTATAAAAATAATTATTCTGAAATAGTAGATAATGAATACAAAATCCTTAACTATAATGATTTAGAGCAAGTAAGCCAAAAAATTGATTTATTAGTTGGATTTGAAACAGAAGTATATTTTGAGTTCTATGGTGATGAATATTATAACAATTTAATATCAGGAATAGTTTTTACTGAAAACAGAAACAATTTTTATGGTGTGTTTCCAAAAGCAGGAGAAATTATGATTACTGACTATCATGCTGATATGTTAGTTAAAGAAAAAATATTCACATCAAAAGATGATATTTTAAATAATAAAGTAACAATCAATTCTAATGAAATGATTGTTACAGCAATTATAGATACTGATTATAAAGAATTTATAAGATTCTTTAGTGATCCGAATTTTTCTAACACAAATAAATTTCTGGAATGGAACGACAAATTTGTAAATGTCTATTCAAAAATATATTACAATAAAGATTCTTATATAAATAACTCAACAATGTTTAAAAATTACCCTATAGAGTACGGAAATATGTTTGTGGATATGTATCAAAAGGATTTAAGCGAGTTAGATGTTTTATTTCAATTTGATAATATTAGTGGAACAAGCTGTTATATGAATGAAAACTTGTATAACTTATTAGGAAATCCAGATTCAATTAAAATATATGGTAATGTGTTGCAAATTAAAGGGGTAACCTCCGGAGATAGTAATGAAGTATACTTTGTAAATGAAGAAGAATTTTCACGCGCAATAGGCCCCATATTCTCGATAGAATCGATTAATTTATATGATTATATATTAGATGACATTCAATTTTTAGCTGAAATAGGAATGATTCATGATACTCCGATTAGCTATAACCTTATCTCATTATTTAGAGTAGTACATTCACTAAATAAATTGTTTTTAGTTTTTTCTATTATCCTTATTTTATTAATTGGATTATTATCATTTTTATGTTCTAACTTAATTGTTGTTAGTGATAGTAAACTGATTAATCTTGCAAGATACTTTAATCATCCCAAAAAAAATATTTTTAGATTTGAGATGTATAAGATTTATATTTATATTCTCAGTCTTCTGTTTTTTTCGACGATTGGCTCCTTAGTAATTACAGATGGAATTAATTCATATATTCTGGCAAATGTGAAAACAAAAATTGTACTATTTAGTCCTTCATATTGGATTCTAGGCTTAATAATTGTATTTTCTATCATTTGCATGTTGTGTGGTTTTTTGTTTGGCTTTTTCGGTGTTAAGAAAAAGATGAGAAAAGGAAGTGCAAACTTCTAGTTTCAAGGGGATATCAATAAACGAAAGGAGAAGCGTATGATATCCTTTAAAACACTATATGTTTATGAAAAAATTATTAGTATTTTTTAGTTTAAGTGTATTATTGTTTGTATTTGTTGCGATTGGGTCAAGTACCGTAAGTGCAGCTGGAAATGGTAGTAATAATACAATAATTCAACCTACGGATAAGCAGTTTAAGGATGCAAAAGATCCGGTATATAGTTCTATAAATCAAACAATCTCTTCGTCATATAATGGAACTACAAAAATATTCCATTATAAAGCACCATCAGCGGGGTATTTCACATTTTATACAACCGGTACATTAGATACAGTAGGTGCTGTATTTGAGCACAACAGTTTTTTGTTCTTTAGTTCTTGGTATGATGAAGTAGGATATAATGACGATTCGTATAATGATTATTATACTAGTGGTACAAATAACTTTAAGATTGTTGTGAAATTAGATAAAAATGAGGACTATTATGTTTGTGTTAGAGGTTATGGCAGCAATACAGGATCTTTCACGCTAAAAATCATGCCAACATTAGATAAAATTAGTAGTAATGCTGGTGGAACATGGGCGAATAGTAAAACAGTAGATACAATTCATCAAAAGCAATATTTTACAAAACAACAAGTTGAACTTACTTATCAGACACTATCAAACCAGGCAATTAGGAATATTATTAAGAACCATTATGTTGATAGAGGTATTGTTGGGGCATTAAATGAACTAAACAGTATGCTTGGATTAACGTTTTCAATGGTCCCTATGCCTACATATGTTAGCGGTGGACTTGCAATTGCTCAATCAATTTTCCAAGCTATAATTGATAGTTATTATGCAAGTAATTCAGAAATTGCAGAGATGCTCGCAGGATTTGAGGATAGAGGTTATGTTCGTACTGAAACAACATATATAAATGGGCATCCTGCAACAGTTTATATTGCTTCATATGGAGTTGTAGTTTCTGACTCCTTATACATGTTATATGTAGCAACAGAATTTGGTGGATACTACTATCCAGTTACCAATAAGAGCTTTGGAAGATATAGTAGCACTATATTAGAAGGAATATCGTATGAAAAGGGTTCATGGAAATAAGATAGTTATAATACTATTTTTAACGTTAATTTTGTTGTTTATCCAAGGCTGTGATAAACCACCTAAAGTAAATCTAGATAACAATGAAGTGAATAGTCTATTGTTTTTTATTACTAGAACAGAACATGGTGGAGAAACAGAGATTAGTGAGTTTAAAAGGTTTAACCGCGACAAGGACACTATATTCTATTATGTGAATTGGAAATACACAACAGGGGAAAATACAAACGAGAGGGAACATTTAATTGTTTTTGACACTTCAACTTTTAAATCAGAGTTATACCCATTAAGTTATCTTAATGATTATCCTTCTATTCAAAAAGTATGGAATGAATTAAATGAAAAAAATGATTTTAAGAACTTTTCTAAGGATGAAATAGAACAATTCCTTGTTAATGTTAAAAAACTTAGAGAAGGTCTTAAATCATAATAAGATTATTAATTAACCAATCAAAAAACCACATTGTTTGATTATTTTATCTATGTAATAAAAACAACTATAAAATTTATAGTAGTTAGTAAACACAAAAAATGTATATTTTTTGATGAGGCTGTGGAATAAGTAGTTAAAAATACAAACTATTTAATGGTCACAGCATTTTTTGCTTAAATTTGAAATTGAAAAAGCTCCAATTTATGGTGCTATAACCTGGTTTTTTGGTTTTTACAGTTGATTTTGTTATGCTAAGACTTCTATAGTTGTAAAATAAATCAAAAAATTGAAAATGAAAAAACGGCCAGTAGATCCACAGATGCATCTACAAGCTGATAAATTTATAGAAAATATATAATCATTATATTTTCCTTGAGTTAATCTATTGATTTTTTTTGTGATTTATTGATATCATATAATAGCCTTTTGGGGTAAATAGAGGATGAGTTTCGGAAAAGAATGATCTTCTATTTTTTTCTATTATTATTTAATTTGAATATTTATAAGCATTATTACCTTAAATAATCATACTATCTATAAATAAAGCTCAATTATTATGCGAACAAGAGTCGTACTATATGTTTGTTAAAAAGATACCAGAAGATCTATCAAAAAGGTTTTTTAAGATTGTTCCAGAATTTGATAAGAAATCAGTACTGGATTTATACCATGAAGGTAATACTTTTTATACCCAAGATATCATTGATGAGCTTGATAGTTTGGATGAAAAACCCCCTTTAGGAATTGCTTCACATCCGTTTCTATTATTCTATAAAAATTTAGAAATCTGGAGGTCTAGAGGTACACCATTTTTATTGGATGCTATGGCTAGAGAATTTTCCAATGTTGAAATGCCAATAAGTAAAGAAAAGTTTATGGATGAGCATTTAGTGGTTTATAGAAAACTTACCGGTTACGATTTAACTTCAGAAAAAAGAGAGTTTTTTTGTTAAAAATTTTTCTAATGGTGGTATTCCAAGCGGTGTTATAAATGTTGATTTTTTTAGAGGGCTATTGGAAACAATTATGCTTAATGAAATGTGCTCAATGATCATAATAAAACATCTGGATTTGGTGTACGCAAAATCTCGAAAATTAACAAGGTGTACGCAATGTATCAAAATTGTCGTTCTCTTTCATATAAACCAATATAACAGAAGATAAGTATTATCATAGTTTTAGTTTTAGACATGATAAATTAAGAACTTTTTATGATTTCAATTATATCAATAGTGGTGCGTAAATTTAATCAAGGATGCGTAAAATGACCTAAGGGTGCGTAATTGTATCAAAATAGGTAATCAAACACATATAAGAAGCAATGGTTTGATACAAAAGTATCGGACCTTTTTTTATGGAAGAAAGTAAAGATTTCGCTATCTGCTAAAAATTCTATTCCTGTAGAAGTTAAAGTTCAGGCTTTTTAGTTAATTTTTAATTCACAAACTTTTAACGACTATTTAACTGTTTAAGGATTGTTTTAATTATTTGCATAATTAGCAAATTAATGATCAGGGTAATAACTTTAAAATTATCTAGTTTTTTACAATTACATTTTATAGGTTAAAAAATGCAAAAAAATAATATGTATATATGTCTTATATAAACATTAATATAATAATGGTATAAAATGTAGGAGTTCTGATATTAATGTATTATAAATATAGAACTCTATGAAAAAATAGTTTGATAGTATATTATTGATATCAAGATTAATGCTAATATTATAAAGTTTTTAATAGAGAAGTATCCTAATAAAAGAATATTCTTATTTGAAATTATATGCAAAATAAAAAGCACATATATTTCAAGTGCTTTTATTTCATAGTTATTTATAAACTTATTTTTGTTTTAACTTAGTATCTGATACAATCTTTCCATTAGAAATTTTAATTATTCGATTACAAAGTTTAGCTATTTTTAAATCATGAGTAATAATTATTACAGTAATTCCAGAAATATTTAATGATTTAAATACTTGGATAATTTCTTTGCTCGTTTCTATGTCTAAAGCTCCAGTAGGTTCATCTGCAATCAATAAACGTGGAGAATTAACAATTGCTCTTGCAATAGCTGTTCTTTGTCGCTGACCACTTGATATTTTATTTACACTACAAGTTGCAAGGTCTTCAATACCTACCTTTTTTAAGGCATTAACTGCCATAGTTTCCTTTTTCTTAAGTAAACATTTGGTAGAAAAAAGAAGTGGTGTCATGACATTATTTAATACAGTATATCCTTCAATTAAACCAAATTCTTGAAGCACAATACCTATATACTTATTTCGAAGTAGACTCTTTTTTCTATCTGATAACTTTTTTACATATAAACCATTTAACTTATATTCTCCAAATTGAAACGTATCAATACACGCTAATATATGAACTAGAGTTGATTTACCCACGCCAGTTTTACCTATAATAGCGACAAATTCTCCATCATCAATTTTTAGTGAAATGTCATTTAAAACGTGGTTTTCATTACTTTTATGATAATTATAATATTTGTGTAAGTTTTCTAGTTCTATGCTCATTTTCCATTATTCCTTTCATTACGATTTAGATATGTTTTCGCGCTTTAAAAAAGCAAAAGAAATGCTTGTTGCAATTAGAGTAATAAGTGTAAGAAATAAAACAGAAAAACAAATTTGATTAACCCCTGGCAAATAGTTTAATTTATTGATTATATCAAAAACACTACAAAGAATAAATAATATCAATGTTGCAATTATAATCCCAAATATCATCCATATCATATATCCTAAATTAAGTAAAAATGCGTTTTTTCTATTCATTCCACAAATAAAATATGCAGAAAAGACATCACTATTTTTTAATATGTTTAGGAGTGACATCCCTATAATAGCAATCAATCCCATTATTGCAAAGCAAATTGCTAATGGAAGAAAACCTTTTACTGTTAATACTAGTTCGTTATCTGTATTTTCTCGGATTGTTTCCATAGTTATAGCATTACCACTATTGCGTAAATTCTCTATTGTTTTATTTTTTATATTTTCATCTGCATTATTAAAGAATATTAAAGCATTGCCATAATTTCCAGTGGCTTCTGCAATAGAGGAATTACTACAAATCACTGCTTTGCCAATAGATGAATATTCATAAAACAACATATCTGCTTGCATTAAATAAGAACTTCTAGAAGAACTTATTACTAATGAATTTTTTGCTAGTTTTCCAACTACAATAAAAGTGAATACATTTTCTTTTATTTGCTCTGAAAAGGTGTCACCAATAGAAAAGATATCATCAATTGCGACACATTCAATCATGCCATTAGATATTAAAGAACTTGCCCAAACTCCTGATTTAAGTTGTTTTTTTAACCCATTAAATGTTTTCTCATCATAGCATAATATATCAGCTGTTTTCCCATCAAATTTTTTAGAAAGGAATTCCATTGATATGTTATTTAATTGAAGATATTCAAAATCCACATTTATTACTGGTGATCCATTAATCTTCATAGGTGTAAAAAACACTGTGTCTTCTGAATAATTATAAGTATAATTGTAGGCTTGATACATTTTATTATATGTGCCAATTAAAATAATTGATATTATAAGAGCTATTCCCAGTTGGATAATCACAATTATATTAAGTATTATATTTTTTTTAAATACCAATCGTCCTAAAGTTATAAACATAGTTTCCCCTCCCTACACATCTGATAAAACTTCTGATGGAGATTTTGTTATATATAAAATAATTATTGGAAGAAAAACAACACTAAAAATAAATATGAAACCAACATAAATTACTAAATAGTTTGCAAATAGCAGAGAATCCTTGAATAAAAAGCCAAGATTTTTTAATTGCACTAAAATGACATATTTAAAGAAAAGGGAACTTAGAATAAAGGCAATAGTAGCAAGTGAAAAAGTCTCTAAATAATAGTTAACAATACTTGATAATTTAGTGCGTCCTAATATTCTGTTAATTGCTATCTCTTTTCTTCTGGTATCTAATATATAAGTGTATATATATACTAAGTTAAAAATTCCCATAGACACAATACCTATTATCAATATTGTTTCAGTTGAATAATTATTCCAAAAAGATGTTTTTGGTATTTCTATTGGTGATTCCATAATGACCCCATTGAATAGATTCTCAAGATAAGCAGAAAAATGTTGAATCTTTACTTCACTTTTAAAATCATCTGTAACTATAGCTACAAAGGACAATTCACAATTCTTTGGAATTGACTTATATGGGATTTGATAAACAAAGTCTATTAAAGTTCCAATACCTATAGCTTCATAAGGAATATCATTGATAAAATAACTATCTCCAATTTCATAAATTTCATATTCTTCGGTATTTTGATTCCTAAACAAATATGGATAGTTCGGCAAAATCACTTTGTGATTACCGTCTAAGGTATCTTCTTCAGAAAACCATTTACCAAATGAAGTAATATTATTAGAAGAACTTTTATCATAATAATCTGCTCTTATAGCTTCACCCTCATTATTGATTAAACAATAAACTAAAGATACTTCTGGGTTTTGTAAAAGTAAAGTTTCCATTTTTTGTTCTGTATTTACATTATCTAAAGATACAATATACGTGCGATCTTTTTCGATTAAATATGAATTTTCAATAAAAATGTTGCTAAGAAAATTAGTAATAAAAAAAACAGCACAAACAGAACTTATCAAAAGCAACATAAAGATTGTAAATAACATTTTATTATTTTTAAAAAAACTATAAATATAATTTAAAACCATTATTACTAACTCCTTTTGTTTATCACCTAAATATTATACAAATTATGTAACCATAATCAATAATAAAAAAAATTAATCACCAACAACAGTCCAATGCTGATTGCCTAAAGCGACATAGCTTGCATCATATTCAGCTTCTACTTTATTTGAAGCAGACCATAATTTTCCTTTCACATTAAATATTACACTAGCTTTTGCTGATGATTTTGTTTCTGTTGAATAAATTTGACCTTTATTCCATATTGTTGCAGTAACTTCATTAGTTTGACCTGATGAAATTCCCGCGGTTTGCATAAATACATCGCATTTATCTTTAGAAAATATACCTCCTTTTTCCCATGTATATCGAGCGGTAATCCATTCCAAAGAACTGCAAGAATTGCTACTGTATAATTCAGTATCACTAGAAATTTCATGATTAGAATAAATTATGCTTGATGATGCTTGCACCATAACAAAAAAACTACAGGTAAACACAAATACAAATAATAATAAAATGACTATTTTTTTATTTTTCATCTCTTTCTCCCTCTCACAAATACTAATTTTAATATCTAGGTGATAATCATGCTAAAATTTTAATTTATTAATCCTTTTATGTAGGTATATCTTTTCTTAATGTAATTATAACATTACTTAATAAAGTTGTCTATAATGAATAAAAATGTATATTTTTACCAAATGAGAAAATTCAATGCTATAGAAGGTAGATACAAGTTTTTATTTTTTGTAGTAAGCAAAGAATATGTAATAGGGGTATTTAAAGACTCTAAAATAGCTACTGCGTTTATTCATCTAATGAGGAAACAGAAACCTAGATATATCTATCCTCAATGTAGAAGATTAAATAGCATGAGAAAATATTATTCAGATAAACAATTGATTGATGGAATGGATTATTGTATAAAATATAACACTGCAACAATCTTCGAGTTATCTTCATATCTTATTTATAAACATGGTGAAGATACTGCAAGAAAGTATATCGTAATACAAACAGTAAGAAGTTATATTAATAGATCTTTTAAGATAAGGGAGGTTTTACATGGCTGATTTAAAAGATATACAAGATTTAGCAAAAACACTAAATCTTATGAATGTTGCTAGTGGTGTTATAGATCTTACTAATGAACAAATTTCAAACAAAGAATATCTTTATAGAATCTTTAGCGAAGAAGTTAGATTAAGAAGTGAAAATAAACTAAAACAACTTCATAAGGATGCTAAACTTCCTAATAAAAAGTTTAATCATGATAAAATAACTAAGGGTCTTGAATGGCAATTAGACAAAATTAAGCAATTTGATTTTAAAACTAATAAATAAAACATTTTTATTGTTGGGGAATGTTGTAGTGGAAAGACTAGTCTTGCTTCTGTGATAGGTAATGCTGCTATTGCTAAAGGTGCTAGAGTCTTATATAGTAGATTAGATGATTTTATTTTTTCATATAAAACTAAGAATAGATTTTGGAATAAGATTTTAGAATCCGACTTGTTAATTTTAGACGATTTCTTTTATACAAAACCAACTGAAGAGGAACTTTTGTTAATAAATAAAAACCTAATGTTTTTAAATGAAACAAGAAGTATTGTAATAATTACAAATAGACAGTTATCATTATGGAAAGAAATGGATGTTGACAAGCATTTAGTGGAAACATTTCAAAAAAGAATGCTCAATGATGCTCAAATAATCACATTAAAAGTTACCGAATAAAAATAATATAAGTGTTATTAATAATCAAGCTCTTCATCTGCCTCTTGTAGAACTTCATTATTAATACTTCTTATGAAAGAAGAAATTCTCACGAAATACCTAATAACTCTGCAGTTGCTGAGAATAAAACTTTTAAAAAGGGGAGGGAAGGTCTAATCTCTACACCTTTTTAGGGGGTCACCGGGCGTAGGCATTCGCGCGCATTTTTTTCATTTCAAAGGGGGTATTAACCAATGGCAAAAGACGGTACTGTTAGAGGCGGTCAAAGAGTCGGTAGCGGGAAGAAAACAACAAAAAGGAAAAATGTGGAACTATTAAATACCGCTTTTACAGACATTACTGATTTTGCTACTCCAGATGAACTTGAAGGAGTAGATGTTCCACCAATCAAAGAATATTTAAAATCACGACAAAAAAATGGTAAAGATTTCTATGCTGAAGAAATTTATATGACCACATACCTTTGGTTAAAGAAAAGAATGTGTGAAAATTTAGTGAGTCGTCAACTGATAGAACAATACGCTATGAGTGTTTCTCGTTGGATTCAATGTGAAGAAGCAATATCAGAATTTGGTATGCTTGCAAAACATCCAACAACAGGAAATGCAATCGCCAGTCCGTTTGTTTCAATGTCGCAGGCATATATGAAACAAGTTAATCAAATCTGGTATCAAATCTATTCAATCATTCAAGACAATGGATCAGCTGAAATTGACGAGCTTGATCCACAGGATTTAATGATGGAAAAATTACTGAAAGCCAGAAAAATGTGAGAGGAGGAAATGTAAATGTACGAAAAAGTAAATCCATGCCATCCAGATAAGGTAGCAGATAGAATTGCTGGTGCTATTGTTGACTTAGCATACAAGCAAGCAGAAAATCCAAGAATCGCAGTTGAGGTGTTAATTGGTCATGGTAAATGTCATATTATTGCTGAAACATCTGTGTTTATTTCTGAAGGCGATGTTCTAGATGCAGTTCATAGAATAGCTGGTGAAATCATTGTTGATTATAAAGAAGTGCCACAAGATATTAATTTAGCATATAACCAAACCGATAGAATTCGCTGTGGGGATAATGGAATCTTTAAAGGGGTACCACTTACTAAAGAGCAAAAGAAACTATCGAAGATTGCTCATAGCATTTATGCAAAGTATCACACTGACGGTAAATATATCCTTAATGGTGATAGATTGATTATTTGTCAAAGTAATGCTAATAAAGCTGAAATTCAAAATGAGTACCAAGAAGCTGAAATAAATCCTATCGGTGATTGGACTGGTGGAACTGATGTAGATACTGGTGCAACTAATAGAAAGCTTGGATCTGATATGGCCGACTCAGTTACTGGTGGTGGACTTCATGGTAAAGACTTATCCAAATCAGATGTTAGGGTAAATATCTATGCTTGGTTAAAGGCTCAAGAAACAGGAGTTCCTGTTGAACTTTGCTGTGCAATTGGTGATGAGTACATCGACAATAGACCTTATGAGGAGATTGTTGAAATTGCTCGTGAGTTCATCTTTGACTTAGGTGGTTTTGAGAAATTTGCTGAGTGGGGGTTAGTATAATGAAAACCACTACAGTAATGAATCTTGTATCAATTGATAAGTTGATACCTTATGTGAATAATGCTAGAACTCATAGTCCAGAACAGATTAATAAATTACGTTCAAGCCTTCGAGAATTTGGATTTGTTAATCCAGTTATCATAGATAAAGAGTTCAATATAATTGCTGGTCATGGAAGAATCATGGCTGCTCGTGCTGAAGGTATCAAAGAAGTACCTTGTGTTTTAGCTGATTACTTAACGGAAGCACAGAAAAAAGCATACATTTTAGCAGACAATAGAATGGCTATGGATGCTGGATGGGATGAAGAAATGTTGAAGGTTGAACTTGAAGCTCTTGAGGGAGAGTCCTTTGATTTATCTTTAACAGGCTTTGATGAAAAAGAATTATCAGATTTATTTAAAGAAGAACATGACGTTGAGGATGATGATTACGATTTAACTACAGCTCTTGAAAAAGCATCCTTTGTTGAAAGAGGTGATCGTTGGGTTGTTGGAAGACACGTTCTGTATTGTGGAGATGCAACTGATCCTGAAGATGTAAATAAGCTAATGCAAGATAAGAAAGGTAACTTGATCCTAACCGATCCGCCCTACGGAGTTTCTTTCTGTTCAAGTGCTGGACTTAAGATTCAAAATGACTCTTTAAAAAATGAGGATTTTTACAACTTCTTGCTTAAAGCATTTAATAATATGGTTGCACATGTGGAAGCAGGTGTGAGTGCGTATGTATTCCATGCAGACACTGAAGGGTTAAATTTTAGAACTGCATTTATTGATGCTGGTTTCCATTTAGCAGGTTGTTGTATTTGGAAAAAAGATAGCTTAGTTTTAGGTCGTTCCGATTATCAATGGCAACATGAACCAATTCTTTATGGATGGAAAGAAGGTGCTGCTCATTACTTTATTGATGACCGCACTCAAGATACGATATGGGAATACAACAAACCTAAACGAAATGAAGAACATCCAACGATGAAGCCTTTAGAATTATGTGGGAGAGCAATCTCTAACTCATCTAGAGTTGGTGAGGTTGTTTTAGATTTGTTTGGTGGCTCTGGATCAACTATGATCGCATCTGATCAGCTTCAAAGAAAATCATACCTAATGGAACTTGATGAAAGATTTGTTGATGTTATTGTAAAAAGGTACCTCAAACATAAAGGTTCTATTGCAGAATGCTACTTAATACGAGATGGCAAAAAAATAGAACTCAGTTCAATTGATGAGTTCAAGAATGTATTAACCGATAT
>Ga0265295_1006191_pt1 | contig 14627 bp, 13 predicted proteins | sample Munlansysbiofilm_FD_192503 | JGI IMG/M metagenome (GOLD analysis project Ga0265295, IMG submission 192503) | Leachate microbial communities from a municipal landfill in Southern Ontario, Canada - Methane capture system biofilm | ecosystem: Engineered > Solid waste > Landfill > Unclassified ... | reverse complement strand
GGCCTCGTCAACGCGCTGCTGGACAACGCCCCGCTTTTCGACGGCAAGCAGCGGCCCGACCTGGTGAGAAGCCTGATGCGCTCGGTCTTCACCGACGCCGCCGTCGTCGCTTCCTATTTCGCCGAAGCCGCCAACGAAAAGGCCGAAGCCGAAAAGAAGCAGGCGATGGACCGCATGGCCGATGCGTTCGAGGCCAAGGTCATGGATGTCGTCCAGGCCGTTTCCGATTCCTCGACCGAATTGCAGGCCACCGCCCAGGCCATGTCGGCCTCCGCCGGCCAATCCTCCGCCCAGGCCACCACCGTGGCCGCTGCAGCCGAGCAAACCTCGGCCAACGTCCAGACGGTCGCTTCCGCCACCGAGGAATTGTCCGCCTCGATCGAAGAAATCGCCCGTCAGGTCGCCGAATCCGCCGCCATCGCCGGGAATGCCTCGAACGAAGCGGCGCGGACCAACACTCTGGTGCAGAAGCTGGCCTCCGCCGCCGACCGCATCGGCGAGGTCGTACGACTGATCACCGACATCGCCAGCCAGACCAATCTGTTGGCCCTGAACGCGACCATCGAGGCCGCGCGGGCGGGCGAAGCCGGCAAAGGCTTCGCCGTCGTTGCCGGCGAGGTCAAGAATCTGGCCAACCAAACCGCCAAAGCCACGGACGAAATCGGCCAGCAGATCGCCTCAGTGCAGGAAGAAACCCGCAACACCGTAGCGGCCATCCACGACATCACCGCCACCATCGAACAGATCAAGGGCATTTCCACCGCCATATCGTCGGCGGTCGAAGAACAGGGGGCGGCGACACAGGAAATCGCCCGCAACGTCCAACAAGCGGCCCAGGGCATGCAGCAGGTCAGCACCACCATCGTCGGCGTTTCGGAAAGCGCCGCCAGCACCGGCAGCGCCGCCCAGCAGGTTTTGTCTTCTTCTTCCCACCTTTCCAGAAACGCCGAGCATTTGCACCGCGAGGTCCGGGACTTCCTCTCCTCGGTGCGGGCAACGTAAACCGATCCACACAGCCGCCCCGGAATCTGGTGCGGCGCTGAAAAACGAAAAGGCGGGCCGGGAACGCGAAAGCGCCCCGCCCGCCTTCTTCTATCCAACGCCAAGCGTCAACCCAGCACAGCACGGGCGCCGGCGGCGGCCAGAACTCCCAGAATGATGAGCGGAATCAGCGGCAGATAGCGGGCCGCAACGACGACGGCCAACCCCGCCAGCATTTCCGCCCAGCCCGAGGCCAGAAGAACGGGCGCCACGATCGCGGCCAGGACGGCGGCGGGTAGCGCGTCAAACGCGGCCTTGATCCGGCCCTTGCCGGCCAAGGCGCGGGGCACGACCAGCCCCGCCAGACGGGTTGCCGCCGTTGCCGCCGCCATCGCGGCGATGGCCGTCACAACATCTCCTTGCATCGCCGTCAGCCTCCTTCCCCGGTAGAGGGACGCAACGTGACCGCCGCAACGCCCGCCACCGCTCCGGCGATGATCGATTGCGGCCCGGGCGCGATCAGATGCACCAATGTCGCCACTGCCGCGCTGACTCCGATCGACAGCGCGAAACCGGGACGCCCCCGGAACCCGGCGATCAGCCCGACGAACATGGCGATAAAGGCGAAATCCAGCCCATAGGTCTTTGGGTCGCGGATCACGCCGCCGATCAGAACCCCGGCCATCGTGCTTAAGACCCAGCTTGCGTAAAAGAAGGCGACCAGCCCGGCATAGAAAGCCGGGCTGAGGCGCGTCCTCGCGGCGCGCGCCTCGGCAAAAGCCCACACTTCGTCGGCCAGGAACAAAAGCGCCAGGACGCGGCTGGGGACGGAAAAACCGCCCATATGGCGCAGGATCGAGGCGCTCATGACGATATGACGCGTGTTGACCGCGAACACGATCAGCCCCAGCAGGAACCAGGCCGGCGGCGATTGCCAATTGTCCAATCCGATGAATTGGGCGCTGCCGGCAAACACCAGGGCGGACATCAGACCAGCCTCGGCCATGGACAGTCCTTTTTCCGCCGCCAGCGCACCGATCAGCAGGGCAAAGGGGACGCCGGCCACCGCCGCCGGCAAGGTCGCCATCGCCCCGGCCCGAAAATCCGAAAGCGCCGTCTGACGCTGCATATCCATCGTCTTTAAGAGCTCCCGCTTATGCCGTTTTGCCCGGTCCGGACGAACCGGTGCTTAGGAAAAGCGTTTCCGATATCAGATCGGCCGGCAAGGGCGCAAGGGAACCGAAAAGCGGATGACCAGGGAATCGCCTAAACCGTTTCGGACAAAAATATTTTCTACTTAAGAAGGAACCCTTTATAACACTACTATCTTAGGTTGAGATACTGGCTAAAATCGCATAGGCTGCTTTCGGCCTCAGTGGCCGTACATATTCTATCAAACAACCGGGAGCGGGAAATGAAACCCGCAGACGCCAAAGATCAGCCGGAGGATTTGTATCGACGTCATAGACGGGGGTCGCAATTTCTACGTCAGTGGAGATACATCCATGAACTCTATCGATGACAGGTTGGATTTTCTTGGGATAACCCAGGAAGACAGACAAATATTACGGGAGTTCAAGACGGATTTTGAAAAAATCATCGATCCTCTGCTTGAATCTTTTTACAAAAAAATACTGTCTATACCAGAGCTGGCCCAAAAATTTCCCAGCAATGTATCGATAAACCGGGCGAAAACTGCGCAGAGAGAGCATTGGCTGCGGATGTTCTCTGCCGAATTCGACGATGAATACTATAAATCCAGCCGCGAGATCGGCCTGACCCACAGCCGGATCGGTCTGGACCCGCGCTGGTATATCGGCGGCTATTCCCTGGTTCTGGCCGACTTGATCCAGGCGGTGGTGACTCGTTCCGGTTTCTTCGGCAGGCGCGACATCGAACGGGAACATAAACTGCGCAGCGCCATCTGCCGCGTCGTCCTGCTCGACACCGAACTGACGCTGTCGGTCTATCTTGATGAGGAAAAAGCCATTCATCAGCGCTTCGTCGAAGCCATCTCGAACGAATTCAGCCTGTCGGTCGTGCATATCGTGACCGAACTGGTGGACGAGGCCGGGCAGATCGGCACGGAAGCGAACCAATTGCATGACGCCGCCGAAACGGCCTGCAGCCAAGCCAACACGGTCGTCGAGGCAACCAAAAACACCAATGTCAACGTTCAGATGGTCGCCTCTTCGGTCGAGGAAATGTCGGTCGCCATCCAGGAAGTCTCGTCCCATCTGGCGCGGCAGGTCCGCGTCTCGGCCCAGGCTATGGAAAACGGCCAGATCGCCGACCGCAACGCACGCAGTCTCACCGAGTGCGCCGAGCGAATCGGCAAGGCGGTCGGGCTGATCAGGGACATCGCCACCCAGACCAATCTTCTGGCCTTGAACGCGACCATCGAGGCCGCCCGGGCCGGCGAGGCGGGCAAGGGTTTCGCTGTCGTCGCAGGAGAGGTCAACGCCCTGTCCAGCCAAGTCGCCCGCACTACCGAGGATATCCGCCTGCTGGTGGACGAGGTGCGCAGCGTGGCGGCGGCCACGGTCCAGGCCATCCAAAAGGTCAATGGCACGCTGGAGGAAATGGATCAGGCCACCGGAGCCATCGCCGCTGCGGTCGAAGAACAATCGGTGGCGACCCGCAACATTTCCGAGAATGTTCAACAGGCGGCGCACAGCACCCAGACCGTGACCGACGCGATCGATCAGGTGCGCGATATCGTCAGCTTTACCGAACAATGCGCCAACGACACGAAAAGCGGCTTAACATCGTTGAGCGGGCGAGCCGAGTTGGTGAACGGCCAAGTCAAGCGCTTCGTCGAAAAACTGACGGCCTGATATCGTTTTCCGCCGCGCGACAAGCGGCGGAAAACGGTGCGGTGTCAATCGCTTAATCGAGCTTCTGGCACTGGATCGCGGTCTCGCCCTTGACGAATTCCCATTTGGCCTGGGTCGGGATATTGCCGTTGGCGTCCGGGTCGAGCCCCATCGTCATGCGGTGGAATTTTCCAAGCTCGCCATCGAAATGGAGGTTATAGCCGATCAGGCAGACATAGGTTCCGGGGCCGGTCTTCGCGCATTCCTGGACCTTCGTATCGGTTATCCGCATCGGTGGAATTTTGTTGCCGGCATCCAGCAGCATGTTGGCCAGCCCCATGACGTTGTTCGCCGAATCGGCGGTGCTTTGCATGCACGCGGTCGCATCGTTATTGCCGATCACCTTTCCGCAGCCGCTTAGGAACGAAACCGCGATCAGGGCCGTCGCAAGCGCGCGCAGAGCAACATTCTTCTTTATGGTAGGAAAGACCTTATTTCCGTTTCCGCCCGTCGGTTCGGCGACGCCCATCGCCGCGCACCGCCCTCCTGAATTGTCCTCGCAGGATAAAACGCCGCAAATATTTTTCACTGTGAAAGAGTCCAACACCGGAATCAAGGATCTGTCCGGCCGGATGGCTTCCCCGCGAACTGGGACCATTTCCCTATGATATTTTTATATTTTCGGCTGCCTTTCCGTCTCGAAATTATATGTGGTTCCGAGTCATAGTTTCGCTTGAATTTCCCATCGGTCTACGGAAAGTTTTTGCAGAACATAAAAACAAACTATAAAAATATATTTTGTTTTTATTAATAAATAATCTCGCAAATACATGCGGATAAATCGATGGATATTATTTTTATTGCAATAGCAATCTTCTTTTTTGCTCTGATGTGCGGATACATCCACATTTGCGAGAAGCTATGAGGGAGTAAACCGATGCTTATCGACCTCATCCTCGGTGGGACGGTTGCCGTTTGCATCGCCGTCTATCTGATCTACGCCCTCGCCCGTCCAGAGCGATTCTGAGCGAGGCCCCCAAGCCTGGAAGATTGATTATGACTCTCAATGGGTGGCTGCAGATCCTGCTTTTCTGCGGGATCGTCGTTCTCCTTGTGAAGCCGCTGGGCGGCTATATGACGCGCGTTTTCAACGGCGAACGCACTCTGTTCTCACTGCTTCTCGCCCCGATCGAACGCGGCCTTTACCGCCTGTCGGGAACCAGCGAGAAAGAGGAGCAGCATTGGACGACCTACACGGCCGCGATGCTATTCTTCAATCTGGCAGGTTTCCTGGTGCTGTACCTTCTGCTGCGCGTCCAGGGCAGCCTGCCCCTTAACCCGGCCGGCGTCGAATCGGTCCCGGCGGATCTGGCATTCAACACCGCCGCCAGTTTCATGACCAACACCAACTGGCAAGCCTATGCCGGCGAAAATACGGTTTCCTACCTGACCCAGATGGCTGGCCTGGCCGTGCAGAATTTCGTTTCGGCCGCGACGGGAATCGCAGTCGCCGTGGCGCTGATCCGCGCTTTCTCGCGCAAATCGATGAAATCCATCGGCAATTTCTGGACCGATCTGGTCCGGTCGGTGCTCTATGTCCTCTTGCCCATCTGCATCGTTGGGACGCTCGTGCTCGTCTGGCAGGGCGTGCCGCAGAATCTCGATCCCTACACCGTAGCGACGACGCTGGAAGGAATACCGCAAACGATCGCGCAGGGACCCGTCGCCTCGCAGATGATGATCAAGCATCTGGGCACCAATGGCGGCGGATTTTTTAGCGCCAATGCCGCGCATCCGTTCGAAAACCCGACGGCGCTGTCCAATCTGATCCATATGGTGTCGATTTTTGCCATCGGCGCGGCTTTGACAAATGTTTTCGGCCGGATGGCGGACAACCAGAAACAGGGCTGGGCAATTTTTTCAGCCATGGGCGTGTTGTTCCTCGCGGGCGTCGCCATCTGCTATTGGGCCGAAGCTGCGGGCAATCCCCTTGTTCATGCGCTCGGGATCGACGGCGGCAACATGGAAGGCAAGGAGACCCGCTTCGGCGTCGCCCTTTCGTCCCTGTTCGCCGTCGTGACCACGGCCGCCTCCTGCGGCGCGGTCAATGCCATGCATGACAGCTTCATGCCCCTGGGCGGCATGATCCCGCTCATCAATATGATGCTGGGCGAGATCGTCATCGGCGGTGTCGGCGCTGGTTTCTACGGCATCGTGCTGTTCGCGGTGGTGGCGATCTTCGTCGCCGGCCTGATGGTGGGCCGCACACCGGAATATCTGGGCAAAAAAATCGAGGCCAAAGAGGTGAAGATGGCGATGCTGGCGGTGCTTTGTCTGCCTCTGGCGATACTGGGCTTCACGGCGGTCGCAGCCGTGCTGCCCGCCGCCGTCGCCTCGACCATCAATCCAGGGCCTCATGGTTTTTCCGAAATACTCTACGCCTATAGCTCCGCGACCGCGAACAACGGTTCCGCTTTCGGTGGACTGTCGGCCAACACCGCCTGGTACAACGTCACGACTGGTTTCGCGATGTTGATGGGCCGGTTCATGGTCATCATTCCCGCCCTGGCCATCGCCGGTTCGCTGGTCGTGAAGAAGACGGTTCCGGAATCGGCGGGGACCTTCCCGACGCACGGTCCCCTGTTCGTCGGCCTGCTGGTGGGCGTCATCCTGATCGTGGGAGGTCTCACCTTTTTTCCGGCACTCGCCCTCGGCCCGATCGTGGAGCATTTCGCCATGGTATCGGGACAAATCTTCTGATTTGCGCCATGGCGCCCCGGCTCGCCTCTGACGCCGTCCCTCCCGTGAAAAGGAAATGGGACGCGGAGAAAACACCCAGGGAATGGGAGGTTCTCCTTGAAGCGGCGGCGGTCTTGGCGGCCACGGCGGTCATCGTCGGAATCATCGTCACATTGTTCACGGCGGCGTGACCGGCTGCGCCGTTTCGATCGGGACATCCCTAGTGGAGTTTTCCATGAGCCACTCCAAATCCGCGAGCATTCTGGACGCCCGCATCCTCGTTCCCGCCCTTGGCGGCGCTTTCCGGAAACTCAACCCCAGAAGCCTGGCCCGCAATCCGGTCATGTTCGTCGTCGCCGCCGTCTCGGCGCTGACGACGATTCTGCTCGTCAAAGGCATCGCCACCGGCAGTCCGGATACCGGTTTTTCGCTGCAGATCGTCTTGTGGCTTTGGTTCACAGTGCTGTTCGCCAATTTCGCCGAGGCCGTTGCCGAGGGACGCGGCAAGGCGCAGGCAGAATCCTTACGCCGCACACGGACCGAAACCCAGGCCAAATTGCTGTTCGGCGACGATGAAAAAAACTACAGAATCGTTCCCGGCAACAGTCTCAAGGTCGGCGATGTCGTCCTGGTCGAAGCCGGCGACATCATCCCGTCCGATGGCGAGGTGATCGAGGGCGTCGCCTCGGTCAACGAAGCGGCCATCACCGGCGAATCCGCCCCCGTGATCCGTGAATCCGGCGGCGACAACTCGGCCGTCACCGGCGGGACACAGGTTCTGTCGGACTGGATGCATGTCCGCATCACCGCCGCCGCCGGCTCGACCTTCATCGACAAGATGATCGCGCTGGTCGAAGGCGCCGAACGTCAGAAAACGCCGAATGAAATCGCGCTGAACATCCTGCTCGCCGGCCTGACGCTGATCTTCGTTCTGGCCACGATCACGATCCCCGGCTTTGCCGCCTATGCGGGCGGGACGATCCCGGTCATCGCGCTGGCGGCGCTGTTCGTTACCCTGATCCCGACCACCATCGGCGCTCTGCTGTCCGCCATCGGCATCGCGGGCATGGACCGCCTGGTGCGGTTCAATGTCCTGGCCATGTCCGGCCGTGCCGTCGAAGCGGCGGGAGACGTCGATACGCTTTTGCTGGACAAGACCGGCACCATCACCCTGGGCAACCGCCAAGCAAGCGAATTTCGCCCCATAGAAGGTGTGGCGGAGCATGAACTGGCCGATGCCGCCCAACTCGCCTCGCTTACGGATGAAACCCCCGAGGGCCGCTCGATCGTCGTTCTCGCCAAAAAGAGATATGGCATCCGTGGCCGCGACATGGCCGGCCTGAATGCGACTTTCGTGCCCTTTACCGCCCAGACCCGCATGAGCGGAATCAATATCGACGGGGCCACGATCCGCAAAGGGGCGGTCGATGCCGTGCTGAGGCATATCGATCTGGCTGCAGCCGCCTCGAACGGGGTCTCGCCTTCGAACGCGCAAAGTATCCGCGAATTGCGGGCCATCGCCGACGAAATCGCCAAGACGGGCGGCACACCCCTGGCCGTCGCCAGGGACGGGCGGCTTCTGGGCGTCGTCCATCTGAAGGACATCGTCAAAGGCGGCATTCGCGAACGTTTCGCCGAACTGCGCCGCATGGGCATCCGCACCGTCATGATCACCGGCGACAACCCGATGACGGCGGCGGCCATCGCCGCCGAGGCGGGCGTGGACGATTTCCTGGCACAAGCAACTCCGGAAAACAAGCTGGCCCTCATCCGCCAAGAACAGGCCAAGGGCAAGCTTGTCGCCATGTGCGGCGACGGCACCAACGACGCTCCGGCATTGGCCCAGGCCGATGTCGGCGTCGCCATGAACACCGGTACGGTCGCGGCGCGCGAAGCGGGCAACATGATCGATCTCGACTCCGATCCGACGAAGCTCATCGAAATCGTCGCGATCGGCAAACAATTGCTGATGACGCGCGGCGCGCTGACGACCTTTTCCATCGCCAACGACATCGCGAAATATTTCGCGATCGTCCCTGCTATGTTCATCGCCTTCTATCCGCAACTGAACGCGCTAAACGTCATGAATCTCGCAACCCCGCAAAGCGCCATCCTGTCGGCGATCGTTTTCAACGCGCTGATCATCGTCGCCCTGATCCCCCTGGCGCTCAAAGGGGTGAAATACCGGGCGATCGGCGCCAGCTCGCTCTTGTCCCGCAACCTGCTCATCTATGGCCTGGGCGGCATCGTCGTCCCCTTCGCCGGCATCAAGCTCATCGATATCGCGATTATCACTCTCGGTCTCGCCTGAGGAACACGCTGCCATGCTCAAACAAATCCGCCCCGCGATCGTCATGATCGTCGTTTTGACCGCCATTACCGGCCTGCTCTACCCGCTGGGAATGACGGGAATCGCCCAGCTCCTTTTCCCGGATCACGCCAAAGGCAGCCTGATCGAACGGAACGGCATGGTGATCGGGTCCGAATTCATCGGCCAGAACTTCACCGAAGCGCGTTATTTCCATGGCCGCCCATCCGCGGCAGGCAAAGGCTATGATGCGGCCAATTCGTCGGGCTCCAATCTTGGGCCGACCAACCCGGCCCTGATCGACCGGGTCCGGGCAGATGTCGAATCGTTGCGCGCGGAAAACTCCCAAGAACGCGTCCCCACGGATCTGACTGCGGCGTCGGGCAGCGGCCTTGATCCGCATATCAGCCCGGAGGCCGCCTATTTCCAAGCGGCCAGGGTGGCGCATGCGCGCGGGCTGGAGGAAAAAACCGTGCGCGCCCTTATCGATGCGCATGTCGAACCCCGGATGCTCGGCTTCATGGGGGAACCAACGGTCAATGTCCTGCGGCTGAATCTCGCACTCGATGACATCGGCCGCGGATGAAATCCATCGCCGGAATCCCCATATCCAGCTACTCCGGCTTTCCATTATCGAGGCCATGCAGTGTCGGATGATTCGACGCGGGAACAGGGCAGACCTTTGCCCGAGGCCCTGCTAGAGAATGCCCAGCGTGAAAGCACCGGCCGCCTGAAAATATTTCTCGGCGCTGCGCCCGGCGTGGGCAAAACCTATGAAATGCTGATGTCCAGCCGGACGCTGAAGGCGGATGGGGTCGATGTTGTCGTCGGAATCGTCGAGACTCATGGCCGCAAAGAGACCGAGGCGCTGGTCGAAGGGTTCGAGATCGTTCCCCGCCGCAAGGTCGCCTATCGCAGCCATGTCCTCGACGAGATGGATGTCGACGCCATCCTGGCCCGCCAGCCCAAACTGGTTCTGGTCGATGAATTGGCCCATGCCAACGCTCCGGGCAGCCGTCATTCGAAGCGTTATCTGGATGTCGAAGAATTGCTGGCGAACGGCATCGACGTCTATACCACACTCAACATCCAGCATGTCGAAAGCCTGAACGACGTCGTGGCTCAGATCACGCGCATCCGCATCCGCGAAACCGTGCCGGATTCGATCATCGACCGCGCCAACGACATCGAAATCATCGACATCACCCCGGACGATCTGATCAAACGGCTCCATGAAGGCAAGGTCTATCTTCCCAAGACCGCCAAGCGGGCCATACAAAACTATTTTTCCCCCAGCAACCTGACGGCTCTCCGCGAACTGGCGCTGAGACGCACGGCGCAGCGCGTCGACGATCAGCTCGTCACGCATATGCAAGCTCATGCCATTTCCGGACCGTGGGCGGCAGGTGAACGCGTCCTGGTCTGCGTCGATGAGCGCTCGGGCGGCCGCGCGCTCGTGCGGTACGGCCGCAGGCAAGCCGACCGGCTGCGCGCGCCCTGGGCCGCCATCCATGTCGAAACCAGCAAGGACCTCCGGCTTTCGGAGATCGAAAAGGATAGGATCGCGGCCACGTTGCGGCTGGCGGAACAGCTTGGCGCGGAAACAGCGACGCTCCCGGGCGAAAATCCGGCGCAGGAAATCCTGGCCTATGCGTCCGCCAACAATTACACGCACGTCATCGTCGGGATGCCGCGTACGCCGCGCTGGCGCGAACTGTTCGCCGGATCGGTCACGCACGACCTCATTCGTACGACGGGCAACATAAGCGTTCACGTCATTTCCACCGGCGATGACGACGAAACGCCCGCCTCGCCTTCCGCGCCGACGCAGCGCCCCTTCGATTTCGCGCTTTATCTGTGGAGCTCAGCCTATGTCGGGGCTGCGGCCATCATCGGGACGGTTCTTTCGAACCTTCTGGATGTCGGCAACATAGCCCTCGTCTTCTTGATGGCCGTGCTCGCCTCGGCTTTGAAAGGCGGTCTGTGGCCCGCCCTTTTCGCCTCCGCCGCCTCGGCCTTCACGCTCAACTTCTTTTTTCTGAGCCCCCTTTACACGCTCGATATCGGAAACCCCGAGAGTGTCGTCGCTTTCGTCTTTTTCTTAGGCGCCGCGCTCATCGCCAGCAATCTGGCCGGCCGCATCCAGCGCCAAGCCATGATCGCACGCCGCCGCGCCCGAGCCACCGAAGGGCTTTATCTTTTCAGCAAGAAACTCGCCAGCGCCGGCACGCTCGAAGACGTCTTGTGGGCCAGTGTCTATCAGATCGCCTCGATGCTGAAAGTCCGCACGGTCATCCTGCTGCCTGCGGACGACCGGATCGCCGTGCGGGCAGGCTATCCGCCGGACGATACCCTGGGCGAAGCCGACATCGCCGCCGCGCACTGGGCCTGGGACCATGACAGCCCCGCCGGCCGCGGCGCCGACACCCTGCCGGGAGCGAAACGGCTTTACCTGCCTTTGAGGACGGGCCGGACCCGGGTCGGCGTGGTCGGTCTCGACAACGACCGACAAGGCCCCATCCTGACGCCCGAACAGCAGCGCCTTTTCGACTCCCTGGCCGATCAAACGGCATTGGCGATCGAACGGATTCAGCTTGTCGCCGATCTTGACGACGCGCGGCGCGCCGCCGAAACGGATAAGCTGCGTTCGGCGCTGCTGACCTCTCTTTCGCACGACCTGAAGACGCCGCTCGCTTCGATTCTGGGTGCGGCAGGCGCCCTGAAGGATTATTCCCGCTCTCTGCCCGAATCGGATCGCGGCGAATTGCTCGCCACCGTGATTGACGAATCCGAGCGGCTCAACCGCTTCATCGCCAATCTGCTGGACATGACAAGGCTGGAATCGGGGGCGGCGGAAGCTTCGTCCTCGCCCAACTTCATCGGCGACATCGTCGGCAGCGCCTTGCGCCGAGCCACAAAAATTCTGGCGCATCACCACGTTCAACTAGCGGTGCCCGAAGACCTGCCGATGGTCAAACTGGACCCCGTTCTGTTCGAACAGGTCTTGTTCAATCTGCTCGACAATGCGCGAAAATACGCGCCCGAGGGCTCGACCATCCTGATCCGGGCCAGGTCAGATGAGGCCCATGTCATCCTGCAGATCGCCGATGAGGGGCCGGGCATCCCGGAAGACGATCTGACCAGAATCTTCGACAGCTTCTACCGCGTGCGAAGGAAAGATCATGTGCAGGCCGGTACTGGCTTGGGACTTGCGATCTGCAAGGGCTTCGTCGAGGCGATGGAGGGAACCATCCGGGCGGATAACCGCCCCGACCGCCCCGGCGCACTATTCACCCTGCGGTTCTCCGCGTTGTCAGAACCGCTCAGTCTGGACGACAAGCTATGAACGCATCCTTGGTGAAAATCCTTATCGTCGATGACGAACCGCCGATCCGCAGGCTTCTCCGCCTGGGTCTGGCCACCGAGGGCTATGCGACAATAGAGGCGGAAAACGCCGAACAGGCGACCCGCGCCTTGGAAAAGGAAAGGCCAGATCTGGTCCTGCTCGATCTCGGTCTTCCCGATATGCCGGGACACCGGCTTCTGGAACTTTGGCGGGAGCAAGCCCTGGACATACCGATCCTTATCCTATCGAGCCGCACGGATGAGATCGGTATTGTCAATGCTCTTGAACTGGGCGCCGACGACTATGTCACCAAACCTTTCGGCTTACGCGAACTGGCGGCGCGGATCCGGGTGGCGTTGCGCCACAAATTCCAGCAGCAAGGCGAACATCCGGTTTTCCAGACGGGAAAATTGTCGGTCGATCTCGTCAAGCGCATCGTCCGAGTCGCAGGGATGGAAGTAAAGCTGTCGCCCAAGGAATACGACATCTTGCGCCTTCTCGTGCAGCATGCCGGCAAGGTGATAACCCACCAGCATCTTCTGAAGCAGGTCTGGGGCGGCTCGGCCGACATCCAATATCTGCGCGTCTATGTCCGCCAGCTCCGCCAGAAGATCGAGCATATCCCCGATCAACCCCAATATATCCTCACCGAAACCGGAGTAGGATACCGGCTGCGCGAAGCCGATCCGTGAGCGTACGACATCCGCCAGACGCTTTTTCAAATATTGCGAGAAGAGTGATGAATCTGTCCGACGCGATCCTGCCCGCAGATGTGTTCTCCGGTTTATCCGCAGCGTCGAAGGCCGAGCTGATCCAAAAGCTGGCGGCGCATGCCGCCCACAGGTTGAATCTCGATGGCGCAATGATTCTGGATGCTCTGGAGGTACGGGAGAGGTTGGGATCGACCGGCATCGGACAGGGTGTGGCGATCCCCCACGCGATCATTGACGGGCTCAAAGAACCTTATGGGTTGCTGGCCGTTCTGAACAAGACCCTGGATTTCGAATCCGTGGACGAGATTCCCATCGACGTCGTCTTCCTGCTGCTGGCCCCGCCCGGAAAATCGGGAGAACAACTCACAATTCTGTCATCAATCGCGCGGAAAGCCCGCACAGGCCCCCTGCTTGACAGGCTGCGCACCGCAACATCCCCTGAAACCGTTCAGGCGATTCTCACGGAGGAACCGCTGTAGCTTTTCGGAATAAAGAGCCCCCTAAAACCATGACGGATCAGGCAACAGCCCCTAGGACCATACGGGTGTCGAGCGCGATCAGATCCTCGACGCTCATGCGCCCGCCGGGGTGGAACCATGTCAGGCTGCTGGTCAGCAATCCCAACAAATTATAGGCCGCCGCCGGAATATCCTGATCTTGGATCGAAAAATCGCCTTCGCCGACGCCCTGCTGCAAGATCGCGATCAGGTGATCCTCGTAACGCCGCCGCATGCGCACGATTATGTCGTATTGGGGCGTATCGAGGCTTCTGAGTTCGGATGTCGAGATGAAGACTTCGCGCTTGCGGGTGATGTGATAGGAGACATGGAACCGTACGAAAGCATGAAGACGCGCCTTGGCGCCTTTGGCTTCGACCGCCGCCATGGCCTCGTCCAAAGCCGCCAGCAACGCTTCCATATGACTGCACAGCAGGCCGAACAGAAGATCCTGCTTGGTCTCGATATGGTTATAAAGCGACCCGACCCGGATTCCCACCCTGCCGGCGAGATCGCGCAGGCTCATGGCCTCGTAGCCATGCTCGAATATCAATTGTAACGCCGCCTCGTGGATGGCGTTCAACGTCGTCGGCCCATGCGATCCTATTGTCCGCGCCATTGTCTCCCGCTCCCTGCCGGGCTTTCCATGCCCAGGCTTTGCATGGAAATCCACCGCAAGGGTAACATTATTTCCATCTCCACCCTACCCGCCAGGCCGTCCGAATCGAACACACCACCCCGATAGACAGGGATGGAGTTATATCCTATTGCATAATTTTTCAAAAAACGTACGATTGTTTTTATGCTGCGGCCGTCCATCACGAGACAGGAGACCGACCATGGCCACCACCTTTTCCACCAGCCTGGATTTCGGGCTGGGATCCGACATCGACATGCTGCGCGACAGCGTGCGCTCCTTTGCCGAAGATCGCATCGCGCCCCGCGCCGCCGCCATTGACTCCACCGACGCCTTCCCGCTCGATCTTTGGCCTGAAATGGGTGCGTTGGGATTGCACGGCATCACCGTCACCGAGGAATTCGGCGGTTCAGCGATGGGCTATCTGGCCCATTGCGTCGCCATGGAGGAAATCAGCCGCGCCTCGGGCTCGGTCGGACTGGCCTATGGCGCGCATTCCAATCTGTGCATCAATCAGATCCACCGTTGGGGAACGGCGGATCAGAAGAAACGCTATCTGCCGAAACTGGTTTCCGGGGATCATCTGGGCG
>Ga0265295_1006190_pt1 | contig 14627 bp, 6 predicted proteins | sample Munlansysbiofilm_FD_192503 | JGI IMG/M metagenome (GOLD analysis project Ga0265295, IMG submission 192503) | Leachate microbial communities from a municipal landfill in Southern Ontario, Canada - Methane capture system biofilm | ecosystem: Engineered > Solid waste > Landfill > Unclassified ... | reverse complement strand
AGAGTCCATAGAGTCCATAGAGTCCATAGAGTCCATAGAGTCCATAGAGTCCATAGAGTCCATACAGTCCATAGAGTCCATACAGTCCATAGAGTCCATACAGTCCATAGAGTCCATACAGTCCATGAATGCAGTGTTTTGCTAAAATAGACCCCATCCAAAAAAGGATTTGGGGACTCTGTGAGCGCTACTTTTTACTCCGTCCAAAAAGCCTTCAAATTCCTCTTTTGTTCTTTTGTGTGCTTTTTTGGACGCAACTTACGGCAGGTTCAAAAAAATAATCAGGTGGAGTCCTGGATAGGGAAACACAAAATGCAGAGCTGGTTTTTAGGCTTTACTTTAGGCTTAGGCCTGGCATTTTTTCTCATATGAACTCTGCCGTTCTGCCTTTCCTGGCGTAGAAAACAAGTCCGCGCCAGCACGAGACAAAGCCAACTACTACTAGAAGTATCTACAACCTTCATCTGAAGCCCGGTAAAAAAGGAATCACCATGCGTTTGTCACTTCTGTTTCTCTGTTTTCTCTTGTCAGCCACTGTTCTTTACCCGCAGGCATTGCTCAGCCATTACACGGCGATTCCGCCTAACATCGATGGAAAGTTGGACGAGGCCGCCTGGGCGGAGGCCAGGGTCTATGACAACTTCACGGTCATGCAAGCCGAACAGAAGGCTTTGAGGCGCACTGAACTGCGCATCCTGCATAGCGACAGCGCCATTATTTTGGGCTTTAAGGCCTTTGTACCCGCCGACCGATTGGCCGACGAAGACACGGCCAGGAAAAAATCGGTGTTCGGCACTGACTGCGTGGAATTCATGCTGGACCCGGACGGCGGCAGCGACAACTATTTCCATTTTATTGTCAACAGCATCAACTCCAGGTACGAGGCCTCGCGCGAACAGGGCGGCTTTGTCGGCGACAGCAGCTGGCGCTGTGACTGGCGCAGCGCCGTGCAGCGCTATGAGCAGTACTGGTGCGCCGAGATCGAGCTGCCATACAGCTCACTGGAATTGAACCAGGACTCAGTCCAAAACTGGAGCTTTAATGCAGTCAGAGAAAGCTATAACCTGGACCAGGGAAGCCAGGAGGTGTCCAGCATGGCGCGCGGCGGCTCCACACATTCCGCTGCCGATTTCCAAAAACTGCAAAAACCCGCGTTGGACCTGTCGGCGCATCTCTGGCAAATGTCGCTGGCTGACTTGCAGCAGAAAATCCTGGATGGACAGCTGCAAGTAACTGGCAAAGGCGCCATCCGCAACCTAAGTGAGCAGCAGCGCTCCATCAAGGCCGAACTCTCGTTCTTTTCGGAGCAGGGGCAGCGCTTCCTCAGCACCGTGAATTATGTGGCCAAGCCGCTGGAAGCCTTCGAGCTGCTCTGGCCGCCACTGCAGTTGCCAGAGCCTGGACAGTTCAAGGCAGCCATCACCCTTAGAGAACTGGAAAGCAATCGCATCCTGAGCCGCAGACACTTCGACTTGGAACTCAACTATGTACCCATGAGCATTACCCTGGAAGACCCGCACTATAGACAGGCGATTTTTGCCACCCAAAACCTGAAGCAGATAAACTACCGGGTCGACGTCAATCTGCCGGCAGAGCAAACCGCGGGGCAAAAGCTGCTCAGCGGCATACGAGACCCGCAGAGCAAAAAACTGCTGCTGAGTAAACAAAGCAATGCCGGAGAGCATAATTATTTTAGCTTCAAAGCCGAGGAGCTGCCCGATGGCGACTGGGAAGTCTTTGCACAGCTGACTGGAGGACAGAACAGCAGCGATAATGAGTGCGCCACCCGGCTGCGAAAACTGCCTTACAAGAAAAACGAGGTCTGGCGCGGCAAGGACGGCAATTGGTATGTGGACGGCAAAAAGGTCTTTTTGCTCACTAACTGGACTGCGGGTGAAGCCGGTTTGCTGCCAGAATTTAATGTAAGCTTCAAACACGGCGGCAAATATACCAATATGTTTTTCAATGAAAGAACCGGCTTTAGCTTCGGCGCCGCTTTTTGGCGAAGGCTCAAGGCAGAGGGAGCCACCCCGAAGACCCTGGAGCTCTACAGAGAACGCACCCGGGAAGCCAAGGACGACCCCAACCTGTTTGGGCATTATCTGATTGACGAGCCTGACTGCGGCGGCTACACCAGGGAGCTGTTTGTCAGCATCGCCAAAGTCCTGGAGGATGAAGACCCATACCACCCCATCATCATTTCAACCGGCTCGGCAGGCGTCATCAACTACCCCGACTGCGGAGAAATCAACGGATTCCATTGCTACCCGAGACCGGTTCTGAAACAGCCGCCAATGAGCAATTTCAGAAAAATCGTGGTGCTTATGGACAAGGCAAGGGATTTTTTCGCCAGCTCGCCGATCAAGCAAAGCATCACCTACCTGCATCAGGGCTTCAACTATGGCGACTGTGCCGACCGCAACACCCGCATCCCCAGCTACGAGGAATACCGCAACCAGAACATACTTAGCTTCGTGCTGGGGGCAGTGGGCCTGCTGCATTATAATCGCACCGTGGAACAGTACCCCGAACTATACCTGGGGCTGCCTCACTTGATCAAAGAGCAAAAGCTGGTCGGCGAACAGGCTGTCATTCAACCCGATGCGCAGCAACAGCCGCAAAGCTCCAACTCTCAGCTTAGGCTTATGGGCAAGGCCAACGAGGACGGCAGCTTCTGGCTCTTGGCCGCCAGTGTCAGCGAAGAGCCGCTTGAAGCAGAGATCAGCTGGACGCTCTGGCCTGACAAAGAAGTGCATGTGCTTAGCGAGGCGCGTCAGGCCAGATTCATTAACTCGCGTCTCAAAGAGAGCTTTGCACCTTTCGAGGTGCGGGTTTTCACCGATTCAAGGCTGGCGGCGCAGGCGCAGCTCAAGACAGTGAGCGAAATCAACGCCATCATCGAGGCCGAGTATGCCCGCCTGGCAAAGCCGGGCAACCTGGCATATCAGCGCTTCGAAGGCGAGCGACTGCAGGTCAATGCCTCCAGCAACCTGTACGGCTCAAGAAGAGAAGACAATGTGCTCTGGCATTTGTGCGACGGCTTCACCGAGGGGCCGGTAGGCAAAGGCACGCATGCCAGCGGCATCATCACCTACTGTGACAATACGCCAGACGAGCTGCCCGACTGGGTCGAGCTGGAGTTTCACGAAGAAGTCGATATGGGTCGAGTAAGGCTCTACCCGGTGGAAAACTCGCTTTTGGACTATCAGCTGCAAGTGAAAAAGGACGGAGAGTATATCACGGTCGCTGATATCAAAGGGGCTGATGGCGCAATGCTCGAGCATAGCTTCAAGCCAGTGCGCGCCAAGTCGCTGCGCTTGTTCATCACGGCCAACCGCGGCAAGAACTCCAAGCTCTACGAAATCGAGGTCTACGAAAAATAGCTCGCACCTGGCACCCGGAAAAAGCCGCTTCACAGCACTGACATAGACCCTGTCCCAAAAGCCCTTGAACCACTAAAACACACTAAGACACACAAAAGAACACTAAGAGAAAGCTGAGTAAGTAGGCAAACTACAATTACAAAATTTCAAAAAACGATTTTGTTTTAAAAAAACAGAAAAACGATGGAATCGTCTGAAAAACGCAAATTTCCTGCAGAAATTTCAATTTTTTCTTGAGAATCTGTCCATTTGGTGCCCTGAAAGGGCAACCTAATACAGCCCAGGGTAAGCGAGGCTCCGTAGGAGCCTCGCTTACCCTGGGTAAAAGCCCCCCCGAATCCGGTGCCCTGTAGGGGCACCACTAATCTGCTGAATGGCAGGGAACGGGAGCGGGGACGGGAGCGGGGAGCACGCTAAAGCGTGTACTACATACGTGGGACAAAAAACCGGCTAGATGTCGACTTGTCCCGGGAGCCACATCCTTTTTGGACGCGGTCTAACATAGCGCTGTGAAGCCAGGCCAGGCCGCGTCCCAAAACTGGCCTGGCAGGAATTTGGCCACTAAGTCACATGAAGGCACTGTAGGTTTAAGCTTTGGCAAAGGCTTTGACCTGGCATTTCCTGCCATTCTGTCTTGCCTCGCTTGGCTATCTTTACAATCATACAAATAGGAGAGAACATGTCTTTGCCAAAATTTTATTTAACGCTCTTATTTTGCCTGCATGCCGCAGCGTGGGCGCAATTGCAAAACTTGCCTGAGCCGCTGATTTATTTCCCTTTCAACGAGGCTGACTTTACTGCTTTGCGTGCCCTGGGGGCCGAACAACCGCCAAAAGCACATAATCCGGAATATCTTAAATGGGTGGAAGGAGCCAGTGGAAAAGCGCTCTATTTCGCCAACGACGGGCAGGAAACAAAGCGCGGCATGATCAGCTGCCAGTTGCCGTCCGACTTCGAGCTGCAATCGGGCTTCTCCATTGCAGCCTTTATCAAAACCCCGCCTAGTTTGCACCGCAGCCGACAATATGAGATTGTCAGTTTCACCGACACCCTCAGCAAAGGGCCGGGCTTCAGGCTGATGATGAGCTGGCGTATGCTCTGGCTTATGCTGGGCGACGGCGATGAGATGCGTTCGGTTCGCAGCAACACCTCAAAACTAGGCATAGACCCGCAGCAGTGGTATCACATCGCGGCGGTCTATGACGGACAGGGCGGAGCCGAAGTCTATTTGAATGGCATCTTGCTGGGCAGCAGCAAAGACATGCAAGTCAGGATGCCGGAAAAACGCAAGCTGGAGCTGCGCCTCGGCGCCTCAGCCAGCCAAGGCTCCGGCTACGGCTTTGAAGGCTGTATCAGTGCCCTGCGCATCTACAACCTGCCCTTAAGTGTTGAGCAAATCAACGCGTTGGCGCAAATGGAATGAAAACCGCCTGTCATCATTGTGGCGCATAGTCCAGCAGACCAACAAAAAATATGAAAGGAGTGCTCATGTCTAAATCACACCGATTCATGCCCGAACGTAGCCATGATCCGGCCAGTCGCCTGCGTGGCGCAATCTTGCTTTTGCTCTGCGTATCGCTGTTTCTGCCCTTGGCGAAAAGCCCGGCGCAGGATGGCACCGGCGAGATTTTTTGGACTGCGCGTTTCAGTGAGGCGGAGACGCAGGCCTGGCAGTGGCAAAACTGCCAGTTCAGCCTGCAAAGCGATGATGTGCTGCGCCTGACCACCGAGGCCGGAAGCAAGGACAACCTGGGGACTTTCAGCAGGCCTATGCCCTCACACCGGAAAAACGCCTTCCTGCAAGTGCACATGGGCGACATAGAGGACATTGCGGCGCAACCGCGGGTCTTTTTCAATAACCAGCCCAAACGCAATATACTGGCAGCGCTATTCAAAGGCTGGAATACCATGCGCATCCCGGCCACAGCCCAAAGCCTGGAACTGGGACAGCTGGGAAATGCGGAAAATATCGGTCCCTGGGTCGACTACCGACAGATACGAATCGTCGAAAAACCGCTGGCCGGAATAAGCATAAGCTGCCCGGCAAAGGACGCAGACCAAGCCATACAGCTGGGCGACGAGCTGCTCTTTGAATTCCATGCTGAAAACCGAGTTCCCGGCGACCAGGTCGAACTGCAATGCTTCCTTTATCCGCAAATGCTGGAATACTCGTTTAACGGCGAAAAAAACATCGTCTTGAAGCATCAGGGCAATTCGCTTTATGCGGCTAGAATCCGCATAGACCCGAAAACACAAAACTGTGATTCCTCAATCAAGACCAGCCTTATGGCACTGGTCAAGGTGCAAGGCGAGCATTCATATTTCACCCTGCCAAACAAGCTTGACATCGTCACTGAAAACCTGATCCCCCGCACCCTCACGCAGGCCGGCAATCTGCAGACGCAGCAGTCCCGCCAGCATTGGTTCGAGCTTACCCAGGGAAAAAACCTGGCTCTGGGGCGACCGCTTATGCTCATTCCCAAGCCCAGCTACGGCCTCACCAGCGATGAAAACGACGTCCACGACTTGACCGACGGCCTGCTCAGCAATCGCCGCGACGATAAAATCTGGTTTGACCGCAAAGCCGTGGGTTGGCTGTTTGCCCAAACCGAGGCCTTGCTCATGCTGGACCTGGGGGAGCTGCGCGACGTGGACCGCCTGGTGCTGCGTTGCCTGGGAGGCGGAGCCAGCTTTCAGTATCCCAGCAGCTTTGAGCTCTATGTCTCCAAAGACAAGCAGCTCTACCACCAGGCCGCAGTCATGAAGAAGCTGATGCCGGCCGAAAGCGACCAAAGCGACTTTGTCAACCACTATTATCTTGAGGAAAGCGGCGGAAATTTTGATGCCGCCATGTATCCGTTTGTACTCGATGTGCAGGCCGAGGCGCGCTTCCTGCTGTTAAGGGTAAGCACCGCCTGCGGGCGTATCTTCAGCGACGAACTGGCAGTCATCGAGGCCGAACAACGCGGAGAGCGCTTCAACGCGGCCTATCAAAGCCCAGGTCTGGAAATACCGCTGGAAGGAATGCTGATCAACACCAGGCTACACAGCCTGGACATCATCAGGGGCTTCCCCGCACCGCAGAGATTCGAAATCGACGACTTGCGTGATGAAAGCAGCGAAAACGACAAGTTGGAGCTGGTTCTGGACCTGCCCCCGGGAATAAGGGTGGTCTCGCCGGAACTTGAAAGCCAGGCTTTGACAATTGAGGCGGCGGAATATTTGCGCTATAGCATAGCGATAACGCTAAACCAAGCTGGCAAAAAGACCCTGCCCCTACTCTATCTGGGCATGGACCAGGAATATTCCGGAGACTTGCCGGCCTACAGCATGGCGCGCTGCAACGAGGTGGACCAGCACCGCTTCACACTGCCGCTGCGCAGCAAGACCCTGCCCGAAATACCGCGCTTCGAAAAACTGCATATCAGCTTGTCCTGGATGAGCGAAGGCAATGCCCGAGGCTGGCCAGACTTCCTGCAGCAATGGCATAAACTGGGCTTTAATTGCGTGTCAAGCTTCCCGCGCTGGTGGAATGTCAAAGACCACCAGGCCGAGCAGGACTTTGTCGCCGAGGCAAAAAAACAAGGCTACGCCATCATTATGAATGACTCCGCTTTTCACGTCATGATGGCGAGAAACCGCAAACGCGATGAGATCTTCTGCATCCCGAAACGAACCGACCGCCGGCCCTGCCCCAGCTACCGTGGACAGTACTACCAGGCCGAAATGGAACGCGTGGCGCGCTGCGTGGAAATCGGACGCCCTGACTATATCTTCTACGACATAGAATGCTTCTGGGGTATCAATCAGTATGCCGCACGCTGCCAGCGCTGCCTGGCTGGCTGCGAGGCCAGCGGCAAAAGCCTGGACGAGTTTGTCCTGGACTGCCTGGCCGAGCAGCGCATCGACTTGGACCAAGCGGTAAGACGAGGGGCGGAAAAAGCAGGCATCAAGCCTCCTATTATTGGTGACTACGCCTATGGCCCGCTGCGCTTTCCTGGCTTGTTTCAGCGCACCTATCCGCGCTACATCCGCTATTCCATGCCCAGCCGCTACGTGGCCGGGCGTTCCGAGCTGGTGCACGATACCATTCGCGCAAATCACAAGGCACTGGGCAACAAAGACCTCATTCCCTGGCTCACGGCCGGAACTTACGGCGAGATGCCGCCGCACAAAATCGAGCAGATGGTGCTCGAGACCCTGCTTAACGGAGCCGGAGGAATCACATACTATAAATTCGACAATTTCACTGACAGCCCCTTTGATTTCTACTATCAGGCCAGCGCGCTGGCCATGCTGCGGCCATACGAAGACCTGATCCTGGACGCAACCCTGCTTGAACAGAAAGGCTCGAACCAGGAGCTGTTTTACTCCGGCATGCAGAAAGGGCCGGAGTTGCTGCTGCTGGTGGGCAACTATCTCAATGCCGCGGAGGAATGCGAATACGAGTTCCCCTGGGACGCCCTGCATGAGCTGAAGGACCTGCGCAGCGGCGAGTCGCTCAGCCCGGCACGAAAGCTGCGCTTCCAGGTGCCCAAAGGCGACTTCAGGCTCTTCTATGCCAAGGCGGCCAATTAGTTTCCGCTGCCAGAGCTTGCTAAAATCAGGCGCCGAGATTTTTACAGTGCCCACATGGGGCGCTGTATCCCGGCAGTTGAAAAGGAGTCCTTATGCGCAGTCTTTTATTCGCGTTTTTATGTTTGCCAGTTTTCTTGTGTGCTGATGTTGCTAAGGACTGGTCGCGCAACGCTTGGGAAGGCTATAAGCCTTTTGCCAAGCATGAGTTTGTCGAAGAGGCCTTGCATATCTTTGATGTACAGGCCGAGAAGGGCTACGGCTGGCGCAGAATTACGCTGCATGAGGGTAGTAGCGGAGACTTGCTGCAGGTCAAAGCCAAAGTCAAAGGTAAGGGACAGGCGGCCTTCCAACTGCAATATTACAGCGCCGAGCAAACATGGCTTGGGGTGGACCCGACTACGAGCAGTTTTGCCCTGGAGGCGGAATGGCGGGTGATAGACTGTTTGCTAAATATAGCAAATGTGAAAAACGGGCCCACTGAAAAATTCCGCCTGACAGTCATAGGCCCTAAAGACAGCGAGCTCTATATCAAGGACTTTAGCGTACAGCTCATACCGGGAATTTACACCGGCGACCTGGTTTTTCCGCAACACTGGCAGGTTTTCGCCGATGTAGACCGTAACCTGAAGGCGCCATTGCATGAAATCCCGGCAAGCCTGGGGGGCAAAACTCCAATGACTGCAACCCTGGACAGGGGCAGCTTCAATTTCGCCCCGTATTTTGCCAAAGCGCAGACTTACAATTGCGCCTGGCTGTATGCTGAAATCGAGGCGCCATATGACTGCGAGTACAGCGTAGGAGCCGGAGCGGACTATTTTTTGCAGTTTTTCGTCAACGGAGTGTCGTACATCAACACTCTGCAAAGCGGCAACACGGATTATCCGCCGCATTTCAGCAACCAGACCGCCACTGCCAAACTGCAAAAAGGGCGGAATCTGTTTGCGGTGCAGTTTCTTTCCGGTTCCAGCGCCTTTCCAGTGATATCTATGGGGGGCGCCAAGGAGCTGCGCGAGCTGGTTGCGCAGCTTAGTGTGCAGGAAATCTATTTGACGGATGACTACAGCCAGATAAAAGAGCGCAGGGGCAATCCCAAAATCGTGGAGGATATACTTACCGACGGCATCGAGACTATTGAAAGCTACGGATTGTATGCTCCTGGCAGCACAATCGGCTTTGAGCAGCAGAGCTGGAACCTGCCGCCGCGCAGCGGAGCGGGCTTCTTTGCAACCGGCTTGCGACTACGCAAACTGGAAAAGCAGGGGACCATGCGTTTTATCCTGGGCGAAAATCTCGCGCTTGACATCGAAAGTCAAGCTGGCAAGGGCGAGCTGCAGGCCAGCATCAAACAAAATGGGCTGACATTGAAAAAAATGAGTTTCCCCATCGCCGCACTGCCGGTGGATATGCTTGCCGCAGTCAGCCATAATGAGTTCCATGTCAATATCACCAGTCTGCAAGACAGCAAGCTGCGCGCCTTCCATGCACGAGGGGATTTTTCCGCACTGCAGGACTTCCGCACCGAGCTGCATTTGCTGGGGCTGCAGGCCACAGTGAAAAACTATTTTGTCGGTCTGGCAAAACGAGAGGTGAAAAGCAGCACCGTGCCTTTCAAGATTGCCCAGGACCCCAGCTTCGACCCGGTGAAGGCCGGCTGGAAACTGGTCTGGCAGGACGAGTTTGACGGCGAGAAGGTGGACTGGGAAAACACCTGGATGGAGTCGCCCTGGCGTGAAAAGGAGTATAACCGGGAAATGGCCAGCCTCCGCGACGGCAAGTTGGTGATACGCTGCGACTTCAAGCATACCCCGGGGGCAAAACGCGAATACACCGGGAAAACCGTGCTGCTGTCAACGCGAAAACGCTTCGGCTATGGATACTATGAGGCCCGGGTGCGCTTTACCAAGAAGCCGGGCTGGTGGGCTGCTTTTTGGATGAATGACGAGGGCAGAAACATGAGCGTGGGCGGCGGCTACGAATTGGATATTTTCGAAGACTATACCACGAGGAGAGGAAATCAAAAGGCCCTGGCCAGCAATCTACACGTCGCCTACGGCCCAAACCGGCGCAGCTACGGATATCAGTTTGAACTGCCGGGAGAGGGTAGCCTGGATGACTACTACGTGGTGGGCTGCAAATGGACCCCCTTCGAGTTCTCAACCTATATCAACGGCGAGCTGCAGCGCTGCAATGCCAGACATAGCCCTTACAATACTTGTACCTACGACGGCATCAACCACGGCTTCGCAGTTACCGACTTGTACATAGCGCTAAGCGGACAGGCAGGAAGCTCAGGCGGAGTGGCAAGCGGCGAATACAGCGAGGAGTTCCTGGTTGACTATGTGAGAGCTTACCAATATCCCAGGGAGCGCGACCCGGAAATAGCATTCAAGACAGTCCCGCCAAAATCAGTGCTTAAAAGCGGTGAGCGCTTTACTTTTGAAGTGGAAGCCAGCCCCTCGAAAATCAGTGCCTCTCCGCTCAGGGCGGCATATGTTTTCGACAATGGCAACCTCATCGACTACAAAACAGAAGCACCGTATATCTTTAACCTGTGCATAGACCTTCAAAGCTACAAAAACAGCGCCTGGGACCAGGCCGGGCGCCAGGGGCGAAGGCCGGTCCTGGATGGCTATCCGCATTTTTTCAGGGTCGCGGTGCAAGATGAGGACGGTATGGTGGCCTATACCGATTTTTTCCCTGTCATCACCGACACGGATGGCGGCAGTGCCTACAAAGGGAAAGCAAGCGCGGTGCCTGGCATTGTGCCGGGAACCGGCTTCAACGAGGGCGGGCAAAACATAGCCACGTACAAACAAAGTTTTACTAGTGCTTTGAAGACCGGCACAGAAGGGCTTTTCAGCCGCAAAGCCATGCATCAGCGCGAGGCCGGTGAATGGGCCAGCTACAGCATAATTGTTGCGGAAAGCGGGAAATACAGCGTCAGGCTCAACAGACGCGAGTATAGAAGAGACCTTTGGCCAATGCGTGGATTGCTGCTTATTGACGGCATCTACGTCGGTGATTTCGTGGCTGAAAAGACCGAGCCTGACGCGACAATCAGCGGTTTGCAGCTTAGTGCCGGCGAGCATTGCTTTACGGTCATCTCAGCCTGCACCTATGGCGTTTGGCCGCAGTCCTACAAGTTTATGAAACAGTAGCGCTGTAAGCGCCAGTTCTGGCCATATGCTTCTGCTGCCACTCTGAGCTACAGTAATAATATGTCTGTTATGCCACAGTGCCGCAGTGCTGATTTTCTGCCCCTCTCACCCTGGACAGTTTTGCTTGTCCGTAAGGGGTTTCGTATGTGGCGCACGCTCATTTTGCAGAGCAGAAGTTTACCTAACACTTCTGGCAATAGCCGAAGCGTTTGCGCGTTGACGGCGGCACGGTTTTCCCGGTGTATTCGCGTTTTGCCCCCGGGCTATGCTTGAAGAGGTTTTTAAGTTTTAGTTTTTAGCCGGGTTAAATTCAAACTTTGTCGATAACGGGGTCTATATTAAAGCTGCTTCCTTTGGATAGCACTGATATAATTTCACTACGGTGTGACCCTATGCAGATTTTGTGCCTGGTACTTTTTATTGTAACGCTGATTGGCTTTTTGTTGCTCCTTAGTAAGTACATTGCGCTATACAAGCAAAACAAGGAGGCTAAGCTGCGCTTTGAACTTCAACTGGAAGCTCTGCGAGAACAGGAAGAATTGAAGATATCCTCGCAGGAAAAGCTCCATGAGACCAAGCTGGCTAGTCTGCGCAAAGAGCTGGAAAACGAAGAGCGCCGAGGCAAGGAAACTCAAGCAGAACTGGAAAAACAATTCAAGGGACAAATCGCTGCCTTGAAAGACGAGTTCAAGGTCTTGTCTGAAACTATTCTAAAAGAACGTTCTTCAGCCTTGATAGAGGTTAATAACAGCCAGTTGACTTCGCTGCTTCAACCATTAAAGGAAAAATTGGCTGATTTCAACTTGGAGCTCAAAGAGACACGCGACAAGAATGTGGCAATCAACAGCTCCTTGGCTGTAAAGCTTGATGAAATGGCCAAAACTAGCCTGAGCCTGGGACAAGAAGCCAATCAGCTGAGTCAGGCGCTGCGTGGCAGCAGCAAAATCCAAGGCGACTGGGGAGAGTTTATTTTAGAAGAGTTGTTGCAACGCTCCGGACTGCAGCCCGAGCAGCATTATTTCACCCAGAATACCATAAGGGATGAATCCGGCCAGGCCATCAGACACGAGGAAAGCAAACAAAAGCTGCGCCCGGATGTAATTGTGAAGCTCCCTGACGACAAATATGTGATTGTCGACAGCAAAGTGAGTTTAACCGCATATACCGATTACATTAATGCCGAACCTGGTAGCGAGGAAGCTAAAAACGCGCTTAAACGGCATGTGGAAAGTGTTAGAAAACACTTTCAAGACCTGGCGCAAAAAGACTACGCTCACTATCATTCCCGCAAAACCGAAACGGTGGATTTTGTCATTATGTTTATGCCCTTGGAAGGAGCCTATCAACTGCTTATGCAGAGTGAACCGTGCACCTGGCAAGATGCCTTCGACAAACGCATCATCCTGGTGAATCCGGTGGCTATCCTGGCATTGCTGAAAATGATACATATTGCCTGGAGACGTGACGAACAGGCGCAAAACCAGGCTGAGATAATGACTGAAGTGGAAAAACTGCTCGAACGGGTGCAAGAGTTCTGCCTGACCATGGAAGAGTTGGGCACAGCGCTGAAGAAAACTGACCTGGTTTACCAAAAGGCGCTGAAAAAAATGAGTGGTGATGGGCGCTCAAGGAGCATCGCCGTCAGCGGCAAAAGACTAGAAGAACTAGGGGTAAAAAGTAAAAACCAGTATGTTTTCCCGGTAAACAACACGGCAATCGTAGAAGCAGCAGAAAATGAGAAGGATATGGTCTAAACCCAAAAGTCATACAAGTCCCAAAAGTCCCAGGTACGTGGCATCGGACGTATCGGACGCATCGGACGTATCGAATTAGCGTGCTCCCCGCTCCCGCTCCCGCTCCTGCGCCCGCACCCGGCTCTATGCCGGCTGGAAGCCTATTAGCGCTAACTTAGACCCCGTCCAAAAAGCTGGCCTGGCAGGAATTTGGACACTAAGACACACTAAGCTACACTAAGACACACCAAGTAGTTTTTTGTCTAAAATTAGAATTTTAGCAGGAAAATTGCGGTTTTATACAATTTCATCGAGTTTTTCTGCTTTGTCCGGCTCGCTTTTCCCAACAAACCAAAACGGGCAAGCGGTTTATGCGGCGCCGTAGGCGCCGCATAAGCCCTTAGTGTCCCTTCGTGTCCCTTCGTGTCCTCCCCCCCTTCGTGTGCCTTTGTGGTTTAAGGGCTTTTTGGATGCGGTCTACATAGCGGCATGCCCTGGCATCTGGGACAGGATGGAAGCGGAAAATATAAGTTCCCATTCCGGGGAGACATAGATGATCTTGCCTTGTGGTCCAGGGCCTTGAGCAGCAAAGAAATTCGAGCTGTCTATGAGGCTGGACGCAAAGGCATGGAATTGGCCGATCTCTTGCAGTAACAAGAACCCGCAAAACGAGATTTTTGGACACGAAAGCACAGCAAGTTGTCCTCGCTCAAATAGAAAAAAGCCGAGACAAAACCAGCGCTTAAATTCCCCAAAGGAGAGCAATGAAAAACATAGCATTATTAGGAGCGGCTCATATACATACGCCGAATTTTGTCCGTATTTTGAAACAACGCCAGGATTGCCAAGTCGCCTGGGTATGGGACCATGATCCGCAACGAGCAGCAAAAAATGCCGCCAGCCTGGACTGCCAAAGCAGCAGCAGGCTCGAAGAAGTCCTGCAAGACCCCAAAATCGAGGCGGTCATCATCTGTTCGGAGACCAATCGACACGCCGAGTTGATAAATTGCAGCGTGCAGGCCGGCAAGCATCTTTTTGTCGAGAAGCCGCTGGCCATGAATGGCATTGAAGCAGAGGCGCTGGCCGGACAAATCAGCAAGTCGGGCCTGATTTTTCAGACCGGCTACTTTATGCGGGGAAATCCAATCTACCGTTTTCTGAAGCAGCATATCGCAGAGGGCAGCTTTGGTAAAATAACCCGCATACGCCTGAGCAACTGCCACTCCGGTTTGTTTCGAGGATATTTTGAAGACGAATGGAGCTGGATGGCCAACCCCAAACAGGCCGGCTGCGGAGCCTTTGGCGACCTGGGTACCCATGCCCTGGACCTGCTGCTCTGGTTATATGGACTGCCGGACAGTGTCACTGCACAGTTAGCCAGGCCGATGGCTCGCTATCCTGGCTGTGATGAACTGGGCGAAGCCATGCTTTGTTACGCCGATGGCTGCCTGGCCAGCATAGCCGCCTCATGGGTGGATTTGGCAAACCCCATGCCATTTATGCTCAGCGCTACTGAGGGCCATGCCTTTGTTCTGGATAACCAACTTTACCTGAAATGCGAAAACTTGCCTGGCGCCGAGGGCAATGAACCCTGGCTGCAATTGCCAGAGGCATTGCCGCATGCCCTAGAGCTGTTTCTGGATGCCATTAATGGCAAAGAAGCAGACCTGGTTAGCGCTAAAGAGGCAGCCTTGAGAAATAAAGTCATGGATGCGATTTATAGTGCCGCCGCTAAACAATGCTGGGAAAAAATAGCTTAAAAGAGAAACCGGTAT
>Ga0265295_1006189_pt1 | contig 14627 bp, 18 predicted proteins | sample Munlansysbiofilm_FD_192503 | JGI IMG/M metagenome (GOLD analysis project Ga0265295, IMG submission 192503) | Leachate microbial communities from a municipal landfill in Southern Ontario, Canada - Methane capture system biofilm | ecosystem: Engineered > Solid waste > Landfill > Unclassified ... | reverse complement strand
AGATATTTGTTCTAACATTTATTCGAATAATTGTTCCAACAATTCCCCAGGGGAAATGTTCTAACTTTTAAAACGTTTAAATCTTTAGTTGACCATTCTCATCCAGTGGAATCTTAATGAAGATGTGAGTGTATCCATTCAAGCTATAATTCTTATACTCATTATCGGGTCTGTAATAGACTGCAGCACTGTGTTTATCTGTGTAACTGTAGTATGCTTTCAATTTAAAATCCCATGCTTTTATCTTTAGCTGATGTGCTAAAGCGAACTCAAGTGCTCTATCAAGTGAACTATGAAATGATATGTGTGTTTGTTTATTCAAATCATAAACACTGTAGATGTATTTAATCCTTGGCATCTGATGATACCTCTTTGGCTTTCAGCTTCCTCATAAAGGATCTAAAAGATGTGTCCATTAAACCAAACTGAAGTTTCTCTAATTGATCTAGTAACCACATAATCGTAATCAATAACCCTAAGATAATTAGCATCATTACCGAAAATAATACAATAAACCATATCATATTTTCTTACCACCATGCATGTGTTGCCTTGTGAGATTGTAAGCATGCTTCATCTCAAGGGCTCTTTGGAAGTCCCAACCTTCATGGCCGAACAGATCCATAATTCTTAATACTGCATCAATTAGTTCAATAGCAATGCCTTCAGGCTTTCCATCAATGTGATATATAGCAGGCTTGTTATCTCTGTATTCTTCTAACGATTCACTAATTTCTCTAACAATTAGCATCAATAAAGTTCCAAATTCTCTGTCTTTATCCCAAAATCCGTGATTTCTAGCATTCAAGTGAACTTCCTCGACTAAAGAATTAATAGAACGCTCTTTGATTATTTCTAATAATCGATTTTTCTGTGATGGTGCTAAATCTGTGTCATTCACAATTTGTTCTAGTGTCATGATTGCCATTATTTTTCACCTTCATCAAAGAACTCTAAGCCTGTTACGTTTTGACCGTTAACGAGGATACAGAATTCTATCGTACTACACGGATAATTTTCCGCCTCATTTTCAAATGCTGATTCTAGCCCTAAAGCAGTTGCATATCCATGGATGTAAGCTTCAGCTTCTTCAGTTGAATTGAAGTCACATGCTAAGCCTTGTGATTCACCAAATTGAACTCTATTACTAGATTCGTTTTCATATGTAAAATATCCGAAAATTACCTCGATATGGTCTTCAGCACAACTTGAACATAAATCAGGTTCTACCCAATAACATCCTCCAGGGCATGCTCTATCGTTCGTACATCCACATTTCCTACATGTTTGAATATCTGCAGTATCAGATTCTTTTGCGGCTTTTTTTTCGGTATAAGCGAAGTAGTACTCAAGAATCGACTTTATGTACTTAAGTGCATAAACATCTTCAATCCATAATCTGTTACAGTCTGAATCATCGCTATCATTAATAAAGCTTTGAGAATTATCAATCAGATCATCTACCTTTTTAAAGACGAATTCATTTGACATGCGCTCTTTTGTATCTGGATTGATTCCACATGCCAGTAGTTCATCGTCAGTCATTTCTTGATAATCTGGTTCATCATCTATTTCATGTGTTTCTAAATCAAGCATTTTTACATCGATGTCAACTTCTGTGATTTGATCACTTTTAAGTAATTCGGAAGTTAATTTATCTAGTTCATCTAAGTCAAGAGGTTCATAAATTGATTCTTTTTCATCGAGAATCTCATGCCGAAACTCACGAAATGAGAAGTAGTGTCCATTATCTTCTTCATCAAACACTGTTACACTACCAGTTTGTAGTAGTTCATCGTACACTTGAAGTTTATAGTCATCATCAGTTCCGACTAGATACTCCTGTAATTCGTTGTAAATCGTTTCATAATCCTTTTCTTTATCTTGCATATTTCGCCAACCCTTTCTAGCATAATTTAGTATGCTAGGTGGAAGTTTCAGAAGGGTCGGCGAAGACCACTGAAACCCCCACCTAAGATACTAAATAATATCTTCGGTCATATACATAATGTTCGTCTTTGATATTCATTTTTATTCCAAGCCATTTTATATTTGATTCTTTTTAATTGTGATCGAGTAAATCCACCATAATCAGATAAGCAGAAGTCATCAGCTAATGACTCGTCACCTTCAGTATGTTTCAGTACACGTTTATAAAGCCTGATGTCTCCAACCGGCTTCTCGAAATGTTTCAATGAAGTTTCGATTCGTTGGTAAGTTGTCATTGTGTACCTCTATAAAAAATAAAAACATCTTAGCGATGTTTGTTTTTGAATGTATGATGTATCGCCATTATCACACATGGTTCTTGAGATAATCGGGATGCTTTAATTGACGTGCAAGGGGTCATGGGTTCAATCCCCTTAGCCTCCACCATCAATAAAATACCCTTAATTTCTTAGTTTTAATAGCCCCACTTCAATGAAAATATTCCTACTAAGATTATCTAACTTGGTTTCATTTTATTCCTAATGAGATTTTTTGTCAATAGAAAGGGTGTATATTTTTGAAATTAAAGGAAATTAGAATCAAACGTGGATTGAAGCAAAAAGACATTGCTAGAATACTAAATGTCCAACAGGGAGCCATTTCGAAATATGAAAATGGTACAGTGCTATTGACTCAAGACCAAATAATAAAACTATCTATTGCTCTTGAAGTTACTCCAGATGAACTTCTTGATTTTAAAGAAGCATATAAATCATATACAGAATATTTAAAAAGTCTGAAGAAAGGTGAATCAGGTAACTAGGCAAATTATGAAGAAGTTTATTATTACATTGTTGGTATTCATAACACTAACTGGATGCAGTTCTGATTACAGAAAGATAAAGGGGTCGGATGTAACATTTGGCGAACTTAGTAGTACCTCATTTACGTGCACCATTAGTATTACAGCGAATGCAGATATAAAATGGCTTGAAGTAAAAATCAATTTTTATGATCAATACAATAATTTCACTCGTAGTAATACTGAAAGAGCATATGATTTAATATCTGGTAACAGCTATGTATTAAAGATTTACGATGAAGAAATAGAAGGTCTTATTGGGAATTGTGGAACTGGAGTTCGTTACGAGATAAAGTCTTTGGATGGCGAAGTTACAAAATAGAAGGAGCCGAACGGCCCCTTTTTTTATGCAACTTTCCAGTTATTATAGTGCTTGTACTCCTCAAGTGCTTTATCTTTTGAATGTTCAATATAGATCATTGTGGTTGTAACTCTTGAATGATCCAATATTTTTTGAATATGTTCAATAGACATTCCATTCTCTGCTAAGAGTGAACCAAATGTTTTTCTAAATCTGTGAGAATGAATTCTGTCCAACTGTGTCCAACCTTTCAGTCTTCTGTAGAAGTTTTTCATATCAGACTTACTAAGTTGTCTATCATGAATTAGATTCCAAAATAGATAGACTCGTTTCGGATTATTTTTGATGAGTTCCTTGATATATTCAAAGCTAAATTCTGAAAATGGTGCATATCTGACTTTACCATTTTTAGTGGTTTCTAAGTAAATCCGCATTAAATCAAAATCGATATTTCTGATTTTGATACTTAATAATTCACTAACCCGCACACCTGAATCAAGCAATAGAAGAATAGCAGTCTTGTAGACGATACTATTGTGGCTGTAGTCCATTTGAATAACATATTGAATAATGAGTTTCAAGTCCTCGTGAAATAGTCTTACAAAGGGTCTTGTATCACTAGGTAAAAGCTTGAACTTATGGAACGAAGAATTAATCTCAAAATGAGAAAGTACTGCTTTTAGAAACCGCAGGTTCTTGTTAATACTATTGTTGTGGTTGTTAGTATTCTTCTTATACCAATCAACAATTTTATATCCGGTATTGATGTTAATTTGCTTTAACTTGGATATCTTAAGGTATCTGAAGCAATTCGATAGATGCTTTACATAATACGATTGTATGAATACCGATGATTGTTTCAAAGATGCAGATTTTAATATATGATACGCTTCTAGTGCTTTATAAACATTCATGTCTTGTTCTCCCTCATGTATTTAATTGTCCTGGTAGCGAAATTTCAGCACATCATTATAATGATACCAATAACCAAAGGTTATTTCTCTACAAAAATGAACAATCAACAATTTAGGATTAATTAACTATGACCATATCGCATACATAATAATTGAAATAAAGATGAAGAATTTAACCTTGGTGAATGAACTTATTCGGTTCTTTCTGTCACTAGTGAAAAGTACTGCACCAAAAGTTCCAGTGACTATGAATGAAGCTATTACCTTTGCTATGATTTGATAACTAACCATGATTTGACCACCCTTCTGAAAACATGTGAACCTTCATGCAACAATGTCCGTAAACATTATATGTGTGAGTGTATACACATATATACTAAAGTATATATTGTATATACCCTTATTAGGCTTTTTTCTTCTTACGTTTTTTCTCGTCTTCGAGTTCATCGATGTTAGCCTGTAATGATTTGACCATCTTTGAATTCTCTTTGATTTCGTTGATTTGTTGAGTGATGATTTCTTGGTACTTTTGATTGTACTTAAAGAAGGTGGCATCCTCAACAATTTGTCTATTTTCTTCGATGATCTCTTTTGACTTCTTCAGATTCGCTTTCTTCTGATAGTAGACAAAGCTGTAGATTGCTGTTGCAAATAAGAATATCGAAAGTGATATCCCGAAAACAACGATTATCCAAGGTAAGACAACATCAAGCATCTTCAAGCTATTATCTAGTGCAACGTTTAGTATCATGATTGAATCACTCTTTCTTTTATCATATTTTTAGGTTTGTATGTTGGTACATGGTCATATACATCATTCATTGCCATGGTATCAAAGAAATCAAAGTCAGCCCATTCGTTTTTTATGTAAAACGACTTAATAGGCTTCTGTGTTTTCTCACCATTGATATCTAAACCAAATTGATCGATGTAGAATCCAAGTATTTTAACCCTGAATGCACCTGTTTCCAATAACCAATCCGGATAATCGAACCCGATGTCTACCCTTGGTTGAGTAATGGATTGTGCTAAGCTCATCAATTGTATATCTACTTTACCCATTTGCGTTGAGAAGTATATCAGGTTAATGAACTTACGAACGAGTACTGCATAATCCATAAAAGGCTTAAACTTATCATTGTATTCTGTGGAGCCATTTTCACGATAGTTCAGAATGCGATGGCCTTCATCGATCACAAGTGAAGACGCAATGTAGTGGTTCGGTTTTTGAACCATTTTACGATCACGCCAGAAGTCTGTAAACTTATATAGAAAGTGATACCTGAATTTGTATTGTTTGTCTTCAGATAACCTTGCTTTTTCAAAATCAGAATTGATAAATGATGCTTTGCCAAAAAGCATTCGAAGTCTTTCAATTAACATAAATAACAAACTTGATTTACCACAACCAGGTGGACCAATGATGATATGAACACCGGGCTTATCATAAATCAATTTAGCATCTTGCTTTAACCTCGATAAGAGATAAGACAGAATCCACAAGAAATGCCAGGGAAACGTTAGTATTCTAAACCGCTTATAGATTTCATTATCTATAATTTTGTTGGATGCGTCTTTACTGGTTGAAAGCAATTTAACCATAAAATCGCCCAAGGATAGAACCGAATCTACACACCATTGAAGCAAATTGCCCATGGTTATATAAAGTCGGTCTATCCTGTCAGCGAAATTCTCTAGCTTAAGTTCTAATTGATTGATATCCATTAAAACACCCCATACTCTTTTAAAAGAATTAATCCTAGTGCTAACAACACTAGCCATAACAACATTGCGCTTGGTTTTGTAATAAGGAGTTTTATTGACCCCCATACAGAACTAACAATAAGGTGAATCGGCTTTACTAAAAATGTAGCAATAATGACTACTGCAAACAGTAGTGCTTTTTCTGGATTCTCTAGAATGAACTGAAGACCTTTCCAAAGCAATTCTGTTATTGATGTCATGGCGTATAACCTAAATAGAAGATTAAGAAAAAGACTGCCGTCATGCCGATTCTAAATAAGATATTTTTACGGTTTTTCTTAGGTAATACGAATGAGAACAAGCGCATTAATCCGTAGGCTAGTACACCTAAGAATATTAGATATACTTGAGAAACAAGTTTCCAAAACTCTCTTAAGAATGCTTGCCATGGATCTTCAGGTATCGTTGGATCTCCTGGATACACAGGCGGCATATCTGGTATCTCTTGATCTGGGAACGGTTGCGAGTACTCAACACCATTAATCATGTATCTGATGTTCATGATAACAACGTCTTTAATCTCTACACCATTCGAACCAAACTTGTCATATTGCCCAAGGAAGACTTTTGCAACTGTAGTACCTTCAGGAAACACATCCTGAACAGTATACTCAACATAATCAAAATCGGTATTAGCATTCAAATATGAAACGAATGTTTGCTTTTTCGATAGTGTATAGGTTGTTGTGACGTCTTGAATTTGGTTATAGTCAAGCCAACCTGTTGTATCACCAACAAGCTCTGCGCCATTTGCTAGTATTGTAAGCATCTTGGACCACCAAGGTACATTCACGTTGGTATAGGCATCTCGATAAAGTGTTTTTTGCTCCTCATAGTATTGGCCATATGAACCAGTTAAATAGTGATAGCGATATTCATATGACATTCTGATTGATACAATCTCATCGATTTCCCATGGTATTGCATAATCAACATAAGCCATGTTATAGGTTGTAATCCCATTCCCAGTGACGTATGGCATACCGTAAATAGTTCCGGTCACAATTTGTTCGAATTGACCTGTAGTTAAGTTCCATAACAAGAAGTCAGAATTGAATGCATCACCTCTTAAGTTAGTAAAAAACCATAGGTACTTATAGTCTGCAGTAGCGAAGTACATGACCAGGTCAAATGTTTCATTTTCGATTTCTGAAGGTAAGTTGATGTTTTGTGCAACATAGCGGCCTTCATCTTCTAAATCAAGGAAGATATCATGTAAACCATTAACATTAGATACAACTTCTGCAGTATACATAGATTCACCGGCATACAAGCCCTGGTAAGTTTCATATGTGCTCATAAGGTTATTACCTAATGGCAAGTCATTCCAATTGCTAATCGGTGTGTAAAGGTCAATTGCTTCTGAATATTCAACAGTAAGTGTGATAGAACCAATACGCAATCCACCACTCGTCATGGAAGGTGCTCCACCAGATTGGCCAATTACGTTCCACCAAATTTCAACTGAAGTAGAAGTCGGCATCGTTGTACCTAGGTTAAGTCTTTTTGTTTGTGAATCAAAGCTAGGATTTGAAGACAACCATTGATACTCTGAAGCGGTATATCCTGTATAAACTGCTTGTAAATCAAACGTTAGATAAATACTGCTAACATTCGATAAAGTGAAATGATCAAAGTACTGCAGAACAGTACTTAAGTTGATATCGTATGTTGTAGATTGACCCATGTTTAAAGTGACATATCCAACGCTCATATAATTTGACATGTTAAAAGTAACGTTGCTAAAGCTAACGATACCTTTATCAATCAATGATGTGGATTCACTTTCAACTTCAGTAGTCACATCTGCGTAAACCATCGATGATGTTATAAACAATAGTAACGTCATCATTAATGTGATCATAATTTTTTTAATCATCTTAACACCTTCTTTGCTTTTGCATCAATAAACTTATAAGCGATAAATCCTACACCGATTACCAATAACCAAACAAGTATAGCCTTGATAACTGCCCATGCTTGATCTATAAAACCAGGTTCAGGTGTGTATACATAATCTGGGTCAGGTAATGTACCCGCATCAGATGTAATAATCTGGATTGAGAATGTATTATCGTATCCTGATGCATCAACCAGTCTGAACTCATAAAAGTATGAACCTGGGTTCGCTGCATTGGATGTGTACTGGTTGTTTAGAATCCACATCTGGGTTGTATCTGTGATTAGGATGTATTCAGTCAACCTTAACGCTGTTAATATATCAGCTTGGGATAATGTTGACGATGTATTCGTGTAAATATTTTTGTTATCACCAACTGCTTTTATACGTGTTGGAAGACTTTCAATGACTATAATTGTTACAACTTTTGAGCCCAAATCAATACCATCTGTAGCATATAACTCCAATAGATAACTGCCTTTGATATTACCGTTGCCAGTGAATTCATCGACACTAACTGCAACTTCACCGATATTCGATGAATACATGTTTAAGATATCTGATGTCGTTAAAATACTATTTTTGGCTTTGTGAATCGTTGTTGGCCCAATAATAGTAACAGTGCTAGAAGCCTTAGCAGAAATACTGCCAAGGCTAATAACACTAAGTAAAATTAAGACTAGCACTGTTATTTTTTTCATAAATTATCCCCTTTTCTTTTTAGCGAGATAAAATCCCAATCCTAATACTGCAAACATAACACTAACTGAAATTAACCAGTCTGTGACTGTAAAATTAGCAATGTTATCAACAATGATTGACCCACCTGTAGCACTAAGTGGTGTCCATTTAGCATATAGAATCGTGTCTGCAGTGATTCTATCTGTAACGATTGAGAACGGTTGTGTTAACTCGGCATCTTTATACCAACCAACAAAACGATAACCTTCTCTAACAGGTGTAGTCACGAGCACTTGGCCAAAGTCATTTACAATAACTTCAGATAGTACAGAACCACCATTTGTAATGAAGCTAACAATCCAGGTACTTAATTCTGCAGAAGTAACAAAGATTGAAGTTGAATACATAACTGTAGCACCTTCAGTATCTGTGCCCTGGATAGTTACCAGGTAAGTGCCCTGGGTATTTTCATTACCTGTATAAGTATTAGCAAGCACTGTATACCCGGTCAAATTACCACTTTGTGTGATGATTGAAATGATTTGTTCTAGCGTCAATGTATCTAGTTCATCAATCGCAATCAGAAGATTTTCGGTGACAAATAGAATAGGTGGCATATTGTCTTTTAATGTGATTGTAATTACCTGGTCAACTGTGTTACCAGATAAGTCACTATATCTTAATAGAACTGTATATGATCCAACAGAAGTTGCAGCTGTGTAATTGTCTTCTATGACTTGAATAGATGATGTAACATCGCCTTCTTTTTCATCTGTAGCGATTACTTGCTGTAAGAATAAGGATAGATCCGTTTTGCGATTGACTGGTGTATCAAAACTAAATGAACCTGTAACGACTGGTGGCACTTCATCAACGACTACAACATCAATTGTGATTGTACTTGTGTTGCCAAATTCATCTTCAGCTTCATATGTGACGATAAAATCACCAAGTGTTGTCATGTTTGCAGAATATGTATCTGCAGTAACTGTGATAGTAACCAGTATCGTGTAATTATCTGTGGCCAATAGGCTTGATTTAAATTGATCGATGTTGAATTGTTCGTCATAGGAAACTTCAACTGTCGTGTTGGTAATACCAAAAGTCGGTGCTGTAATATCGTATACTTCAACCAAGATGGTTGCTTCTGCGACGTTAACGGATGAGTCTTCTACAGAATATAGAATCGTGTACTGTGTACCAGGCACAAGTGTATCAGCAACTCTAGCGGGCTCATAAGTTCCGCCTTCATAAGTTAATAAATAAGTGATGTCACCATCGACATCATCCAGTGCTGTGATTTCATCCCTAAGCGCTGATTCAGGTAGTGGATTCTCAAGGCTGACAATCAGCGTTGAACCTGTGATAATCGGTTCTAAGTTATCAACTTGATACTTAAGTTCACTTAGTGTTAGCCATTCAGAACCACTATATACTTGATAACCATAGATAGGCGTTCCCATCATGTCATCAATCTGTGTATATTTCACTCTGATTTGATTATTAACAGTTGCAATAATTAGAACGTCATTAACGGCATTATAGAATGTTGGATTAGGATAGACGTCAACTAATACTTCGACATCAAGTTCTTCACCAACCGCATTATAGTCAAGAATGAAATAGCCATCCGCAAAGTTCCAATAAGGAAGTTCAGCTGGCTCAGGAGTTTCAATTTCAAAATAAATAATTACTTCTGAAATTGCATTAGACATATATGTCTCAGGATCACCAACAAGTACAGCTCCACCCATTCCGATATTTGAATCAAAAAAGAACTCTTCGGTAGTTGCATCTAAATCAAAATCAATAATATGATTATCTATTGTCATATCTGCTACATATGTGTCATCACCCACCACTTCAAAGAATAACCCAGTAAAATTCTCAGGGGTTTCAACAGTTACCCTGTATGTATTTGGATCAAATGCTGGAAAATAATCTGCAATATCTCTTGTCGTAGTAACGTGTGTTGTTTCATTTGTAGCTGTACCAAAGTGAACATAAACACGATCACCTTCAGTAACATAGGTAACGCCTGCAGTAGTTTCTGCATATAAATTAATGTTTAGTTGATTAGCGCCTAAAAAGGCGGTAACCACTAAGAGAAAACCTAATAATAGTTTTTTCATATGATTACCGCTCCCTTTATTTGATGATGTATTTCTTGAACAAATACACAAGTACGAAGATTATTGCGATTGCAAGCCCGAAGAAGGTAGCGTAATCTACTGTGTTTGCTCGTACATCAACGAAGAATCCGTGGATATCAACCCACAAAGCAGGTGCATTTGCAGCTAATGGAGTAAATGGAATAACCACTGTACCTAAAACCAATAGCAACATTGCCCAGAATAAGACTTTGAGTAACATAATCTTGTTACTCTTTTTTAACATTTTTTTAGCCATTATAAATCACTCCTTACTTGGCCAGAAGGACTGAACCTTCTACCAAAATCATACAATGATTTACAAGGGTCTCAATTTTAGCGGACACATTAAGTTGAAAAAACTTCAATTACATGGTCATTAAGTTGAAGATATTTCAATTGATTATAAGTGATGTAAAAACACTACAAAATTACAACATTGACAAATATTCGTTTTAAAGGCTTTTAAATATTAGGATGAACATTGACTCGTTTAACCGAATAAGGCTTAAACTGACTAGAATGTGTTTTGGATTTAAGGGTTTTGGGAAAGGACGGGACTAAAGGGACCCGTCATACCGTTTACGAAAGTATTTGACTTTACATGTATGAGAGAATCCGAATGAATGATTCAATGATCTACAACCAATCGACCCGATAGGGGCGTTTCTTTAGTCTTTAGTATTCAGTTCATTATCGGGAACGGTTTTAGGTCTATATCAGACTATAAGAGCGGCCATCTTATTAATGCCGTATCATAATATGATTTTAGATATATTTATATATCTAAAGTAAAGGCATTAAGTCAAAGGCTTTCTATCTCTATGGACAAAGACAAACAAACCATGGACGATTTGAAGGGGTACCATGGAAGAATATAGAAAAGAGAAGAAAAAAGTACCCAGGATTATTCGTCCTGGGTACTCGTTTTGGTTACTGCAGTTAACAACTTTTGACCTTAAGAGGTGTTTTAGTGTCAAAAGTCTATAAATACACAAATGGAAACAACGACCTCTATAGTCGCTTATGTGATGCTTATGAGATTGTGTTCACATCAGGTGGATCTAACTGAAGTGTCCTGGAGTGAATCAGATTACCAGCAATCTGTAGAAGTTCATCTAATGTCTTCGCATCGATGTCCGGTGAATTAAGCATAGAATTCTTTTCATAACGCTTAGCTAGTGCTTCAGCGTAGCGATTATAGACCTTACGTTTAGCGTTTAAATCACTTACTTCAGTAACGATAATTGCGTCTAGAAGCTCATCTAAATCAGTCTTAAAAGGACAAGCATTTGCTAGTCTTCGTTCACGGCTTCTAGCCGGTAGTTGATCGTATTCTGATGTGTGTTTAATTACCTTCAGTAATGACTTGATTGTCTTTGTGTTGGGAATGATTCTACGTTCTGTGATACCACCGTTTGGCAGTTCTGAATGGTGTATCATGGCACCTGCAGTACCTACATAGTACATATCTGCAGCACCCAAATCTTTGATGATTTTAAGGGCCTTTTGAACGTGGTTAATATGATTGTTATACTCATCTGTCTTTTTACCCTTAACGCCTGAACCTGGTTCAACTGTAGTGTCTTGTTCAGACTTAAATAAGGTGCTAACTAAGTAAGGGTTTTGGAAGCTTACTCTTTGCATCTTATCTTTAGCTTTATTATGACTGAATGTGTATGTTTGAACTATTTTGATTAAGACTCTGTGCCAAAGCGGTTGTGTAGAATCATAGAAGTACTCATCCATGGACGATACACCAGTGCCCACTAAAAAGGATCCATCTACCTGGACATTAAATCTCTTTGGTTTCAATAGATTAAAATTCTTTTTAGCTATTGGCATTTGTCTTAACTCCTATTCTTTAGTTTGTTTTGTTGAATCTCATTAAGGAAGTCTTTCATGCTTGGACCGGTCACTTGATCGATCTCATTTTCAATCTTAGCTTTTTCAATGGCTTTTTGTTTGTAGAAGTCATTTCTTAGCTCTTGTTTCGCGAGTTGTTTAGACGTAACGAATTCTGCACGATTAAGGATATGTCTTACGATTTTATCTGGTGTGTTAATTGAATTGGCCATAAAAGATTTTAAAGTCTTTCTAAGGTAGTTTTGATTGGGTACTGCGCCATCAACTGCTCGCATTGAATAAATCAAAACACCATTCAAAACGCACATCTGATGCTTGCTATTTTTGCGATAGAAGTCTTCAACCATTTTAATAGTATCATCTATCTCTTTAGCATCCTTAAGCTTAACAGCAAACGATTCTATGATGCTTGATGGCCTAAGATATATCAGCGCATTCTCATATGTAATTTCTATTGTTTGTTCTTGCATGTTATACCTCTTTTTGGTGGATGTTCTTAGAATTGCACTAAGATACGCTAGCACATCCAGGAGAGAAGGGAAAATGACATTTCCCTTTTAAAAAATGAGAACCAGTCTAACTGGGTAATAATCAATATGACCAGGACAAGTGGGAGATGTCCTGGCATGCCCTGTAAGCATCTACAGTGCATTAAAGGCTAAAAGGCCTTATTCACTTAAATTTGGGTTTCTTGATGTGTCTATTTCAATTATTGAAACAACACTATCGATTCTATACAATGCGTAGTTATAATTGAACCATAAGCTTGGTAAAATTTCGATGTTGACTTCAGGTGGAAAGTCTTGTTTTAGTGATCTCTTGATATTATCGATTATGATGTAATCAAAGTCATGATCTACAATTATGAAACAGTACTTGTTTTCTTCTAAGTTATACTTACTCAATTCCTTCTCAAAATAATCACGATATCTTTTAATTCTGATTGAGGTTGTTGTTGCATATGTTATTGATACAATAAATAAAAACAAGATGCCAATATTTCCTGTAACTGATTTAAATGTGAATCCATCGGTTATCAGATTGGATATACTAATTGCAAATACAAGTGTAAATATGAAAAATATGCCGATATACATTACAACAATTGTATATAAGTCACTAGCTCTTACAACTGTTTTCCTACGTTTTAATATTTGATTTATGGTCAATTCTTTGTTCTTTTTCATAGATTAATCCTTTCTTTGGTGCATTGAATGTTCTAACATTTATCTTCAGATATTTGTTCTAACATTTATTCGAATAATTGTTCCAACAATTTCCCAGGGGAAATGTTCCAACTTTTAAAACGTTTAAATCTTTAGTTGACCATTCTCATCCAGTGGAATCTTAATGAAGATGTGAGTGTATCCATTCAAGCTATAATTCTTATACTCATTATCGGGTTTGTAATAGACTGCAGCACTGTGTTTATCTGTGTAACTGTAGTATGCTTTCAATTTAAAATCCCAGGCTTTAATCTTGAGCTGATGTGCTAAAGCAAACTCGAGTGCTCTATCAAGTGAACTATGAAATGATATATGTGTTTGTTTATTCAAGTCATAAACGCTGTAGATGTATTTAATCCTTGGCATCTGATGATACCTCTTTGGCTTTTAGCTTCCTCATAAAGGATCTAAAAGATGTGTCCATTAAACCGAACTGAAGTTTCTCTAATTGATCTAGTAACCACATAATCGTAATCAATAACCCTAAGATAATTAGCATCATTACCGAAAATAATACAATAAACCATATCATATTTTCTTACCACCATGCATGTGTTGCCTTGTGAGATTGTAAGCATGCTTCATCTCAAGGGCTCTTTGGAAGTCCCAACCTTCATGGCCGAACAGATCCATAATTCTTAATACTGCATCAATTAGTTCAATAGCAATGCCTTCAGGCTTTCCATCAATGTGATATATAGCAGGCTTGTTATCTCTGTATTCTTCTAACGATTCACTAATTTCTCTAACAATTAGCATCAATAAAGTTCCAAATTCTCTGTCTTTATCCCAAAATCCGTGATTTCTAGCATTCAAGTGAACTTCCTCGACTAAAGAATTAATAGAACGCTCTTTGATTATTTCTAATAATCGATTTTTCTGTGATGGTGCTAAATCTGTGTCATTCACAATTTGTTCTAGTGTCATGATTGCCATTATTTTTCACCACCTGAAGATAAGTCTTCTTTAAAGGTAGTCAATAGCTGAGTTACAAGTCTTCGATACTTAGCATTCGATGGTTCTCTAACTTCAGA
>Ga0265295_1006187_pt1 | contig 14630 bp, 11 predicted proteins | sample Munlansysbiofilm_FD_192503 | JGI IMG/M metagenome (GOLD analysis project Ga0265295, IMG submission 192503) | Leachate microbial communities from a municipal landfill in Southern Ontario, Canada - Methane capture system biofilm | ecosystem: Engineered > Solid waste > Landfill > Unclassified ... | reverse complement strand
TGCGCAAGCTGGTCCACCTGTGTTACGGTGTCCTCAAAACCGGCACGTGCTACCAAGCCGATTATTGAAAAATTGGTTGACCGTTAAGACGGTATCTACATCCTTGCCAACTGGCACGTGCTTCACGGGCCGGGCGGGCGGATCGGCGACGCGATCGTCCAGCCGGGCCGGCACGACGACAACCGGGTGGACCGCAACCGCGTCGGCCAACTGGTGCGCAGCCATCTGGGCGTGGCCGGCGACTGCGCCCTGGCCACGGTCAGTGAACGGCGGCTGGCCTCGGAGATCCTCGAACTCGGCGAGCCGGTGCGCCGCATCGGCGAGCCCGAGCTGGCGGACCGGGTGGTCAAGTCGGGTCGCACCACCGGAGTTACCCGGGGGCTGGTCCAACGGGTGCACGTGGTGGCGCGCATCGATTACGGCGAGGCGGGAGAACAGGACATCGGCTGTTTCGAGATCGGTCCGGACCCGGAGCACCCACTCGCCGACGGCGAGCTGAGCCGCGGCGGCGACTCGGGCGCCGCCTGGCTGCTGGCGGAAGGGGACCGGGCCACGGACATGCTGCTCGGTCTGCACTTCGCCGGCGAGGTCGCCGACGAGCCGGAACACGCCCTGGCCTGCTATGCTTCGTCGGTCTTTGAGAAACTGGGCGTCCTGCCGGTGCCGCCGGAACTGCCCACCAGGGCCACCAGCGACTATGATGCGGGCTTTCTCGGCAGCCCGGTGCCGCTGCCCGCAGCCGCCGACGCCGGGGTCGACAGCGACCTGCTGGTGGTCGCCGATACCACGGTGATCCCCTACACCCACTTTTCCCTGGCCATGAGCCGCTCCCGCCGTTTCGCCCGCTGGGTGGCCTGGAACATCGACGGCGCTGCCATCCGTCGGCTCAGCCGCAGCAACATCTCATTCCGTCGGGACGACCGCCTGCCGGCAGAGGCCCAGGTGGGCGACGAACTCTACCGGAACAACCCGCTCGACCGCGGGCACCTCGCCCGCCGGGCGGACCTCCTCTGGGGCAGCCTGGATTCGGCCCGCCGGGCCAACGCGGACTCCTTCTTCTTCACCAACATCACCCCGCAGCACGAGGGGTTCAACCAGTCGGGTGCGGGCGGCATTTGGGGGCAGCTGGAGGACGCGCTGTTCGCCGAGGTGGAGGTGGCCGACCTGCGGGTCTCGGTCATGGGCGGACCGATCCTCACGGAACACGACCCGGTCTACCGGGGGGTGGCGTTGCCGAAGCGGTTCTGGAAAATCCTCTACTACCGCGAGGGCGAGGATCGTGCAGTGCGGGCCAGGGGCTACGTGCTCACCCAGGAGGACCTGCTCAGCCCCCTGGAGGCGCTGGAACTGTCGGAGTTTTCGGTGTACGAGGTGGCCGTCGGGCAGATCGGCGAGATGACCGGCCTGCGCTTGTGGGCAGGCGACCCGGGGTCGGTGGGGCTCAGGGGCGCGGGGGTGCGGCGGATCGACTCGGTGCGCACGATCATCAGGCGGCCGCAAGCGGAGTGAGACCACAGCCGGGCGGCTGAATCGGCCGGGAGGAGGGACGAACTCCGGCCCGCCGCGGGTGCGACGGGCCGGATTCCGGACGGGTCAGTGGGCTGCGGCCTCGGGTTCGAGAAAGTCGAGCTGGTGATCCGCGGGTTTCATGTCGGCACAGGGGATGATGTCGATTCGCGCGCTGTTGCGGTGTTCCAGTTCGACCAGTTCGGCCCGCTTCTTGTTGAGCAGGTACTGGGCCACGTCCAGCGGCAGGCGGCACTCGACCCGGCCGACCTTCTTGCGGCTGATGCCCGTCTGGATGCGGCGCAGGTAGTAGAGGGCCTGGGTCTCCACCGAGCGGATCACGCCCCGGCCCTGGCAGTGGGGGCAGGTGAGGTAGCTGCCCTTTTCGATGGGCGCGCCCATCTTCTGGCGGGAGATCTGCATCAGGCCGAAGCGGGAAATCTTGCTGATGTCCACCTTGGCCTTGTCGCGCTTCATGCTCACCTTGACCTGACGCTCGACCTCGCGGATATGCTTCTTGTTGCGCATGTCGATGAAGTCGACCACGATCAGCCCGCCCAGGTCGCGCAGCCGCAGCTGCCGCGCCAGTTCCGCCGCGGCCTCCATGTTGGCGAGGAAGATGGTCTCGTCGAAATCGCTGTTCTTCGAGGTCCGGCCGGAGTTGACGTCGATGGCCACCAGGGCCTCGGTGGGGTCGATGACGATCGAGCCGCCCGAGGGCAGGGTCACCTGCGGCCGGTAGATGGACTCGATCTGCTCCTCGATGTTGTACTGGTTGAAGATCGGCTTGCTCGCCCGGTGCATGCGCACCTTGACCTTGCGCTGCTTGGGTGGCAGCTGCTCGATGAAGGCGTTGACATTGTCCAGCGACTCCTGCGTGTCCACCAGGATCTCCTGGATTTCCGCGAAGAAGTGGTCGCGCAGGAAGCGCACCACGGTATCCTGCTCCTCGTAGACCAGGGCCGGAGCGTTCATGGTCTGGCCGCGCTTCTTGATCTCCTCCCACAGGGCGAGCAGGGTCTGCAGGTCGTTCTCCAGGGCGGTGCGGGTGATTTCGGCACTGGCGGTGCGGATGATGTAGCCGATGCCCTCGGGGATCTCGAACTCGCTCATGATCTCGCGCAGGCCGGCGCGGCGTTCCTCACCGACGATCTTGCGCGAGATGCCGGCGCTGTCGCTGCCCGGCATGAGCACCAGGCAGCGGCCCGGCAGGCTCAGGTAGGTGGTCATGTTGGCGCCCTTGTTGCCGGTGACCTCCTTGACCACCTGGACCAGCACCTCCTGGCCCTTCTGGACCACGTCCTCGATCTTCAGTTTCTTCCACTGCTGCTGGGCGATGAGCGCCCGGCTCTTGTCGCTGACGTCCTGGCGGAAATACTCGGGGTGGATCTCGTTGAACGGCAGGAAGCCGTTGCGGCCGGTGCCGATATCCACGAAGGCGGCCTGCAGGTTGGCCTCGATGGAAACGATGCGGCCCTTGTAGATGTTGTTCTTGGTGGGCTCGCGGTCGATGGTGGTCACGTGGAAGGACTCGAGGCGGCCGTCCTCGACCAGGGCGATGCGGCATTCCTCGGGCTCCTCGGCATTGATGAGCAGCTTGAAGGTGACCGCTTTTTTCGCCTGTTCATCGACCTCCGGTTCCGGGACCTGGTCATCCTCGTCGGCCTGGTCGTCCAGTGGTTCCTGTTCCGCGGTCGGCTCCCCGGCGGCAGCGTCCGTTCCCTCCGCCGGCGGGCTGTCGGCCCGCTTGCCCCGTTTGCGGCCGCCCCGGCGGGATTTCCGCTTGGCCCTGGCCGGCGGCTGGTCCCCCTCCGGCGTGTCACCGGAAGGGGCCTCGTCGCCTGCGGCGGCGGTGCCGCTGGTCTCCCCCGTCAGGCCGGCAGGCGCGCCAACGGCCGGCATGGTCTCCTGAACGATCGGCGTGATTTCCTGGACGGGCTGGGGCGGTGCGACCACCGCCGGGGCTGTTTCGGCCACGGTCGCCTGCGGCGGGTCGAGCGGCCGTCCGTCCGGTTCGGGCAGGGTGGCGGTGGCCGGCGCCTCGGCGGCCGCTGTTGGCTGCGCGGCGTTCTTTTCCTCGGTATCCGCGGCCCGGCGGACACTTTTCCACCAGGCCCCGGTCTTGGCCTTGCGCGCCGGTGGATCCTTGCGTTCGTTGCTGTTCTGTTCCTCGTCGGTCATGGTGTTTCCTCGGGTGAAATTTCCGAGCAGCTTGACCCGATCGCCCTGTGCAGGGTCAGTGATAAAACGGGTCCTCTGCGTGGCTGACAATCCGCAGGGTGCCCGATGTCACGAGCGATCTGAGCAGCTGCTCAACTTTTTCCGCGCCGCCCAACTGGAAGACGCGGTCGATATCAACGGCGGTGCAGGGCCGCCGTCTGACCATCTCAATAATTGCCTGCCGCAGTCCCGCCGGTGAGGCGTCCGCTGCAACAGAGGCGGTCGTGGCCCGTTCGCGGTCGGTGAAGCCGGCACCGGGCGAGGGCAGGTCGACCGGAACGGCCAGGGCGCCGCGGAAGGTGCGGGCGATCTCCGCCAGCCTGGCCTCGGGCACCGGGCGGGCGCCGGGATCGGCCGGTGGTCGGACCACGGTGTTGAGTTGAATCCGGTCGAGCCGCAGGGTGGCGAGAACCGGCAGCAGGGCGTGGATGTCCGCGTCGGCGTCGTTCAGGTCGCGAACCAGGAGGATCTCGAGCCACAGGCGGCCGTGATACTCATGGCTGAATCGGTGCAGCCCGGCGATCACCGCCTCGAGGTCCAGGCCCGGGGCGGGCCGGTCCACCCGGCGAAAACTGTCCGCCCGCACCGCATCCAGGGACGGCACGACGATGTCGGCCAACTGCAGGGCCTGGCGGACCTCGTCGTCCATCAGGGTGGTGCCGTTGGTGAGTACGGCCACCGGCTTGTCGGTGCAGCGCTTGATATGGCGGAGGATGGTGCCGAATTCGAGGTGCAGGGTCGGCTCGCCCTTGGCGGTGACGGTGAGCACATCCACCGCGGCCAAACGGTCCGGATCGGCGCAGAAGGTGGTGATTTCCTCGAGGATCTCCCGGGTGGGGGTGTACAGACCGCGCCGGTTGACCAGGGCGGCCGTGGGCCCCACCTCGCAGTAGACACAGTTCAGATTGCAGATCTTTTCCCTGAACAGGTCGATACCGAGAGAACGGCCGAGGCGCCTGGAATTCACCGGGCCGAAGAGAAAATTCATACTGTACTGCCGGGGGGTGATGCCGCGATGGCGGGCAGGGAGATGGGGTTCGGCTCTAAGCCATGGAAAATCAACTTATTAGGCAGTATTTCCGACTGGCGATACTTAAACCAATTTCTGAACCTACGCAAGGTAAATCTTTGACTTTTCGCTTGACACAACAGGAGCGCCCACGTACATTCGGAACCGTTACTTGTAATTGTTTTCCTTATTGTTTTTTGTATCAGGAAAGGCTTGTCCGCGCACCGTTTCGCCCCTGTATCCGCAGGGCCATCGGGAGATGGCGCCCCTTCCCCTGAAGAGACCACGCACAAGGAGCAGATCGAGGTGAAGCAGACAACCCCACCCTCACCGATCCTTCCCGTTTTCTTCCTCTTTTTTTCGCTGCTGCTGCCCGCGGGCAACCTGACGGCGGCCTCGGTGGATGCCCGGCAGTGGGAGATCACCGCGGATAAGATCACCCGGTACGAGGACCCGGCGAGCGTCATCGCCGAGGGCAACGTCATCCTCGAGAAAAAGGAGGCAATCACCCGGGTCAAGGAAGACGCGGAGGACGCCCGCTGGGGCGCACTCCTCGGCGAGTCGGAGGAGGCGGCCGAGAAACCGAAGGAAACCGTCACCGAGACCAAAACCGTGACCAGCATCAAGGCCGACTGGCTGGCCTATGACGTGGAACTCGGCAGGGTGAAGGCCCGCGGCAACCTGTTCATCGATCTCGGCACGGACGAGTTGAGCGCGGAGTCGGGCAGCATCGACCTGAAGGAGGCGACCGGCACCTTCGAGAACGCCACCATTATCCGCCAGGAGAAGAGCATGCATCTCGAGGGGCGGGTGATCGAGAAAACCGGTGAACTCACCTACCACATCGAGGACGGCTGGATCATCACCTGCAAGCTCAAGTCCGGCGAAACCCCGCCCTGGAGCTTCGGCGCCGCCGACGCCGAGATCACCGACGGCGGCTACGCCTTCCTCAAGCACGCCACCTTCCGCATCAAGGACGTGCCGGTCCTGTACACGCCGGTCATGATCCTGCCCGCCAAGCGGACCCGGCAGACCGGCTTCCTCTTCCCCAACCTGTACTTTTCCAGCCGCGACGGCTTCAACTTCGAGACACCGTTTTTCATCAACCTCTCGCCCAGCGCCGACCTCACTCTCTATCCGCGCTATTTCACCGACCGCGGCCTGATGGGCGGCGCCGAGTTCCGCTATGCGCTCGAGGAAAACAGCAAGGGCATGTTCCTGGCGCATTACCTCGACGACGACCTCTCCGACCCGGAGGCCGAGCCCGGCTACTACAGCGACGGCAAATTCACCCACTCCAACCAGGAACGTTACTGGATGCGCGGCAAGGCGGACCAGAATGTCGGCGAGTGGATCACCCGCCTGGATGTGGACGTGGTCTCGGACCTCGATTACCTGCGCGAGTTCAACACCGGTTCGACCAGCATCTCCGCCAACCAGAACAGGTATCTCGACGGCTTTGGCCGCGGCTTCCAGGAAAAAACCGACAAGTACCGCAACAACACCCTGGGGTTCCTGCGCGCCTGGGACAACGGCACCACCCTGCAGGGAGAGTTCCTCGCGGTCAACGATGTGAGCGACAAGGACTACACGGCGGATGACCCGTCGGTGGCCTGGCAGTTGCCGTCCCTGACCTACTCGGGCCTGCTGCCCATCTCCGACGAGGGCGGGGCGGATTTTGCCTGGGACGCCAATTACGTCAACTTCTGGCGCAACGATGGCGTCGATGCGCAGCGGGTCGACCTGTTCCCGGTGGTGAGCACCGCCGTTCCCCTCAGCCCCTATCTGGAAACCACGGTCAAGGGCGGGGTCCGCGACACCTATTACGTGATCAACGACAACGGTGCCTCCGAGTGGGAGGACACCAGTTCGGAGAACCGGTTCCTCTACAACCTGGGCGGCGAGGTGGGCACCACCTTCATGCGTGACTTCGCCTTCAAAGGTGATGAAATCAACTCCTGGAGCCACATGCTCCGGCCGTACGTGGCCTACGAGTACACCGACATCCCGGACGAGGTCAAACTGCCCCAGTTCGACAGCATCGACGCCCTGGAGGATGAAAACATCATCTTTTACGGCCTGAACAACTTCTTCAAGGTGTACGGTGAACGCAGCGGTCGTGAATTTGATCGGGACTACGCCTTTGTCAAATTCGAGCAGGGATACGATCTGCGCAACGAGATGAGCGATGAGCCCTTCACCCCGCTGGAAATGGAATCCGGTTTCTACCCGGTGCGCAATTTCCGCATGAAGTACACGAACAAGACCGACATGTACGGTGACGGGCTGTTCTACCACGCGGTGGAAACCGACTACTTCAGCAAACGCGGCGACATCCTGGGTCTCGACTACCGTTACGATTCGGTCAGGGACATCAATTCCATCAGCGGCTCCATCTGGTACCTGCTGCCCTACAACTTCGCCGCCGGCTACAGCCTGGAGCGCGCCATCGAAACCGAGGTGACCATCGAGGAGAAGATTCGGCTCATCTACCAGCCGGCCTGCTGGTCGGTGGAACTGTCGTCCAACTACACCCCGGACGACCAGATCTTCATGGTCACCTTCCGCCTCGCCAATATCGGTTCACCCTTCGGCATCGATCTGCCCGGCGGCAACTGACCGCCGGTCGCCAACGGTAAAGGGACCACATCGCCCATGCGCAGCCTCGATGTGTTCAACGGTGATGCGGACGGCATCTGCGCCCTGCACCAGCTCCGCCTGCACGAGCCCCGGCCCGGGGCGCAGCTGGTCACCGGGGTCAAACGCGACATCCGCCTGCTCGGCAAGGTGCAGGATGCGATCGGCTGCCTCCTGACCGTGCTCGACATCTCCCTGGATGCCAACCGTGCCGACCTCGAACGGCTGCTGGCCGGCGGCAACTCCGTTTTTTATGCCGATCATCACTACAGCGGTGAGCTGCCCCGTTCCGGGGTGCTGACCGCGCACATCGATCCCGCCCCGCACACCTGCACCAGCCTGATTGTTGACCGCCTGCTCGACGGCCGGTACCGTCCCTGGGCGCTCGTCGGCGCCTACGGCGACAATCTCGACGAAACGGCCACAGCCCTTGCCGGAACAAGCGGCCTGGACGCCGAAGAGGCAGCCCTCCTGCGCGAACTCGGCCACCTGCTCAACTACAACGGCTACGGCAGCACTGAGGCCGACCTGCACGTGCATCCCGCCGACCTGTACCGCGAGGTGCACCGCTTTGCCGATCCGTTCGAGTTCGCCCTCCAGTCCTCCCTGCTCGCCGGACTCCGCGCCGGCCATGACCGGGACATGGCCAGGGCAGAGGCACTGACGCCCCGCTGGTCGTTTCCCGCTGGCCAGGTGTACCTGCTGCCGGCCGCCAGTTGGGCCAAACGGGTGGTGGGGGTGTTCGCCAACCGCGTTGCCCGCCAGGAGCCGGACCTGGCCCACGCCGCCCTCATCACCAACACGGACGGCACCTTTCTGATCAGCGTCCGCGCCCCTCTGGACAATCCCCAGGGGGCGGACAGCCTCTGCCGCCAGTTTCCCACGGGCGGCGGACGGTCCGCGGCCGCCGGCATCAACCGGCTGCCGGCCGATGCGCTGGACGGGTTCCTGACCGCCTTTGCCGCCCATTTTGCCGCCTGAAGCGGACAAACCCCGCGACCCTCAGGCCTCTTCCCCCGCACAAACCGTTGGCCATCGTATACCATCCAGGCCAGACCTTGGTTTTGGCCGTTTCGCTCCTGCGGGCCAAACACCGGTCTCCCCACCGTCCCTGTTCGGGTCAGCCGCAGGGTGGCAGGGCATGAGCGGTTGTCCCTGGCGGCTGTTCTTCCTGACGGTCGCGGTCCTGCTGCTTGGAGCCGCGGCTGTTTCTGCCGCGGTGGTCACCCTCGTCCCCCAAGAACAGCCGATCTATGGGGATGATCTCCGCTTTCGTGGCCTTGAGGAGGTGCTGGCAGAGAGTGTGGCGTATCTCCAGGGCCGGCCGGCGAACACCCGCCTCACCTGGGCCGGCCCATCGGTCACCGTCGGGCAGTTGCTCGCGGCCGCCCGCCGCATGCAGCGCCTGGTGCGGACCGCACCCGGCCCGGAAGCCCTGAACACCGCCATCCGGATGCAGTTCAGGGCGGTGCGCATGGTGCCCGATGACCTTGGCCCGAATCATCGCCGCCTGCTGGTAACCGGTTACTACCAGCCCCACTTCACCGCCAGCCTGACCCGCACGCCACCTTTCCTCTATCCGGTGTACGCCTGCCCGGACAGCCTGGTGGTGCGGGAAAGCGGCGGCAGGAAGACCATCGGCCGTCTCGTGGACGGCGTCCTCCGTCCCTTCTGGACGCGCCGCGAAATCGAGCAGGGCAACCTGCTGGCCGGCAGCGAGATGGTCTGGCTCGCCGACCCGTTCGACGTGTTCGTCCTCCATGTGCAGGGCTCGGCCATCCTCCACCTCACCGACGGCAGCCGGCGCGGTATCCACTACGCGGAGAGGAACGGCCGGACCTACCGGAGTATCGGCACGTTCCTGGTCAGGACCGGCCGCATGGAGCTGGCGGAAGTCACCATGGACACCATCCGCGACTACCTGGCCCGCCATCCCGAAGAGCGCGACCTGATCCTGCACCAGAACGATTCGTTCATCTTCTTTCACTGGACAGAGGCCGGGCCGGCCGTGGGCAACCTGGGCCGACCGCTTACCGCGGGGCGTTCCATTGCCGTGGACCAGCGTTGGTACCCACCCGGCGCGCTGGCCTACCTGGAAAGCCTGCAGCCGGTGTTTGCGGATGGGGTGATGACGGGGTGGCAGCAACTGCAGCGCTTTGTCAGCGTGCAGGATACGGGGTCCGCGCTGGTCGGACCGGGGCGGGTGGACCTGTTCTGGGGATCGGGCGAGCAGGCCGGCCGGGCGGCCGGGCGGATGAAGGAGAATGGCGAACTGTATCTGTTGCTGCCACGGGAGAAGCAGCCGGACGAGCGCTGAACCCTGCCCGGGCCGAAACACCGGAAGCCGGGCAGCCGGGTCAGCCCAGCAGGCGGAACCGCTCCCAGAAATCGGGGAAGGACTTGGCCACGCAGTCCTCGTCGGCAATGACCACCCCGGGCACCCGCAGGCCGGCCACGGCAAAACTCATGGCCATGCGGTGATCCTCGTAGGTGCTGATGGTCGCGCCGTGCAGGTTCCGGCCGCCCTGGCCGCGGATGATCATTCGCGCCGGTTCCTCCTCCGCATCCACCCCCAGCCGGCGCAGTTCACTGACCACGGCCGAAAGGCGGTCGCACTCCTTGATGCGCAGGTGGGCGATGTTGTCGATGACGGTGGTCCCTTCGGCAAAGGCGGCGACCACGGCCAGGGTGGGGGCCACATCCGGCATGTCGCCCATGTCCACCTCGATACCGCGCAGCTGTCCGGGCCCGGTCACGGTGATGCCGCTGGCGCTGCTGTCGATCCGGCAGCCCATGCGTTCCAAGCAGCCCAGCAGGTCGGTATCGCCCTGCAGGGAGGGTCGGGGCACGTTGGTCACCGTCACCCGGCCGCCGCTCACGGCGGCCGCGGCCCAGAAATAGCTGGCACTGCTGGCGTCGCCCTCGATGGCATAGGTGCGCGCCTGGTACCTGCCGCGGGGAATGCGGAAAGCGTTGAGCGCGGGTGCGGCCTCCACCTGGACGCCGAAGGCGGCCATCACCGCGAGCGTCATGCGCACGTAGGGTTGGGACAGGATGGCGCCGCGCACCGCCAGCTCGGCCGGAATGTCCGCATAGGGCGCCACCAGCAGGAGCGAGGAGAGGTACTGGCTGGACCGTCCTTCGGGCAGCACGGTTCGACCGCCGGTGAGCCCATGGGCCTCAATGGTCAGGGGCGGGCAGCCGGTGCCGTTCTCGCTGACGATGTTCGCCCCCCAGCCGTGCAGGGCCTCGAGCAGGGGCAGGATGGGCCGCTGGGCCATACGCTCACTGCCGGTGATGCGGAACCGTCCATGGCCGAGCGCTGCCAGCGAGGTGAGAAAACGGGTGGCCGTACCGTTGTTGCCCAAAAAAATATCCGCCTCCGGCGTTTCGATGCAGCCGCCGGTGCCGGCCACACGCCAGCAGTCCGGATCACTCGTGTCCACGTGCAGGCCCATGGCCGCCAGGGCGGCGATGGTGTAGCGGGTGTCCTCACTGGCGAGCGGACCGAGCAGCTGCGAATCCCCCGAGGCAAGGGCACTGGCAATGAGGGCACGCTGGGTCAGGCTTTTCGAGCCGGGGACGCTGACCGTGGCGGCGATGTGCGAGACCGGGGTGATGGGCATCATGGCGGGGACCGTGGCGAAGGTTGGGCGGAAACGGTTCAGGCAGACCGGTTGGCCAGGGACTCGACCAGGGCCTGGCGCATGACCTCGACCGGCGGGTTCTGGCCGGTCCACAGGCGGAACTGGGCCACCCCCTGGTGCAGGAGCATCTGCAACCCGTCAACGGTCCGGCAGCCGCGGGCGGCGGCTTCGCGCAGCAGCCTTGTGGCCAGGGGTGCGTAGACGATGTCCATGACCACCGGGAAACGGTCGAGCAGGTGCAGATCGATGGGTAAGGCCTCCGTCGCCGGGGCCATGCCCACGGAGGTGGTGTTGACGAGCGCGTCGGCGGCTACCGAACCCAGATCCCGGGGATCGATGAACGGGCAGTCCAACTGGTCGGCCAGTTGCCGCCCCCTCGTGGCGGTGCGGTTGGTGAGCAGTACCCGGGCCCCGGCCTCGAGCAGGCCGAAGCCCACCGCCCTGGCCGCGCCACCGGCGCCGATGACCAGCACCGTGCGGCCGGCTGGTTCGAGGGCCTCGCCCAGGGCCTGGTTGGCGCCGATCCAGTCGGTGTTGTGGCCGGTACAGCGGACCGACCCGTCCTGATGCCGCTCGAACACCAGGGTGTTCACCGAACCGATGCGGGCGGCCACCGGGTCGATCGCGTCCAGATGGGGCATCACCTCGACCTTGAAGGGCACGGTGACGGACACGCCGACAAAGCCGAGGCTGCGCAGGCCGGTGATGGCCCCGGCCAGCGAGGTCGGCCGCATGGCCACGTAGACATTGTTCAGACCCATGGCCGTGAAACAGGCGTTGTGCATGGCCGGGCTGAGCGAGTGTTCTACCGGGTCGCCGATGATACCGAAGAGACGGGTGCTGCCGTTGATCATGGGCGCTGTTCGAAAAGGGTGATCAGGGAGCGCAGGTGCCCCACACTCAATTGCCCGGGCGCGGTGGCCTGGTGTTCATCGAGGGCGGCGTAGGTCATCGCGCCGCCCAGGTAGAGCGTGGCCAGCCGGGTGATGCGGCCGGGTTCGCCCATGGCAAAGGCGCTCAGGGGAAAATCGAGGCGGCCGGCCTCCTCCTGCAGGGCGAGCACGCGCAGGGCCTCGTCCGCATTGGTGGCGGTGGTGACGATCTTGCCCAGGTCCGCCCCGCTTGCCGCCATTTGCCGGAGGGTCGCCCGCAGTTCTGCGGCCGGCGGCGTACCGGTAAAGTGGTGGCTGGAGACGATCACCCGGGCCGAGCAGTCGCGGGCCACATCGATCAGCCGGGAGCGCAAGGCCGGGTCGGTTCGCAACTCGATATCTGCGTAGCGGGCGCCGGCGCGGACCGCCGCACAGAGTTGGTCGACACGATCATCCTCGCTGCCGGCGAAATGGCCGCCTTCCCACTGCGGCCGATTGGTGACCAACAGGGGGAGGTCAAGGGCGGCGACACAGGGGGCGATGCGCGCCTCAAGCATGGCGTCGAGACGGATTTCCACGACATCGGCCAGGGACTGCACCGGCCGGACCCCGGCGATGACCGCGGCCGCATCCGCGGCGGCCACGGACACGCAGACCAGTCCCCGGGGCGTGGTGTTCACCGCTCCAGCCTGAGTGTGCCGATGATGGCCCGCACCGAGGACTCCCCCTGCTCACGCAGCCAGGCCTCAAGACCGCTGATGATTTCCATGGAGGAGGTCGGGTTGTAGAAATTGGCCGTGCCGACCTGCACCGCGCTGGCTCCGGCGAGCAGAAACTCGACCGCATCCTCGGCCGTACCGATGCCGCCTATGCCGATCACCGGAACGCGGACCGCCGAGGCGACCTGCCAGACCATGCGCAGGGCCACCGGCTTGATCGCCGGCCCAGAGAGCCCGCCGATCACATTGGCCAACCGGGGCCGCCGGGAGCGGACGTCGATGGCCATGCCGATGAGGGTGTTAATCAGGCTGATTGCGTCTGCGCCGTTGTCGGCCACGGCCCGTGCCATGGCCACGATATCGGTGACGTTGGGTGACAGCTTGACGATGAGCGGCAGGCCGGAGGCGGCGCGGACCGCGCGGGTCACGGCCGCGGCCATCTCTGGCACCGTGCCGAAGGCCACCCCGCCCTTCCTGACGTTGGGGCAGGAGATGTTCACCTCGAGGCCGCTGATCCCCGGTGCAGCGGACAACGAACCGGCCAGTTCGGCATACTCCTCGATGGAATCGCCGAGGATGTTGACAATAATTGGGCTGCGCAGGGTTCGCAGCCAGGGCATCTTGTCGCTGAGGAACCGTTCCAGGCCGACATTTTCCAGGCCGATGGCGTTGAGCATGCCGCAGGCGGTTTCGACGATGCGCGGCGGCGGGTTACCGGGCCGGGGCGCGAGCGAGATGCCCTTGACGACAATGGCACCGAGTCGGTGCAGATCGACCAGGGAGGAGAATTCGGCCCCGTAGCCAAAGGTTCCCGAGGCGGTCATCACCGGGTTGGCGAGGGAGAGCGGGCCGAGATCGACCCGCAGGTCCGGGGCAGCGGGGATCACCGGGTCCATGCAACCTCCTCGGCCGCCATCACCGGGCCATGTTTGCACACGTGCCGGTAGGTGCGGTCCGCGCCATGCACGGTGCAGCCCAGACAGGCGCCGAGGCCGCAGGCCATATGGGTCTCCAGCGACACCTGGCAGGGTGTGGCGCTCTCCCGGCAGAGTGCGGCCGCAGCCGCCATCATGGCGAAGGGCCCACACACCGCGACCCGCTCCACCTGGTCGAGGTGGCCGGGCAGCAGGTCAATTACCGGGCCGTGGTGGCCGAGGCTGCCGTCGTCGGTGGCGGTGTGGACCGCGCAGCCAAGGGGGGCAAACCCGTCGAGCAGCGGCAGGAGTTCGCTCGCCGAGCGGGCGCCCAGGAGCACGGTGGGGACCTGATCGCCTGCCTGTTCCCGCAGGCGGCTGGCGAGAAACAGCAGGGGGGCGATGCCCATGCCGCCCCCCACCAGGCAGACGCGGCCAGGGGTCAGGCTGAACCCCCTGCCGAGCGGACCGACCAGGCTCAGCCGGTCGCCGGCACGCACCCGGGCGAGCAGTGCCGTGCCACGGCCAGTCACCTTGAAAAGGAGTTGCACCTGGCCTTTGCCACCCACCTGGTGGATCGAGAAGGGACGCCGCAGCAGGGGGTCGAGGCCGGAAGCGCAGGAGACCATGACAAACTGTCCCGGCCTGGCACCGGCGGCGATGCGGGGGGCGTTCAGGGTGAGGCGGAAAATTCCCTCGGCCAGTTGGTCGGTACTGAGAATGTCGGATTTTTCCTGGAACTCGGCCATGGAAGACGATACAAGTGAGCTGGGAGGCTTGGCCTCATGAAAATTCCTTCAACAATTCGAGCCAAATGGAAACACTGCTGATCAGTTTTGCCACCGTTTTCGGAGCCGTTGTCGGCTCCTTTCTCAACGTGGTCATCCTTCGCCTGCCCAGCGAAGGCGAGTCGATCATGTTTCCGGCGTCGCACTGCCCGGGCTGCCAGCGACCGCTGCGCTGGTACGAGAACATCCCCGTGCTCAGCTACCTCGCCCTGCGCGGACGCTGCCGCTCCTGCCACATGCGCATCTCACCGCAGTACCCGCTGGTGGAAGTGACCTTGGCCGCGTTGTCGGCGGCCCTGGTCGCACGTTTTGGACTCA
>Ga0265295_1006186_pt1 | contig 14633 bp, 11 predicted proteins | sample Munlansysbiofilm_FD_192503 | JGI IMG/M metagenome (GOLD analysis project Ga0265295, IMG submission 192503) | Leachate microbial communities from a municipal landfill in Southern Ontario, Canada - Methane capture system biofilm | ecosystem: Engineered > Solid waste > Landfill > Unclassified ... | reverse complement strand
AGCACAGAATCTGTTGACTGGGAACAAAACGGAGAGGGGGGGATTCGAACCCCCGGTGCCTTTCAGCACACACGCCTTCCAAGCGTGCACCATCGACCACTCGGACACCTCTCCAAAGGTGTGATTATAGCGGATGAAACCAAAAAAATACCCAAGTTATCGGAGAGAGAGGGATTCGAACCCTCGGTACCGTCAGACGGTACAACGGATTTCGAGTCCGTCTCCTTCGACCACTCGGACATCTCTCCCGGTGATTATGACCGCTATACATAATACACTATGAGACCAAGAGGATTCGAACCTCCGACCCTCAGTTCCGCAAACTGATGCTCTATCCAGCTGAGCTATGGTCTCAAATATTGAAAAAAAACAGAACGGAGAGGGGGGGATTCGAACCCCCGGACCCGTTACCAGGTCAACTCCTTAGCAGGGAGCCCGATTCGGCCACTCTCGCACCTCTCCAACTCAAAAAAAACGACTTCACCTTGCAGATGCAAGAACGGAGAGAGGGGGATTCGAACCCTCGGAGACTTGCGCCTCAACGGTTTTCAAGACCGCCTCCTTCGACCGCTCGGACATCTCTCCAAAAAGACATGACAACAAGCCATGTGATTCTCAGGCTGCTTAGCTATCAATCGGGTTTTCACTATAGTCAGTGCCACAATCTTTGTCAATAACCTCCACGACAGAAAACTTTTGAGGCTGTGGGTATTTCTTGACAGTGCAACTCTCTCTTGTCATCATGGAACGACTATGAGGATTCCTCTTTTTCACAAGCGTGCCAAACCTCCCACCTTGACAGGGGTGCAGACGCCACATCGAACACAGAAGATTGAGACCCTGAAAGCCGGGCGCCTCGCTTCTCTTGCGATCGCTTTCACCTCTCGCATCATTGAAAGCATCGGACCACGGCTTGCAGGCAGTGATACTTGCCATCGTGCTGCTGCTGAGATAGAGCAGGAGCTGGCCTCATTTTGCGATACTGCCGAACAAAGCACCTTTGAGCTGGAATCGGGGGTTCACTCCTTACCACTGAAAATCGCTGTAATCCTGTACCCGATACTTGTCCTTCTTCAGTTGGTTGGGCTTCCTTACCTCTCATTCATCCTTTTTTTGCTTTATGGGTGGTACGCAGGAAAAGAGCTCTATCTGTACAAACCGTTTCCCATCCCGTTCATGAAACGGGATACAGGAGTGAATGTCCACGCAGTGCTTGAACCAAAAGGTGCTGTGGAGCAGACCATTCTGTTTACCAGTCATCATGACAGTGCTCCTCTCTTCTCGTACAACAGGCTCGATAGACTCACGTATGCAAAGAAAGTGGGGCTTCCTGTTTTCCTCTTTTTGGGGAGCGGATTGCTCTCAATGATCCAGATACTCTCCGAACTGGTCAGCAGACAGCTGCTTGTGCCCAATGTTCCCTCAATCGCTATCTTCATTCTGCTTTTGCTGTTCCTCCTCTCCACCCCCCTGCTTCTCGGACTTTGGAACTTCCATGCAAAAACCGGTTCGCCGGGAGCGGGAGACAATCTTGTTTCGGTGGGTATGATCATCCAGCTCGCTCGTTATTTTCATTGGAAGCGTTCATGCAATACCCCCTTGGCCTCCACCCGCCTGGTATTCTGTTCCTTTGATGCAGAGGAAATGGGACTGCGAGGTTCTCGAGCTTGGTATCAGAAGAATGGACCGAATATGGACTCTGCTTTGGTCCTGAATTTCGATTGCGTGTATCACAGTGACCAATTGACATTCTTGGAACGAGATGTGAATGGGCATCAGGCGTTGGATGCTTCGCTTGCCCGCCGTTGTGCAGAGATTGCCCAGTCGATGGGATATCCATCAACTTGTGAGTCTATTCCCCGTCTCAGTGGTGGAACCGATGCTGCAGAGGCCAGCAGGGCACATTTGAAAGCCTGTACCCTTACTTCGGTAGGGTGGGACGACAGGACGAAGCCCTCTGTCTATCACACAGAGGACGATACCGTGGAAGCTGTTGATCCCAAGGCTGTTGAGATGGCCCTTTCGGTTGCAATACGACTTGTGGAACTGGTTGACCAAAAGAAACTTTGGGAAGCAGACCTGCCCAAGCAAGAGAAACAGAAAGAAGAGGGGGCTGACCCCGAACTGGTTTTTTCGAAACTCACTCACCGGTGAATTGAACTGAACAGCTGCCGTTTGAGCATTCTGTGAGATAGGATGCAAGTGCTTCCTTTCCTTCAGAAGGAAGACTACCCTGCAAGGTTACTTCCGTACTGAATTCCTCATGTTCAATGGTTGCTTGTACCTCTGAAAGATACTTTTTCAGTAGATCATAGAGGTTATAGGGTATCGTCATCGAAAATTTCGACTTTTCAATCAGGGGTTCTGTCTTTACCAGTTTCAGTACTTCCTTGACACTATCCCCGTATGCTTTTACCAGCCCTCCGGTACCCAGCAAGGTTCCCCCGAAATAGCGGACCACCAGCACCAGTATATTGGTAATGCCGCTGCCTTTGAGTACTTCCAAGGCTGGCCGTCCTGCCGTATTTTTCGGCTCATGGTCATCACTATAGCTGTAGATGTCCGCCCGTTCTCCAAGAACGGCAGCATGCACCACGTGGTTTGCTCCTGCATGCAGGGCACGGGTCTGGCTTACCAGGGTTTTGATCTCAGAGAGGGCTGTAATGGGAATTGCGATGGAAATGAAACGTGACTTGTGCACTTCCAACTCCGATTCGCATCGCTCGAGTAAAAGACGCATGCTACCACCTGTATCCGAACAGATTATCACAGGAAGCCGGAATATGAGCAGCCAAGCGACCTGCCATCTCATCCAACACCGATTTCTCATCCACGTCAAGCACCAACTTTGCACAGGACAACGACTCTGCCAGCTGCTGTGTGGAACGTGCCCCTACCAAGATGGTGGAGAAATCCTGGGATTGTGCCCAGAGAAGTGCCAGTTGGGAAGAGGAGCAACCTTTCTTGGAGGCGAGTTCACCCATGGTATCCAAGAGCTCCAGAAAGGTGGGATAGACATCCGATGCATAGACATAGAGCGATGCTCTTCCGTCCTCAGGCTTTTCCCGATGGTTGCCTCCCAGGAGCCCCAATCCAAGAGGACTGTAGCCTACCAATTCAATGGACCGTTCCTTGGCATATGCTCTAGTCTCTGCAAGATCCCGCGTCCACAGCAATGAGCAAGGAACCTGTAGGAAGGAGAACGGAATATCGTCTAGGGTATTCAGCAAAGTGAGGGGTGTATTGCAGAGCCCAAGCGCACGAACAAGCCCTTCTTCGACCAATTCGTGAGCAGTTTTCAGAATAGGCTTCAGCGAGATGGTGCTGCTGGGCCAGTGAAGATAGAGGGTATCCAGGTAATCGGTCTTCAGCCTTCCCAGACTTTTCAAGACATCTTGGCGGACAGTTTTTACTGTCTTTGGCATGAATTTTGTGGAGAGATGCAGTTCTTTTCGGTTGGGAAGAGAAGCAAGCACTGACCCTATCCGTTGTTCACTCAGACCATTGCCGTATGCGGGAGCGGTGTCAATGTGACGGATTCCCTGAGCAAGGGCAAAACGTACCAGCGTTTGGGCTTTCTCTCCTCCGGTTTCTGTCCAGAACCCATGGGAGGGGCCGAATTGCCAAGTTCCCAGGCCCAACTCAGATCTCTTCATCTTCCTCTTCCAGGTCTATGCGCTTATCTACCATCACCTGGTCGTCGAAGATGAAGAACCCCTCAAACCGTTTCCCTTCCATTGCAAGAGGAAGCCAATGCAAGTCATCGGCCCACATCCTGTCATAGGGAATCTCGCTCACGGGGCACCAGAACGGTCTGGCCTCATCGGTCTCCTGCATCTCTCCTTCATAGGTATCGGCAAAATAGACATAACCACGCTCGGAAAGTCCATCGCGGAACTGGAAGTTCAGCTTGCCGACCAAGCGCAGGTTGTCCACAGTGAGGTGCGTCTCCTCGGTGAACTCCCGTTTCGCAGCTTCAATGGCCGTCTCTGTATCCTCTATGTGTCCACCTGGTGCATTGACCAAACCCTTCCCAAGCCCTGTCTTCTTGTCGATCAACAAGACTTTGTCTTCATAGAAGAGGTAGGTGATGACACAAATATCGGTCGGTTCCCAAAGATCCCAATCAATTTCATCCACCGATTGAGCATCCTTGTCGGTATTCACCACCTCAGCAGGGATCTCTTCTGCCTTGGGCTTCTTCTCTTCACGTTCAGCCGCTTCCTCTGGATGAGCCTTGTCATAGCAAGTCTGGCAGAGGTTGTCATCGTGACCGATGACATGGTTGAAGTCCAGACGGGCGTTGCACTCAACACAGTGAAGGCGGAACGGCAGGGCTTTTTTCCTAAAGAAGTAGAGCAGTGCTACACAGACCAGCGCGACCACCCAGGCAAGGTTGTGGTTCCATTCTCTGGAGAGGATGGTCACCACTCCCACTTCAAAGAGGAGGAGGATGGAAGCCAGATAAATGGTAGCGAATCGTTTCTTGTTCGTCCCAGGAATTTTTCGCTGGGTGAAATTGAGCAGAAGGATGGCGATTAGAGCCCAAGTATAGTATTGTTCGATGGTTTTTAAGATCATGTAGCTAGGGTATAGGGCTCTTTCCCCTTCGTCAAGCTCGAGCCACTATTCTCGTTGAAGGCACTGCAATTTTAGAGTAAGCTTGCTATAGTACCTGATGCCATGGAGGTTGCCAATGAAACAAGATGATATCGCCAAGTATATCGACCACACGGTGCTCGCAGCGAATGCGACTCGAGACAAAATTGAACAGATTTGCAAGGAAGCTGATCAGTATCACTTCGCATCGGTCTGTGTGAACAGTTGTTGGGTCAATTTGTGTGCCAAGCTTTTGGATAAGAGCGAGGTGAAGGTGTGCACCGTGGTCGGATTCCCTTTGGGAGCCATGTCCACTGAGAGTAAAGCCTATGAGGCCAAGAAGGCCGTTCTTGCTGGTGCTGATGAGGTTGATATGGTCATCAACATCGGATATCTGAAGAACCATGATGATGATCTGGTGCAGGATGATATTTCTGCAGTGAAGGCGGCATGCGGAAAAGCGCATCTGAAAGTGATCATTGAGACCTGTTTGCTGAACGATGAGGAAAAAGTGCGGGCTTGCAGACTTGCCAAGGCAAGTGGGGCAGACTTTGTGAAGACTTCCACTGGCTTCTCCACTGGCGGAGCCACGGTTGAGGATATCAAGCTGATGCGTAGAACCGTAGGACCAGAGATGGGCGTCAAAGCTTCTGGTGGTGTACGCACCTATGCAGATGCAAGGGCGATGGTCGATGCAGGAGCTACCAGAATCGGGGCCAGTGCTGGTATTGCCATCGTAGAGGGTCAGAATGGGGCGAATTGAGCAAAAGACTGGGGGAACGGATTTTCTCAAGAGTCTGGGATTTCCCACACTTGATGTCCATGATACGTTCTCCCATTTTGATTTCACCTTGCCCGGACGGAGGGTCCTGCTCATAGGACCCATGGGTTCGGGAAAAACCGAGTTTGCAGCCCGGGTATGGCGTGATGCAGCAATCGCCCAAAAAAAGGGGGAGAGAGTTCGCGCGCTTACCAGCAGCGGTGAGGTTGATCGACGCAAAGTCTTTTTCATCAGGTCTGAAATAGATGGGGCCCGTTTCTCCGACTACCCCGAGGATGCACTCTGCTACCGAAGCGGGTACGTCAGTTGTGGAGAGAATATCGCCAGGATCCGAGACTCCTTCGGTCTTGAACGTGTGCTTGCCGACAATCCGACAGTCGGAACCTTCATCATTGATGAGGCGTCATTCTTTGATGAGCGACTGGCTTATGTGGTACGCAATCACAGTTATGAGCGCGGGGTAATGTTCATTTTCCCCACTCTTATCCTCAACTTCCGCAGGGACCTCTTCAATTCAACAGCTCGGCTGATGCTCGATATCGCCACCGATGTGATTCCACTGACCGCTTATTGCGAGCATCCCGATTGCATCAATGATGCCTTTTACACCTACCGCTACTATCAGGTGGATGGAAAGGAGTGCCCGGCACTCTATTTCGATCCTCTGATCATTGTAGGGGGTGACTCGCACAAGGACAGCTCACTTGAGCCCAACTACGCTGCCCGGTGTGATGAGCATCACTATCTTCCGGGCAAGGAGTATACCTTCTTCCATCTGAAGCCACTGGGTGAGGCTGCCGCACGGGGAGAGGAGAAACCTCTGAAAACAGAGCTGTATGCACTCAAGCATGAGATCAAGCAGTCGATGCTCTATCAGAACTTCTGTGAGCGGTATCGTGGGCGCAAGGATGAGGAGATTTTCTTCAATGCGCTCAAACCTCAGAACATTGCGGAAAAGGCTTTGATTTTCCTCTTCTGTGAGCAGAACCTCGTTCCCGAGGAGCTCTTGCTCCGTTTGGTCTCAGAACTTGACCTGGATACCGCCTATCTGAGCAAGGTTCTTGCTGACAACAAGCGGCCGGTCTCCTTTGCACAGCCATTTCTCTTCTAGAAGAGCGGTAATGTACAAAAATACGTCAAGAAAGAGCCTTGAGCGCTTTCTTGGCGTGGGTCAGTATGTAGAGAGGAGCGAAAGACTATCGGCCAAGGTTGCAGGGTTTGCATTCTCCAGCAAAGCTGGGACCTCGATTGACCTCTTCCTCAGTTCGGAGAATAGATCCTTCCAGTCGAAGACTCCTTCGCCGACAGGAAGGTCGCCGAGTTTATAGCCATGTGCATCAAGGCGATAATCCTTGACATGGAGGGCTGCAATGCGTGACCCAAAGGCATCGAGGGCAGCATTGACGAAGGCCCTCTGCGCCTCGATCGATGGCTTGCCTCTGCTGCTTCCATCCTGTTCTGCGAGTCCTGTCCAAGGTACGAGGTTGATCGGGTCGTAGATGACTTTGAGGTGAGGAGTATCAAACTTTTCCACCAAGGTAGCCATCCGCTCTATGGTGCATATGGTGTGTTGCTTGCTGACCGCTTCAACCCCAACGATGGCATCATACTTGACAGCTGACTCAACCAAGCGTTCAATACTTCGGTAGAGGACATCGAGTACCTTTGGTTCTGCGGTATCGGGATGGAAGGAGCAGTCAGCATTGACCGATCCTGTTTCAGTCCCTACCAAGGGGCAACCCAGGAGGTTGGCGAACTTGAGGTGTTGTTCGAATGAGGTGAGCTGCTCGTCCCTGATAGCTTTGTCAGGATGAACCGGGTTGATGTAGCACCCGAAGACTCCTACAAAGGCGCCTTTGGCTGCAATCTCTTCGTGCAGGGAACTGATGAATGCTTCGGTATAGTCGCCGGCCTTGGGTGCATTCCTCAGTACCTTGCGAATGGCAAGTTGAATGGGGATGGAAGGTCCGTAGGTGGCGATGGCCGAAGCCAGTTGTGCTGCTGAATCGAATATGCCCAGGTCATGGGCTCTGAGTCCTATGTGTTTCATGGAAAAAATTGTAGGTGTTCTATAGGGAAAAGTAAAGGATACGGAAGGAGAGGATAGTGTGAAGGAGTATACACTCAGCGAGTTTGGAGCACACGGGAACGGAACATTTGACAATTCCCTTGTCTTTGAAAAGGCTTTTCAGGCAGTCCATGATGGTGGCGTGTTGCATATAGAAAAGGGCATCTATCTCACCGGTCCTCTGCTTTTGGAAGGTAGGGATATCGTCCTTGACTTTGCCGAAGGATCGGTCATCCGCTTCATTGCAGATGAGACCTTGTACCGACCTGTCTTCTCTCGCTGGGAGGGGGTGAACTGCTACTGCATGCATCCCTGTTTTCTCATCAAGCATGGCGATGGGATCGTCCTCAAGGGAAATGGTATCCTCGATGGCGCAGGACCCTGGTGGTGGAAGAAGGCAAACGAGAAGAGGAGCACCCAGATGGGCCCTGTCTCTCCAATAGAGCAGGAGCTTGCCAGTCTCAATCCGGGGTATGACACACAACAAGGGGGAGGAGGAGGCAGGCAAAGTCAGTTTTTGCGCCCACCCTTGTTGCAGATTCTCAAGAGCAACAACGTGAAGGTTGAAGGCCTTACCCTCCAGAACAGTCCCTTCTGGACGCTTCACCCCCTCTACAGCACCAATGTGATTCTCTTGGATGTGAAGATCCACAACCCCAAGGATGCTCCCAACACCGATGGCATTGATGTCGATTCCTGCGGATTTGTTACCATCAAGGATTGTGATGTGGATGTAGGTGATGATGGTATAGCCCTCAAAAGCGGCAGCGGTCCTGACGGGATTGCCACAGCCCTGGCGACCCATGATGTTCTCATCCAAGGCTGTACCGTCAGGCACGCTCATGGGGGAGCTGTCATCGGCAGTGAGACGGCTGCAGGTATTCATACCATCAGGGTACGTGACTGTTTCTTTGATGGAACAGACCGGGGAATACGGATCAAGACACGTCGAGGCAGAGGGGGCGCGATATCCAACCTCCATTTCTCAGCCATCCGAACCAGAAAAAACCTTTGTGCACTCACAATGAACATGTATTATCGTTGCGGCAGCCTGGATCCCGAGGATTTCTCCTTGGAGATGAAGCCGGTGGTCTCCACAACCCCAAGCATTGAGGATGTCCTCATTGAGGATTGCCGCATGGAGGAGTGCACCGCCTCGGCGGCTTTCATTGTCGGCCTTCCCGAACAACCGATCAAAGGCTTGGTGATTCGTAACAGTGTATTCTCTGTTGCCAAAGATCATCTTCAGGATGTCAATGAGAGTGAAATGTATGCAGGACTTCCCACGCCAAGTGCACGAGGGATTCGTTTGAGAAATGCATCCTATACGTTCGAGCATGTGATGGTTGAAGGCACTGATATGCCATTCTGCATCGAGGATGGGGTTGTCACGTATTCATAGGAAGAACAGCAAGCAGGCTGCCGTCTGGCAGCCTGCTCTCAGTATTTATTCCTCGTTCTTGTTCAAAAGCCGAACTCGGTCGGCGGTAAAGTCAATTGAGACTTCTTCCCCTTCCTTGAACACCTTCTTGGCATGGGGATCGTCAATCTGTACGAGAACTTCCCCGAAGGAGGTGTTGATGAAAGCCTCAAGACTGTTGCCGAGATAGACATTCATCCTGACCTTGCCTTCAATCTTTCCTACGCCACTTTCCATTACCCGCAGAGACTCAGGACGAGCCATCAGAACAGCCTCACTGCCAACTTCTACATCATTGGCAGCCCGTTCAACCAGAACTTCCTTGTCACCAAGCTTGCAAACCCAGATCTTTTTATCATGCTTCATAACCGTGACAGGGAAGAACGCAGCCTTGCCGACAAACCCGGCAACAAAGCGGGAGTTTGGATCCTCATAGATCTCGCTAGGCGAGCCCATCTGGCGTACATACCCATCCTTCATCACAACAACACGGTCGGAGAGGCTCATCGCCTCAACACGGTCGTGGGTGACATAGACAGCGGTGATGCCCAGTTCCTTCTGGATCTTGCGAATTTCGACGCGCATTTGCTCTCGCAGCAGTGCATCGAGATTCGAAAGCGGTTCATCCAGCAACAATACAGAAGGGGTGACAATGAGGCTGCGAGCCAGTGCCACACGCTGCTGCTGCCCTCCTGAGAGTTTGGAAGGAGCACGATCCCCATAGGTTGCAAGACCAACCAGATCCAGAGTCTCATTGACCCGTTTGGTGATCTCTTCCTGGGGAACCTTTCTCAGCTTCAGTCCATAGGCGACATTGTCAAAGACCGTCATGTGGGGGAAGAGGCCGTAGCTCTGGAACATCGTAGCGGTATCCCGCTTGTTCGGGGGCAGCATCGTCACTTCCTCGTTGCCGATATAGATCTTACCCTCAGTGGGGAGTTCAAATCCTGCAATCATGCGCAAGGTGGTGGTTTTGCCGCAACCAGAGGGGCCGAGCAAGGTTACCAGTTCTCCTGGTTCGATGACGAAGTGTGAATCATTGACAGCAATGACGTCAGCCTTTCCTTTTACGTCCTTGAATTTCTTGGTTACATGCTCAAGGGTTACCGATACACTTTTCTTTTCCATGATTCACCACCTTAACGGGCTGAGATAGATTTCTGGGTGAGCTTGTCATCACGAACCACGACCTGCATCAGACCCCAGACAGAGAGGACGATGACGATCAGGATGGTTGACAAGACGCTGGCAAGACCAAACCTCAGATTTTCGGAGAAGTTGAAAATCAGGACAGTCAGGTGATTCCAGCGAGCCGATATCAGGAAGATGATGGCGCTGACAGCAGTCATGGACCGTACAAAGGTGTAGGACATGCTGGACAGGAAGGCCGGTCTGATCAGCGGCAGGACGATGGTCCTGAAAACCGTGGGTACATCAGCACCCAAGTCTGCAGCCGATTCCTCGATGGCCGGATCAATCTGATGAAGGGCAGTGATGCCATTCTCCAAACCGACCGGCAATTCTCGGATGATATAGTTGATGACGATGATTGCTCCCGTCCCGACCAACAACAGCGGTTGCTTGTTGAAGGCAAGTACGTAGCTGATACCGATCAATGTGCCTGGTATTGCATACGGGGTCATGATCAGCATCTCCAGGAACCGCTTCCCGGGGAACTTCTTGCGAACAATCAGCATTGCGCTGAGCATGGCAAGCAAGCCTGCTATCGGGGTTGCTATCACGGCCAACGTCACCGTGTCACGGATTGAAGTCCAGCCACGGGCGAGTGCCTCACCCCAGTTGGCGAGTGTGAAGGAGTAGTCGATACCCCAGTTGACCACAAAGCAGCCGGCAACGATGGTCAGGTACAGGGCTCCGATGAAGCCGATGAAAACCCACGAGCCAATCTCGAGCATTCTGCGAACCGGCTTGTTGGTCAGTTCGGTCAGATTGGTGGAAGGCTTTCCTGTTACCGTCACAAAGCTCTTCTTGGAGACCCAGTTGCGCTGGACCAGGAAGGCGGTGAGGGTAGGCATCAACAGAATGAAGGAGAGTGCGGATCCTGCTCCGAGATTGCTCCTTCCGGTTACCAGCATGTAAGCCTCGGTGGAGAGGACACGGTAGTCACCACTGAGCAACAGTGGGTTTGCAAAGTCTGCAAGGGAGTTGGTGAAGACCAAGAGCCAAGCAGACAGAATACCGGGAGCGGAGAGCGGGAGGGTGATGGATTTGAAAGTTTGCCAGCGAGTGGCACTCAAATCCAAGGACGCATCCTCGACCGTGGAATCAATTTGCCTGAGTACCCCGCTGATGGTCATGAAGGCAATCGGGAACATCCCGATGACCTGGACCAAGGTGAGGCCCCCAAGGCCATAGATGGAGGTGTTCAGGTGCAGGAGTTGCTTGCTGATCAAACCGTTGTTCCCAAACAAGAGGATGATGGAGAGTGAGAGGGAGAACGGTGGGGAGATCACCGGCATGGTGGCCAAGGTGGTCATCAGCTTCTTCTGCCTGAACGAGGTTCGTTCGATCAGGAAGGCGAACATATACCCGACCAGTGTGGAAATGGTGGCGGTCAGGACACCAAGCCTGAGCGATCCCCACAGAGCCACCAGATAGGTGGGTGAGAGGCACTCTTTCCAAGTCTGCAAGCTGAAGACCCCATCCTTCATGAAGGAGAGTCGTACGGCTTCCAGCAAAGGATAGGCGATGAAGACCAGCACAATGCCGAAAAGCGCAAGCACCATGAATCCAGTCATGGGATCGCGGGTGAAGGTGAGCACCAAAAGGATACCCAAGAACACCACTGCAGCAGCAATGAAGAGTATCTTGAGCAGATTATTGAACCCGGTGGCTGTGCTGGTAGGAACCAGAATCATGACAGCACCAGATACTTGGTAGCCGGTTTCATCCACAACCGGGACGAAGTAAACCTGACTGGGAGCTACCTCAGAGCTGTTTGCATCGGGATCAAGGCTGTAGTCAGCCTTGTAGGTTGAGGCAAGCCTCATTGGTTCCAGATAATAGGCGCTCTCCATTCCCTTCTGGAACTCTGTCGTGCTGCGGTAGGCATTGAAGAGGGAAAGGGTGGACTCAGAACCAGTGGCTGGCTTGAAGTCAAAGGAAGCTTCATCAAAGGAAAGGTAGAGAGCACGGCTACCGGGAATGATTTCCTTAACGGTAGGTATCCAGGAGGCGAAGGCTTGTTCGGTTCGTTCGTCAGGTACTGTTTCTGCAAACAGTTCAATTTCATTGAAGTTCCGCTCTTCCTCGTATGATCGGAAATTGGAAGAAAGCGTACTGTACATCCAGAAGTCGGCCAGCAGGAAAATCAGTGCCGCAGCGCAGAACTGAAGGATGCGTTTTTTTGTAAACATCGATGCATTCCGTTGGTACTACACACCCTGCAAGGAGTGCTTGCAGGGTGGTAGGAAAAAGCCAAATTACCCAAAGGCAATTATCTCTTGTTGCCGATCTCGTTGGTCCAGCGGTCAAGCAGACGAGTCTTGTTGACCTTGTCACCGTCCCAAGCCATATCCTGAGTAACGGTCTTGATTTCGTTGATGGAGAGGGCATCGGGATGCTTTGCAGCGCCGTCAGCAACCAATACGACGTACCATTCGGTGAAGGTTGACTGAGCTACAGGGCTGGAAAGAATCCAGTCGTACAGTCTCTTGGCGTTGACGGTATCCTTGCCGCCCTTGACGAGGGACATGGATGCCAATTCGTAACCGGTGCCTTCACTGGGAGCGGTGATGACAATCGGGGATCCTGCTGCCTTGAGCTTGACCTGGTCATGAGCATAACCGATGGCGATGGGGATCTCACCGGTTGCAACGCTCTTGCCAGGGGCAGAGCCGCTCTTGGTGTACTGGTCGATGTTCTTGTCCAGTTCCTTCATGTACTCAATCATCTTGTCCTCAGTGCCGAAGATATCGAGCATCGTGGTCAGGACGTTGTAAGCAGTACCGGAGGAGTTCGGATTTGCAACGCGGATATATCCCTTGTATTCGGGCTTCAGCAGATCTGCCCAACTCTTCGGAGCCTCAAGGCCCAGTTCCTTGGCGCGGTCAAGGTTGGTTACGAAGGTAAGGGGTCCGACGTACAGGCCGATGAAGTAGTTCTCTGCATCGCGGAACTGTGCAGGGGTCTTGGATGTATAGCGGCTCACGTACGGGGTGGTCAGGCCCTTGCTCTTGGCGGTGATGTGGTCAAGGCCGACACCTCCGACCCAGATGGAAGCCTGGGGATTGGCCGATTCAGCTTCAAGACGAGCAACAGCTTCGCCACCGCTGAGGCGGACAAAATTGACTTTGATGCCGGTTTCAGCCTCAAAGAGCTGGAACAGCTTGGCTGCAAGAGGCTCCTCAAGGGTGGTATAAGCATTAACGCTACCGGTTGCGGCTGCTGCAGGAGCAGGTGCTGCTGCGGGTGCGGCGGCGGGTGCGGCAGGTGCTGCTTCCTGACCACCCTGTGCGAACAGGGAGCCGGTGAGTACTGCCAGAATCAGCAGAATGGCAAGTGTTTTTTTCATTCTTTCCTCCAAGTGTAATGTAAGCATTCATCCAAATGGATGAACATTGTAAGCGATACGTAATGCTAACCCCCTGCGCTTTGCCCCGTCAAGCTAAATAACTGCAAGACAAAAAACAGTGACAATTTCACAAAATCAATCTATGGTAATCGACTTGGCTGCGGACTTCAAAACCCAAGCTGCGATACAGTGAGAGTGCCGGTGGATTTTCTGAATCAACTTCCAGCAGCAGCGTGTCAACCGTTTTGAAAATTTCATCCAGAGCAAGGCACAACATTGCTTTTCCATATCCTTTGCCTCGATCACTGCTGCGGATGGCCACCCCATGGAGCATGACCCTGTCTTCGCTCTCGCGATGTACGTTCAGCATTCCGATCACTTGCTCGTCCTGTGCGTAGACGTACACCTCTCTTCCGGGGTCCGAAATAAGGAACTCCAACTCCTTCTCCCCAGAAACCGGGTCCATCCCGAAGGCTTCGCAGGTTATCGGAAGGGCTTGGGAGCGCGAGTGCTTTTCCAGTTTTCCCAAGGTTCCTCTGGCTGGCCGGCTTTTCCAATCCGCTTTGGCAAGAGCCATCACGTACTCACTGCGATCAAGAGAAGGGTATCGTTTCTGCAAATAGGCCTTTCCGCTTTTGCTGTTCAGTTCGCATTGGAACAAGGCTTGCGCAAACGGCATTCCCTGATAGGTTTGCAAAGCCTCCTGCACCAAAGCAGTGAAATGACCCCTTCTCCTGAAAGCTGGATGGGTGAATCCATTGATTTCGATTTCTCGGGACGAGGGAAAGAAAGCATCCAGAAAACAGATGAGTTCATCATTCTCATATCGTAGGAAGAAGCAGGGCTTCTCCTTGGTGATATTCATCTCTGAGGAGAGGAAGACCTCGTTCTCAAGCTGTTCTTCCTTGAAAACAAGCTCCTGCAATTTCCTGATCTGCTCTTCCTGATCTTTTGTCAGGGTGTTTGTTGTGCATGTATTCATGAGCCGAAGTATTACGTAAAAAAGCCGGCTTCACCAGAGTGAGGCCGGCCTGAAAGGAGAAAAGGGAACTGGTTATGCCCTGATGAGGTGAACAGCGAAACCGCTGAGTTCCTGCTCGAGGTAACACACCTTGATCTTGCCCTTTGCGTCGCGGGTGATGGTCTCCTCCTTGACGGTGAAACCGTAGCGCCCGAGGTAGGCGAGGGTGCGCTCGATGTCAAAGCAGCGGAACCCCAGGTGCCCCATCTT
>Ga0265295_1006185_pt1 | contig 14635 bp, 14 predicted proteins | sample Munlansysbiofilm_FD_192503 | JGI IMG/M metagenome (GOLD analysis project Ga0265295, IMG submission 192503) | Leachate microbial communities from a municipal landfill in Southern Ontario, Canada - Methane capture system biofilm | ecosystem: Engineered > Solid waste > Landfill > Unclassified ... | reverse complement strand
TCATGGAGCCGATCCCCGCTTTCCAGCACCGTTTCCAGACTATGAGCCTGGGCGAGGGTGAACGGGTGGCTTGCCTCCCGCTCCAGTTCGCTGAGCACCGCTCCGCACCCAAGTCGCATCCCCAGGCTGTGGGCCAGGGAGCGGATGTAGGTTCCTGCGGAACAGGTGACTCGAAAACTCGTGACAGGCAGATCCAAGGACAGGACCTGCGCGTCGAAAATTGTGACATCCTTGACCTTGACCGGCACTTCTTTACCGGCCCTGTGCAGGGCGTACAGCGGTTTGCCCTGATGCTTGGCCGCCGAAACCGGCGGCACTTCCTGGCTCATGGTGCCCTTCCAGCCAAGAATCTCGGCCCGCACCGCCTCCGGGTCCAGGTGTTCCCAGGGAGCCGTGGCGAGAACCTCGCCCTGGACATCGTAGCTGTCCGTGGTCTGACCCAGGATCAGGGTGCCTAGGTAGGTCTTGCGGTCGTCGCTCAAATACCCGGCCAGCTTGGTTCCCTGCCCGAGCAGGACCACCAGCACGCCCGTGGCCATGGGGTCCAGGGTGCCGGCGTGGCCGATTTTTTTCTGGCCCAGGCGGCGCTTGATCTGGTTCAGGCAATCCGTGGAGGTTGGGCCTCCCGGTTTATGCAAAACCAGCACCCCGTCAAGCTGTTTCAGAGGCGCCACGTTCATGAGTCGGCAAGTTCCTCGGTCACGGCCTGGATCATGGTCGTCTTGGCCTCGTCCATGTCCATGAGCAGGGTGCCCCCGGCTGCATTGCGGTGGCCGCCGCCGCCGAAACTGGCTGCCACCACCTGCACGTTGGTGCTGCCCTTTGAGCGCAGGGAAAATTTGATGCCTTTTTCTTCCTCGCGCAGACTGATGGCCACCTGCACGCCTTGAACATAGAGAACGGTGTTGACCAGCCCTTCGGTATCCTCGGGGCCTGTTCCTGTCTGTTCGAACAGCTCACGCGTGAAGGAGATCAGGCTGATCCGCCCGCCCGCGTGCAGCCGCGCCTGCTGTAGGACCGTGCCGCGCATCTGCAACTGGTTCAGCGTGCCGGTGGACTGCTTCTGCTCGTGAAATGGACCGGGCAAAAGTCCAAGCCGCAGGATTTCTGCAGCCATTTCAAGGGTTTCTGGCCGGGTGTTGTTGAAACAGAAGTCTCCGGTATCGGAAATAAGCGCCAGGTACACGTATTCGCCCAGAAGTCCGACCAGCGGCACACCGAGCTTGCGGGCCAGCATGCCGACCATTTCGCCCACGGACGAGGCGCGCTGTTCGACCCAGTTCAGGGTGCCGAACATGGGGTTGCCCAGGTGGTGGTCGATGTTGACCACTTTTTTGGTCTCAAGCCAGGGAGCAATGAGGTCTCCGGCGCGTTCTGGGCTGCCGCAGTCCAGCACGACGAGGGTATCCGGCTCATCCGCGGGCAGTTCGCGCAGAATTTCCCGCTTGGGCGCCAGCCACTCGAAGCGGCTGGGGATTCCTGATTCGTTGAACAGCCGAACCTTCTTGCCCAGGGCATCAAGGAGTTCCCCCATGGCCAGCATGGAGCCCAGGGCGTCGCCGTCCGGGGAAACATGGGAGAGGACAAGAAAGTTGTCCGCGTCCCGTATCTGCTCAGCTATCTGTTTCAGGAGGGGCATCGTATACCATGTCCTCAAGAAAGGTGTCCCACTTAAAACGCAGGTCCGGGATACCGCGCAGATTGAGCTCCTTGCTCAGTCGCGAACGCAGAAAACCCTTGGCGTGGTAGAGCGCCTTGGTGATCTCGGGCTCTGCCGCGCGTCCGCGCAAATGGGTATAAAGGACTTCGGCAATGCTGAAATCCCGGTTGAGACGCACCCCGGTGATGGTGACCAGGGCAAGGGTCGGGTCCTCGGCTTCCTGAATGAGGACCTCGGCCAGAACCTGCATGATCTGATCGCCCATCTGCATGGCGCGCCTGGAAGTACTTCTTTGCATAAAAAATCAGGCTCCAAATACGTCCATGTCGGCATGAACAAGCTCGTCGGCGGTGGAGGCTTCCACCATGGCCAAAACTTTGGACAGGCGGCTGTGCACGTGCGCCGTGTCATTGGAAACCGTGACCACTCCGAGGACCAGGGTCTGATGGGAGTCCTGGGCCTCGGTTTCGGCCACGGCCACATTGAAGGTGTTGCGCAGCTTCTGCTTGAGACTGTTGGCGCTTTTTCGTTTTTCCTTCAAGGAAAAAACGCCATGCAGTCTGAATTCAAGGCGCAGTGTGCCGATGATCATGGCTGCCGCCCTTGCCCGGCCCTAGATGGTCCGGGCTTCCTCCACCAGTTCAAAGGCTTCGATGATATCGCCGGCTTTGATATCGTTGAAGTTCTCAAGGCCCGCGCCGCAATCGTAGCCCTTGGTCACTTCCTTGGCGTCATCCTTGAAGCGCCGCAGGGAACTGAGCTTGCCGGTGTAGATGACCACTCCGTCGCGCAACAGACGGATTCCCGCATTGCGTTTGAGCTTGCCGTCGCTGACCATGCAGCCTGCGATATTGCCGATCTTGGGCACGCTGAAGACCTGCTGCACATCGGCCTGACCAAGGTACACTTCCTTGATGTCGGGGGAGAGCATGCCGGACATGGCCGCCTTGATGTCATCCACCAGCTTGTAGATAATGTCGTAGAAGCGGATGTCGACCTTTTCCTGCTCCGCCACTTCCTTGATCTTGGCCGTGGGACGGATGTTGAACCCGATGATGATGGCATTGGAGGCCGATGCCAGCAAAATGTCGGACTCGGTGATGGCTCCGGCGCCGCCATGGATGAGGACAATCTTGATTTCGTCCGTGGACAGCTTGCGCAACGCCTCGGAGATTGCTTCAAGGGAGCCCTGCACGTCGGCTTTAAGGAGCAGGTTCAGGTTCTGGGCTTCTTCACCGGCCTTGGTGGCCAGGAAGCTTTCCAGCGTGACCTTGGATTCCTTGGCCAGTTCCTTGTCGCGGTGCTTGACGCGGCGGTCCTCGGCGATCTTGCGGGCAACTTTTTCGTCCTTGACGATGACGAACTCGTCGCCTGCTTCGGGGATGCCTTCAAAGCCCTGGATCTCGGTCGGGATGGCCGGTCCGGCAGTCTTGATCTGCCGACCCTGGTCGTCGAACATGGCTCGGACCTTGCCGCTGATCAGGCCGCAGACAAAAGCGTCGCCCTGGCTGATCTGACCTTCCTGGATGAGAACCGTGCCCACGGGGCCGCGACCCTTGTCCAGCTTGGCCTCGACCACGTGGCCGCGACCAGGTTTGTCCGGATTGGCCTTGAGGTCAAGCACTTCGGCCTGGAGCAGGATGAGTTCGAGGAGTTCGTCCAGGCCCTGGCGCTTCTTGGCCGAGACGTGGGCGAAGATGGTGTCGCCGCCCCAGTCCTCGGGCGTAAGGCCCAGATCGGACAGTTCGCGTTTGACGCGGTCCGGGTCGGCTCCTTCCTTGTCCATCTTGTTCACGGCCACGACAATGGGAACGCCCGCCGCCTTGGAGTGGCTGACGGCTTCCTTGGTCTGTTCCATGACTCCGTCGTCGGCAGCCACGACCAGGACAACAATGTCCGTGACCTTGGCGCCACGGGCGCGCATGGTCGTGAAGGCCTCATGGCCGGGGGTGTCCAGGAAGACGATCTCGCCGCGCGACGTGGCCACGTGGTAGGCGCCGATATGCTGGGTGATGCCGCCCGCTTCGCCGGAGGCGACGCTTGTGGAGCGGATGGCGTCAAGGAGCGACGTCTTGCCGTGGTCGACGTGGCCCATGATGGTCACGACGGGGGGACGGGGCTTCAAGTCCTCGGCCTTGTCAGCTTCCTTGGGCAGCAAGAACTCGTCTTCGGAGAACCCGGCCCTTTCCACTTCGTATTTGAATTCGGCGGCCAAAAGCAGCGCCGTGTCAAAATCCAGGGACTGGTTGATGGTAGCCATCACGCCCATGGAAAAGAGTTTCTTGATCAGGTCCTGGGCCTTGATGCCCATCTGATGAGCCAGGTCCGTCAGCCTGATGGTGTCGTCGATGCGAACCTTGCGCTTGGATGCCTTGATCGGCTGGGTGTTCTGGGCCTGGGCACGGGCACCGCCAGCTCTGCGCGCCTCGGCGCGCTGGGCCTTTTTGCCCTTGCCCATGGAGAACTCTTCCTTGCGGTACAGATCGGCAGCCTCCACCGTACGGCGGCCCTTCTTTTTCTTGCCGCGGCTGTCCTTGGCACCTTCGTTCTCGGGTGCGGGACGGGGCGGAGCGCCGAGGCTGGGCGGCCCGGAGGGACGCGGAGCGCTCGGACGGGGGCCGCCGGGGCCACCGGGTCCGCCGGGGCCGGAGGGGCGTGTGCCGGGTCCGGAGGGACGCGGGGTATAACCTGCCGGTCCCATGGGGCGGGCAGCCGGTCCCATGGGACGCACGGGCTGACCGTCGACCCTGGTATCGGGAAATTCGACGATGGTAGGTCTGGAGATGATTTTGACCTGAACGGGAGCCGGGGCGGGCTTGGCTTTTTTCGTCTTCTTGCGGGAGGGCTTTGCTTCTTCGGACTCTCCCTCGGTTTCGGAAGGGGCCTCGGCGGATTCCGTGTCGGTTTTCTCGGTGACTTCTTCGGTCTGGGTCACCTCGTCGGACGCGGTTTCTTCGGGAGCCTCTTCAGTGATTGCCGGGGCTACTTCGCTGACCGGAGTCGTCGCCGGGGCTTCCTCGGCGACAGTCTCGGCGGCTGGCGCTTCAGCGGCGGGGGCTTCCTCGACGATGCGCGCCGGAGCTACGATGACCGCACGCGAGGAGGGGCGTTTTCTGGGCTTTTCGGAAGGCTCGGACGGCGTGGCGGGGGTATCCGTCGCAGCCGCGTCAGAGGCTTCGGCTTGGGTTTCTTGCGCAGCCGCTTCCGTGGCTTCATCCGCGGATGCCTTGGCCGCGGCTCTGTGCCGCTTGCGCACGATAACTCCGGAAGTGGCGCGCGTGTCCACAATCTGAGGAGCGGTGGCCCGGTTCTGGTGATGATTGCGGACCTGTTCGACTTCCTCGTCGGTCAAGCTGCTCATGTGGCTCTTGGCCGGGATTTTGAGTTCCCGCAATATCGTCATCAAATCCTTGCTGGAGATATCAAGCTCCGTGGCAAGGTCTCTCACCCGCAATCTAGTGGACATGCCCAACCCCCTTACATTTCTTCTGCCAGCCCTTGAATCGCTCGAATTTGTTCCGGCACGCCGCGTCGCGGCAAAGATAAAAACCCCGTCCCGGTTTTTTTCCGGTGCTGTCAGCGGTCAGAGTGAGCTCGCCGTGAACAGGGCAGGTAAATCTGTACAATTCGTCTTTTGGAAAACGCTGCCTGCAGATCACGCACATGCGTACCGGACCTTTTGTGCAGGCAGTCTGGTCATTGGCGCAAAGCATCTATGCTTCGTCTCCGTCGGCGTAATCCGCGTCTTCGCCCTGAATCGGCTCCGAGGCTTCCGATGCCTCGGATTCTTCCGGGGTTTCTTCCCGGTTTTCGCTGATAAGCAGGTTCAGAGCGCCGCGCAGAGCGCCGATATTTTCTTCGCTGATGCCCTGGATGTCGAGCAGCTGTTCGTTGCTGCAGGCGGCCATGGATTCCAGGGACTCAAAACCGGCTTCGGCGAAATCCGCCACGGAGACCTGTGCCGCGCTGGCCAGTTGCTCCAGCAGATGGCGGTCCTTGTGGAGCTTGTTGAAGCGGCTGTTGGTGAAGATGTCGATCTTCCAGCCCAGAAGTTTGGCCGCCAGCTTGACGTTCTGGCCCTTCTTGCCGATGGCCGGGGTCAGTTGGTCCTCGGGCACCACGACTTCCAGGGATTTCTCCTCGTCGTCGATGGCGATCTTGGAAATACGTGCCGGCGACAGGGCGTTGGCCGCGTAGGTGGCGATGTCCGGGCTCCAGAGCACGATGTCGATGCGCTCGCCGCGCAGTTCCTGCACGATGCTGTGGATGCGCGAACCGCGAATGCCGACGCAGGCACCCACGGGATCGACGTTGGAATCCTGGGACAGTACAGTGACTTTGGCGCGCAGGCCCGGATCGCGGGCCACGCCCATGATGTTCACCGTGCCGTCGGCCACTTCGGGCACTTCGCGGCGGAACAGGGCCGTCATGTATTCGGGATCGGAGCGGGTGATGATGATCTGCGGCCCGCGTCCTTCCTTGCGCACGTCGATGATGAGTCCCTCGACCCGGTCGCCCTGACGGAAACGTTCGCGCGGAATCTGCTTGTCCTTGGGCAAGAGCGCCTCGGTGCGTCCGAGGTTGATGATCCAGCCGGAACGGTCGCGGCGCTGGATAATGCCGCTGACGATCTCGCCCTTGCGGTTCTTGTATTCTTCGTAAATAATTTCCTGTTCGGCATCGCGCATGCGCTGAATGATGACCTGCTTGGCGCTTTGAGCCGCGATGCGTCCGAGATCCTCGACCTGCAGACGGAATCCGATGGCGTCGTCCAGTTCGACGTTGGGGTCGTGCTTGATCGCATCGGCCATGATGATCTCGGTATCGGGATCCTCGACTTCTTCGACCACGATCTTGAACTGATAGACTTCGATTTCGCCGGTCTCTTCGTTGAAGGTGACCTCGATATCCATCTTGTCGCCGTATTTTTTGGTCACGGAGGCCCGAATGGCTTCTTCCAGGGTGTCGATCAGCATTTCACGGTCAATGCCCTTGTCTTTGCTGATCTGATCAATGGCTTTTTTGAGTTCCAAATTCATGAACGTCCTCCGTTCTCCTCGCGGCAAAAACCGCCGTATTCCGAAAATTTATCGTTTCTTGCCCTGATCGAAGGGTTCGTAAATGAGGTTCGCTTTGTCCACATCTTCCCAGTTCAGTTCGTGGCTGCCGTTCTCGTCGGTCAGCGTGAACAGGGGAGAGGCGATGGATAAAAGGCGTCCCTTGAAATTTTTTCTGCCCGCCAGTGGGTTTTCCAGGCGGACGCGCACAGGCTGGCCGACATAGGGCAGCATCTGCTCGGCGGAGAAAAAGCGCCGTTCAAGGCCGGGCGAGGACACCTCAAGGGTGAATGCTCCGGGAATGATGTCCTCGACGTCCAGGGCCAGGCTCAGGTGCCTGCTGATTTCCGTGCACTCGTCGATGCCGACGCCCTGCTCGGAGTCCAGGTAAACGCGCACGATCCTGTGCCGCCCCCCGGCGGCGAAAAGCAGCTCGATGCCCCAGACTTCAAGGTCTTGGGCCTGGCACAGGGGGATCGATAATTCCATGAGACGTGCGTGTATTTCGTTTTTGTCCATTTCAAGCCTGCCGGAAAAAAAAAGGTGGACCACAAAAAGGCCCACCCCCATCAGCTACCGAATATCAGTATGACCACATAAGGAGTGGAGCGGGTGACGAGGGTCGAACTCGCGACTCCAAGCTTGGGAAGCTTGTACTCTGCCATTGAGCTACACCCGCTCTGCAACCGTTTCCCTTGCATGAGGGGGGGGATGGGCGTCAAGTCTTTTTTTCTCCCGCCCCCAGCCGGTCAGGAGATCGCGAACTGCGGTGGCCTGGTATTTGCTCATAGAGCGATATCAAGGAGGACCCCTCATGCAAGACAGCAGCTACAGCGCCGTATTCGGGGCTCTTACGCAACAGCACCGGCTCGACACCATAGCCAATAATTTGGCGAACGTGAACACCACCGGTTTCAAGGGCGACAAGCTGGCCTTCAGGGACACTTTTCGCCGCTACGCCCATGACATGCTCGATCCCAACACTACCCTGACCGAAAAGGTGCCCTGGCCCCAGGCCAATCTTCTGGCCCAGCCCAGAATTTCCGAATCGGTCATCGACCTGTCCCAGGGTGCCATGAAGAGCACGGGCAACCCCCTTGATCTGGCCATTGCCGGTGACGGTTTTTTCCGGGTGCAGACCCCGGAAGGGGAATTTCTGACCCGTCAGGGCGTGTATCACCGTTCCGCCGAGGGATTTGTCGTGGACGGACACGGCAATCAGCTCCTTGGCCAGGGAGGTCCGCTGCAGATCCCGGAAGGCGCGGACATATTGATTGATGCCGACGGCGGTGTCTCCGTGGGCGGGGAACTGATCGACACCATCGAACTGGTTCGCGTCGAAGATCCGCGAGACCTGGAGAAGGTGGGGCATTCGTTGCTGCGCGTTCGTCCAGGAGCCGCGGCGCAGGCCGTACCGGCCGAGGACGCCACCGTGGAACAGGGCTTCCTGGAAGCCGCCAATGTGAACGTGGTCACGGAAATGGTCAACATGATCGAGGCCATGCGTGCTTTTGAAGCCTACCAGAAGATGATCAGCGGTTCGTTTGAACAGGACAAGAAGGCCATCGCGGAAGTCGGTGCGCCGAGATAATACCCCGGCATGCCCTCGGACTGATGGCGGGCAGCGGCGGGGAGCGGGTGCTCCCGCAAGGAGAAAGACATGATTCGTGCTTTATGGACCAGCGCTTCGGGCATGATCGCCCAGCAGCTCAACCTCGATGTCACGGCCAACAACCTGGCCAACGTTAACACCACCGGTTTCAAGAAGAACCGGGCCGAGTTTGAGGATCTCATGTATCAGAACATGAAGATCGCGGGTTCCTCCAACCAGAACGGCGACCGTTTGCCCGTGGGCATGCAGGTCGGCATGGGCGTCAGGCCCGTGTCCGTGCACAAGATATTTTCCCAGGGCGATTTTCAGAACACGGGCAATCAGCTCGATCTGGTCATTGAAGGCGACGGCTTTTTCCGCATCGAGCGCAACGGTGAAGAGGCCTACACCCGAAGCGGCGCTTTCAAGCTCGACAGCGAGGGGCGTGTCGTGACCGACAACGGGCACCCCTTGCAGCCGGAGTTCATCGTACCCCCCGAGACCCAGAACGTCGTCGTGACCGAGGACGGTCGCCTGACCTGCGTGGACAAGGCCGGTGAAGAGATCGCGGGCACGGACATCCCCGTCTACACCTTCGTCAACCCCGCTGGCCTCAAGGCCGTGGGACGCAATTTGTACGTGCAGACCGACGGCTCCGGCGAGGCGGTGGAGAGCGTGCCCGGAGAAAACAACGCAGGCACTCTGGCCCAGGGTTTTTTGGAGATGTCCAACGTCGAGATCGTGGAGGAGATGGTCAACATGATCGTGGGCCAGCGCGCCTACGAGGCAAACTCCAAGTCCATCACCACGGCCGACGGTATGCTGCAGATCGCCAACCAGCTCAAGAGGTAGCGCATGCGAGTTTTTGTGGTCCTGCTCTTCCTGCTTTGCTGTCCGGGGCTGGCCATGGCCCAGGACAGGCTGGTCGTGGCCGGGGCCGTGTGCGTGGATGGTCCGGCCATCACCCTGGCCGATCTCGTTCGGGCCGAAGGGGACGTGGCTCAGGCTTTGCTGGCCCGTCTGGGCTCGACGCCTCTCATGGCTTCGCCCAAATTCGAGGGTGCCAGGGCGAGCCTGAGCGGCCCGAGGCTGCGCGAACTGATCGTGCAGCGTTTCGGGTCCGTCTTGCCGACGCTCGATGTTCCGGATCAGGTCCAGGTGCAGTGCGGCGGACAGGTGCTGAGCACCCTGGCCATGCTGCCCGCCATCGACAAAATTTTGACAAACGCATTGTCCCGTTACGAGGGCGATGTGGAGATTCGCGAGCACCGCATCGCGGATCATCTTTTCATTTCCGAAAAGGTGCCGGTCCAGATGCGCGTCGTTCCGGTGGGAACGCCCGCGCCGGGGCGGATCAGCCTGCGCCTGGAGGCAGTGGCCCAGGACGGGCGCGTGGTGCAGAGCTTCACGGGTACGGTTTTCGCCGATGTTTGGAAGACCGTGCCGTGCGCCGCCCGGGTCCTGAACAGGGGAGACGTGCTCGAGCCCGGCCTGGTCGGCTTCGCGCGTAAGAACCTGGCCTATATGGCCCGTGAGCCATGGGACGGTGGCGCTTTGCCCCTGCGCATGACCGCGGCGGTGGGCGAGGGGCAGGTCATCAGCGCCGACGCGGTGGAAGCCATCCCCGTGGTGGCCAAAGGACAGATTTTGACCCTGGTGTATGCGGGGCGGACACTCAAATTGACCGTGCCGGTCGAAAGTCTTGAGGACGGCGGCATCGGGCGCACCATCAAGGTCCGGAACATGCAGAGCCGCAGAGTGGTGACCGCGCAGGTTGTCGATGCCGAAACTGTGCGCGTGCAGTAGGCCGGGAGGAAATATGCAGAAACGTATTATAATGTTCACGCTGGCCACAATGGCCCTGGCCGGTTGCCGGGCCACGAGTCGCCCGCCCATGCCTGCGGCCGTGGTCACGCCGCCGCCCCAGGAGCGGGTCGCGGATGCCGACAATCCCGGCTCGCTCTACGATCCGGACGGGGCGACCATGCTTTTCGCCGACGCCAGGGCCAAAAGGGTCGGCGATATCCTGCTCATAAAAGTCGTCGAGACCACCCTGTCCAAGAGCAAGGCCTCGACCTCCGCCGACAGGGCCAGCTCCATGAACCTTGGCGTGAGCGCCTATCTTGGCAAGGACGAGTTGCCGCTCATTCCTGGCGCGGTGGTGGGGCCCGATTCCCTGGTCAGCGCGAATTCCAAAAGCGGTTTCGATGGTGACGGCGAAACCAAGCGCGAAAGCTCCCTGACCACCACCGTGGCGGCCCGGGTGACCCGAGTCCTGGGCGGCGGGCTCATGGAAGTGGTCGGGGCCCGCGAGACGCGCATCAACGGCGAAACCCAGATCGTGCTGGTCCAGGGCGTGGCCCGGGATCGCGACATCGACGCCGACAACACGATCATGTCCACCAGCCTGGCCGAAGCGCGCATCGAACTCTACGGCGAGGGAGTCCTGGCTGACAAACAACGCCCGGGGTGGCTTGCGAGGATACTCGACAATGTGTGGCCTTTCTAGAATCCGACGCGTCACTCTGCTGATTTTTGTCCTGGCTCTGGGCCTGGCCCTGCCTGCCGGAGCCGTGCGTCTGAAGGACATCGCCAGTTTCGGGGGCGTGCGCACCAATGACCTGATCGGCTATGGCCTGGTGGTCGGCCTGCAGGGGACCGGGGACAAGAGCAGTTCGCAGTTTACGATCCAGTCCATGGCCAACATGCTTGAAAGCATGGGGGTCAAGGTCGATCGGGCCGCCCTCAAGCCCAAAAACGTGGCCGCGGTCATGGTCACGGTCAAGATGCCGGCCTCGTCCAGGCCAGGCTCCCGGCTGGACGCGACCATTTCGTCTGTGGGTGACGCGTCCTCGCTTTTGGGCGGGGTGCTGCTCATGACCCCCTTGAAAGGCGTCGATGGAAGCGTCTACGCCCTGTGCCAGGGACCGCTGGCGGTCGGCGGTTTTTCCGCGGGCGGCGATGCGGCCCAGGCGAACAAGAACATCACCACCGTGGGCCGGATTCCCGGCGGCGCGGTCATTGAGCGCAGCGTGCCGTTTACCTTCAACGAGCAAAAGGACATCGCCATTCAGCTGGCCGTGGAGGATTTTTCCACGGCCAAGCAGGTCGCTGACAGTCTGAACAAGGCCATTGGCGGCCAGTACGCCCATGCCCAGGACGCCTCTTCCGTGCGGCTCACGGTCCCGCCACGGTATCAGGGCGACATCGTCGCGCTCATGGCCTCCCTGGAAAATCTGGAAGTCCGCCCCGACAGCCGGGCCAAGGTCGTGGTCGATGAAAAGACCGGCACCGTGGTGCTGGGGGCCAACGTCAGCTTGTCCAAGGTTGCCGTGTCCCACGGGAATCTGAACGTGGTCGTTTCCGAACAGCCCCAGGTTTCCCAGCCCGGAGCGTTTTCGCCGGGCCAGACGGCCATAACGCCCGCCACGGAGATCGGAGTGCGGGAAGAGCAGCGTCGTCTTGTGCTCATGGACGGCGCCTCCATCCAGGAACTGGTTGACGGCCTGAACGCCATCGGCGCCACGCCCCGGGATCTGATTTCCATTCTGCGGACCATGAAATCAGCCGGCGCCTTGCATGCCGATCTCGAAGTCCTGTAGTTTTCGGAGGCACTATGAACGAAATGATCACCCCAAATCTGCCCGAACAGGATTCGACGCAAAGTCTGCAGGACCGCTTGCGGGATCTGCGCTCACGGGTCCAGCCCGGAAAGGGCATGGACGAAGTGAAGCTCAAGAAGGCCTGCCAGGACTTCGAGGCGGTTTTCATCGGCCAGATCTGGAAACAGATGCGCGCCTCCGTGCCCAAGGAAGGGCTGCTCCACTCCAAGGAAGAGGAGGGCTATCTGTCCATGTTCGACCAGGAGCTGTCGGTCAAGATGTCGCAAAGTGGCGGTATCGGCTTGTCCGACATGCTCTATGCCAATCTGTCCGAGCGCCTGGTCAACGCCAGCCGGGACACGTCCTCCACGGCGCCGCTCAACTCTCTTGATCGGGGCGATGCGGGCAAGCCTGCTACCCAGCCTGCGGCGGTGCAGCCCCGCACTCTTGCCGCGCTCACGGCCCAGCACGAGGCCGAGATGCTGGCCCGGCGCATTGAAGAGTCCCATCAGGCGGGCGCGGGACAGGCCCTGCCCACGGACCTGGAAGATGCATTGCGGGTCGTGCGCATGGACGGCGAGGATGGTCCGTAATCCGGGCTACCCGTAGGGAAATTCTTGCCGGGCGGCATGAGCCCGGTCACGCCTTTCCCGTGGAAATCGGCTCCGGTTCTGCCCTCATGAGGTTTTGGGCGTGCTGGTCGATAATTTGCAAAGATTCGGAGAAAAAGGGCAGATCGGGCAGGGATTTCCCCTTTTGGCCCTAAAGTCCCAAGACTTTTCACGAAGGAAGCACGGTATGCAACAGATCATTCTCGGCAGTCTCATCCGTCAGGCCAAGGGCGCGGAACTGCTTTGCCAGCTTTTGCGCGAGGAATATTCCCTGCTGCGAGCCGGAAAACCGGATCAGGTAACCGGTCTTGAGCTGTGCATTCAGGATCTCATTCGCCAGCTTGTGCGTGAGCGCGAAGCCCTGACAAGCCGCCTGCAATCGGCGGGCATGATCAATCTGGCCATGTTTTTGGAAGGACTCTCCTCTGCCGACATGCGGATTTTTGAAACCTGGCGGGCAAAAATCATCACCCATGAGCAGGACAGCGGGCATCTCGCCTCCATCAATGCCGATCTGGCCATGGCGCTCTGGAAGCAGAGCGGCGTGATGCTGCGTCATTTCCAGAATCAGATCGCACCCAGGGAGCGCACTACCTACTCGGCCAAGGGGACCTGGCAGGACCGCACGGCCACTGCGACGCTGGTGCGCGGGAGGCTCTAATGCCCGGCATTGCGGCGATGTTCAACATTGGGAAGAAGTCCCTGTTTGCCAACCAGGCGGCCATCGAGGTCGTCGGCAACAACATTTCCAACGCCAACACCGAAGGGTACAGCCGCCAGGCCGTGCGCTTCGAGGACGGCTACTACATCAGCTACACGCCTGGGCAGCTCGGCACGGGCGTCAACGCCGCCGAAGTCATCCGCTATTTCGACGAATTTGCCGAGATCATGTACAACGACAAGAGTTCGGAGCAGCAGCGCTGGCAGAAGCTCTACGAGAATCTGCAGAACGTCGAGATGATCTTCAATGAATCAAACGCCAAGGGGGTCAATTCGGCTTTGTCCGCCTTTTGGGCGGATTGGCAGACCCTGGCCACCAATCCTGACGATCAGAGCGTACGGGCCGCCCTGCTCGGGCATGCCTCGAATCTGGAGCAGGCTATCGGCGTTGTTTACAGCGACCTTGAGCGCCTGCAGGCGCAGACGGACGACACCATCGCCGCCGAAGTCAACGAGATAAATTCGCTGATTAAGAGCATCGCCACACTGAACGGCCAGATCACCGTGACCGAGGAGACGGGCAAGAACAACGCCAACGGCCTGCGCGACGATCGCGCGGCCCTGGTTCGGCAGTTGGCCGAAAAACTCGATATCCGGTACATCGACAACGGCCTGGGCAACGTGACCATCACCACCCAAGCCGGGCACACCCTGGTCGACGGCAACAGCACTTTTCGGCTCTCTTTCGAGACGATTTCGTCAGTGCCCTCCCTCAAGAGCGGTTCGACCTACAATGGACTGCCCAATTTCAACGGCGAGAGTTCAAGCGAATACACCGTGGAAATCCGCACCGACGGCAACGTGTCGGCGGGAGTGGATTTCAGGGTTTCCGTGGATGGCGGCAAGACTTGGCTCGCCGATGAAAACGGGGTCAGCGAATTCACGTTCACGGGCCAGCCCTTTCTGCTGCCCGACGGCAAGGGAACTCTCATGTTTCCTGCGGACACGGACGGCAGCGACAGTCTGCAGGCCGGGGACCGTTTTCAGGTTCTGCCCAACAAGGCCCTCTTCTGGTATGAGACCACCTCTTCAAAGGTCAATGTCACACCCCAGATCATGCCCAACGGCGAGGATAACGAACGCCGCCTGACCGGAGGCACCCTGGCCGGGTATTTTCAGTTCCGGGATGCGAGCGTGGGCGGTTATCTCGAAAAATTGGACGCCTTTTCCAAGAGTCTGGCCTGGGAGGTCAATCGGCTCCATACTCAGGGCGCGGGGCTTGATCGCTTCGAAAATGTCATCGGCACCTACGGCATGACAAGCAGCACCCTGCCTCTTCAGGCCGGAGCGGGGCTGGTATTTGGCGACAAGCTGGAGAGCGGCAACCTCATGATCGGGGTTTACGACAAGGACACTGGGAGCCTGGCGCAATTCTCGGCCCTGGATTTCAACGC
>Ga0265295_1006183_pt1 | contig 14639 bp, 11 predicted proteins | sample Munlansysbiofilm_FD_192503 | JGI IMG/M metagenome (GOLD analysis project Ga0265295, IMG submission 192503) | Leachate microbial communities from a municipal landfill in Southern Ontario, Canada - Methane capture system biofilm | ecosystem: Engineered > Solid waste > Landfill > Unclassified ... | reverse complement strand
AGGTCACTAAAATTCTGCGGGTCAACTTGGGATATCAAAGCAAGGCAGATCACTATTCCTATAGTATTGATCCAAATCCAACAGTCTATCACTTATATGATGTTACCAGTCAAAGCATCTACCTTAAAACAAGCGTTAGTTTCTAAACTGAGACCAACTACATCTTGATTAAATTTGAGTGGTCGGGAGGTTTCGAGGCTTGATTCAACTCTGATAGTATCTTAGTCATTTATTTGCAATGTGGTGGTTGTCCTGCACTTCCAATGAAAGGGCGGGAACGGTGTATGCGTTCCGGAGACAGCTACTGGGTTCATCTCTGAGTCGAAATGGTGATCAAAAACGTCCATAAAAGTCCAAACGTCGGTGTGACACAGTCTAAAACCAGTCCGTCATATATCCCTACCCCATAAGCCTTTATCCCCACTTGTCACAGCAACGCCCATTTGCAGTTTTGGGTGACTCTTTACACCCAGCTTCAAATATGCCTTACGATGAGGCAGGCAATATCCGCCTTTTCCCCGATCTGCTTCCCATGAAAAAGACGTATGATGGGACAAGTCAAAGGAGTGGCATTTGGGTTTTAGCAGCAGCTTTGAAAACAGTGTCTTCCGCACATATACTAAACAGCAGCTATATAGAAAGGCTCAAAAGTGAATTAGTGACGGATTCAAAGCAAAAGAAGGAGTACTATCCACGTTTATATCAGGAGTTTTATTCTTGAAGATAAATAAGCTATGATCCTTCTCATGGCTCTGACTACTGAGCAAGGAAATGCCTAAAATATGAGAATATCACCCCATGCTGAAATAATCCTTGCCAAAAGAACGATACTTTGTTTTAAGGTTATTAGAAATCTAAACTCGAGGAAGGATATCAGATGAAACGGCTTGTAATCAGCCTGCTGGCGTTGATTGCGCTCTGCGGATGCGTGCACTACGATGAAGAGCTCTGGCTGCATAGAGACGGCTCAGGCAAGGCCAAATTGCGCATTGTGTACAGATCCCCTTACGAAAATCCGGAAGAAATACTAAGCAAAGCAGGGCTTCCAGGCATCAATCTGATCAGCTACAATGTCCAACGCAGGGGCGCAGACGTAATCTACGATATCACCTTCAAATTCAAGAACATAGAATCTTTTAACAATGTAAACGACCAGCTCGGAGCCGCAGATTTTTGGGGCAAAATCACACTCAATAAAGAACCCGGACGCAAGATCACCTTCAAACGCCGCATAGCTTTGGGCAGTGCGGAAGGGGATGATGATCTGGAAGACTATTTTAGCCAAATCCATGCCGATAATCCGATCTGGAATTACAAACTGCATGTGCCCTGGAGAATTGTAAAGACAAACGCTCTGCCCGAAAACGCGGATCTCAGGAGAAAGACCTTGAATTGGAGCTACGACACCGCCAAGATGTGGAACACCCATGAACTGATGACAGCGGAATTTGAAAAAGAGCTGCCCTGGTTCGTCTTTGTGGTGGGCGCGGTAGGCCTGCTCTTGATCTTCTTCGTGATCTACTGGTTAGTGCGCATCCGCAAAGGCTCGCATCTTTTGGAGCAGCACAAAGACCTCCCTTAGTGGGCTTCATACCAGTTTTTGCCGATTCCTACCTCCACAGATAAACGGATCTTTTGCCGGTACTGCTCCGGCAGCGCTGCTTCCATTTCTTCCCGCACCAGAGTCTCTGCCTCTTTAGCATAGTCCTTATGAACCTCAAAAACCAATTCGTCGTGCACTTGCATGATCATGCGAATTCTGGGCTCAGATTTGATTCTGGCATGGATCACCAGCATCGCTCTTTTGATGATATCTGCAGCACTACCCTGAATGGGCATATTGACCGCAATGCGTTCTGCTTCGCTACTGGTCCCTTTGTTTTTGCTCAGGATGCCCGGTAGATCCAGCACTCTGCCAAAAAGGGTCATAGCGCGGCCTGTGCTTTGGGCTTTGGCGATGCATTCTGCTTTAAAATTGCTGATGGCGGGAAATTGGGCGAAGTAGTTCTCGATCATAGTCTTGGCCTCAGTTTGTGAGATGCTGAGATCCCGCGCCAGTTTCCGCTGTCCCATGCCATACATGAGTCCGAAATTGATGGTTTTGGCAGCCCGGCGCATATCGCTGCTCACGTCTTTCAAATCTATACCATTGATCTGAGCCGCTGTCTGTTTGTGAATATCGATACCATCCTCAAAAGCTTTGAGCATCCGTGCATCACCAGACATCAGGGCTAAAAGCCTGAGCTCAATCTGCGAATAATCCGCTGACATAATCAGATAGTCGTCGTTACCGGGAATAAAAGCTTTGCGGATCTCACGCCCGATAGTTGTGCGAACAGGGATATTTTGCAGATTGGGATTCGTGGAGGAAAGTCTGCCCGTGGAGGCCACACACTGATTGAAGGAAGAGTGAATGCGGTGGGTTACAGGATTCACCAGCCGGGGCAGAGCACTGACGTAGGTGCTTTGCAGCTTCACCAACTGCCGGTAATCCATGATCTTGGAGGCGATCTCATAGTCCTCTGCGAGGGCTTCCAACACGCTGCTATCTGTGGAATACCCGGTTTTGGTTTTCTTTTTGGCCGGCAGCTTCATCTCATCAAAGAGCAAGATGGCCAATTGCTGGGTGCTGTTCAGATTAAATTCATATCCAGAGATCTCATAGATCTCTTCGGTGAGCTTTAGGATCTCAATACTGAGCTGGTGCGAGATCACGGCAAGCATCTTTTCATCAATGCTGACGCCCAGTTCTTCGATCTGCATCAAGACCGGCATCAGGGGCAAATCCATTGCGTAATACACATTTTTGGCAGGGCTATTTTCCAATCTGGCCTTATAAACTTTGTACAAAGCCAGGGTGGCCCAGGCGTCTTCTGCTGCGTAGGGACCAGCGTCCGCCACTGAGACCAGATCAAAACTGATCTGCTTGGCGCCTTTGCCAATGAGATCTGTGATGGGCTGCATGCGGTAGCCTAGCTCACGAGCCGCACAATCGTCCAGCGAGAAGGTAAAGAAGCCAGCATCCAGGACGTAGGCTGCGATCATGGTATCAAAAAAAGGCTCGGGAATCAGCCAGCCGTGACGCTTCAGAATCATCCGGTCAAACTTCAGATTGTGCCCCACTATGGTCTTGCCTGTGCAGGCCTTTGCCAGAGCCTCAACGGTCTTCTCCAGATCCAGATTCTCTGCCATCTGATGTCCCACAGGCAGATAGTAGGCCTTGGTGGGCTCCCAAGACAGCGAAATTCCCACCAGGGCAGCGCTGGTCCAATCCAAGGAATCGGTCTCGGTATCCAGGCTGAGCACGTCCACTTTTTCCAGATCTTTGAGCAGTGTGCCAAAAGACTCTTTATCCACCAATATGGGCTCAAATTCCGTTTGCATCTGAGGCGCAACAGCCTCTCTGCTGGGCTGGGTGCTCTCAAAGATGTCGGCCTGTTCTTCATGCGCTTCCACCTTGATATTCTCACTGAGATAACGCGTTTCGATCCGGCGCTGCAAGGTATTGAGTTCATGATGCTGCAAAAAGGGCAAGGCCTGGCTTAAACGTTTCGGATCAAAGGCAAGTGCGTCCTTGTGAGGAAGCTCGAGCTCTGCATCCAGCACAATACGCGCCAAATGCTGAGAGAGGAAGGCATTGTCTTTATTCTCAATCAGTTTGCCTCTGAACTTCGGATCCACTGCATCGATGTTCTGATAGATCTCTTCCAGACTCCTGTGTTCATTCAGCAGCTTGGTGGCAGATACCGGGCCGATGCCGCGCACTCCGGGAATATTGTCCGAGCTATCCCCCATCAAGGCCAGATAATCGATAAATTGTTGCGGTTCTACCCCGTATTTCTTCTGCACGGCTGCGCTGTCCAGGAGGCTGTCCTTCATGGGGTCATACATCTTGCTGCCGTCTTCGATGAGCTGGCAATAGTCCTTGTCGCTGGTCACATACACGATCTCAAAATCATGTTTGAAATGCTCACCCATCGTGCCCAAAGCGTCGTCGGCCTCATAACCATCGGCACCCACCTGGGGGATCTGGATCAGTTCAAAAAACTCCAGAACCGCCGGCAATTGCGCCAGCAAATCATCCGGCATGGGAGGGCGATTTGCCTTGTACTCTTTATAGTCTATATGCCGAAAGGTGGGGGCTTTACGATCGAAGGCAATAGCGATGTATCTGGCCTCCATCTTGTCGATGAGGGTAAGAAAGGAATTGACCACGCCAAAGATCGCGGAAGTGTTTTCCTGACGGCTGTTGATCAGCGGATTGCGGATGAAGGCAAAGTAGGCGCGGTAAAACAGCGCCGTGCCATCGATGAGAAAAAGTTTATCTTTCATAATCAGTCTTGTCCTTATATTCAAGCTTTATGGGCAAAATGCCAGCTCTTTTATTGTAAAGACAAGCTTCATATTTTGCTGAGATTTGTCCAGTAAAAAGTGTAGAGGCATGTATGGGACCGAAACGAAACTATCCAAAGCAGCTAAGTATCTCAAGCTATCCATGAGGGAGAAAGTCAATCCCACGCCCTTTTATTGTTCCTGCCCCTGATTTGCTTCTAAGATGTTTTAGAGTCGAGCTGACTCGAATATTCAAGTGAATTCGAGTCCAAGACATCTTAGAAGCAAGTCTGAGGCAAAGGGGTCAAGTATCCATGACCTGGCATTCGATCGATTTGACTTCAGATACAGTCTTCATCTCACTCTTTGGCGGATCTTATTGGCGATTGCTTGCAGTTCTAAAATTCCAAGCTTGGTGGGTAATTGCGCGCCATAGTTTTTGCTGGCAGTTGAGAAGCTACTGAAAGCTACTCTGTCACTTTTCTCGAAATTCATTTGTGCCAGCATCATGTCGTAATTCGTTCCCGGGCCAAAGCTTTTTACCGCATTTGCCGGAAACGTGAGGGAACGATCAGAAGCCGAGAGGATTTTATTCCAATCGTCGTCGTCTTCGTTCAGCATGGAAGTAAGGTTTACGAACTGATAGTTATTATCCTCTGCCAATTGCCAGTTCATGCTTGCAGCCTTGCTGGGATCGAAGCTCGCAGGGAAGGTCACATTGGCTGGATAGGGCATCCTCAAGGCTTGGGACGCCACTGTATCGCCATTTTTCTTGAAGACCAGATCATACTGCGTGCCCGGCACCAGATCCAGCGAAGCACTGATCGTCCAGTAGCCTGCATTGAAAAACTTTGCGAAGTTATGGGTCTCGCCATCGATACGGATAGAGAAGGCATCATTTGCCGAAATCGCTGAGCTCTCGTGCAGCCATTTTGCCCAGACTATATACTTATTCACATTGGCATCCAATTCATAATACTCCATAAAATAGATGTCCCAATCGTAATTCACAGGCGTGATAATCGGGATTCCGGATATTTCTTCAGCGTCTTTCTCACAGCCGCTAAAGAGCAGGAATGCCGAGATCGAGACCAGCAGCAATATGATTGATAGCTTTTTCATGATAAATCTCCATTAGATTATTATTGGCCAAATGGCCAAGCTGTTCAATTTGAGGGCAGGACTGCGGATGAAGTAAGCACAGTAAAACGGTGCCGTGTCAGCGCTGAGAGTAAGTATATCTTTCATGACTCGTCTTGTCCTTATAGTTGAGCTTTCCAGGCAAAATGCCAGCTCGTTTATCATAAAGACAAGGTTCAGATATTGTTGAGATTTGTCCAGTAAAAAGTGTAAGGGAGTGATTGGGTCAGATTGGAAAGTTGAAGCCCAAGGCGCTCCAAGCTACTGCTTGATAGCGCCTCGAACTCCAAATACAGTGCTTATTGCATTTGTTTGCGGATATTTTTAGCGATTTTACGCAGGTTTGAAGCTTCAAACTTGGCAGTTACGCCCTGGCCATACTCTTGCATGGTAAAGGAGAAGCTGCTGAAGGCAACTCTGCCGGACTTTTCGAAATTAGCTTCTTGAATCATCATTCCGTATCCCGCATCCGTAGCAGGGGGATTCACTGCATTTTTCGGGAAAGTAAATGAGCGATCTGAGGGAGCAAGGTTCTTATTATACTCATCGTTGTCCGATGTGAAAAGGCTGATACCCTGATACTTGCTGTCTCCTGTCAATTGCCAGGTTACTTTTGCAGTTTTTGTGGGATCAAAAGTACTGGGGAAGGTTGCATTGGCAGTATAGGGTATTTTCACGGTTTGGGAGGCCACTTGAACGTCATTCTTCTTGAATATCATGTTATACTGTGTGCCAGGGATGAATTCTGCGAGCGTAAAGAAACTCCAGTCGCCTTCATCGTAGCCACCCATTAAATCATGGGAAGTGCCATCAATTTCGAGGGTGAATTCATCATTTACATCGATTGCAGAGCTATTGCCCAGCCAATCGGCCCAAATCATATAATCTGCAGCCTTGAAATCGGCATCCATTATAGTGATGTCCCAATCATAATTTGCGGGTGTAATATCCGGAATCCCGGTTATTACATCATCGTCGTCTTTTGCGCAGGCGGTAAACAGCATTAATGCTGATACCATAACCAGCAGCAGTAAGATAGTTAGTTTTTTCATTTTCTTGTCTCCTTTTTGTACTATACATGACCAAATAGCACACAGGCTGAGATGGTCAAGTTATTTTATTATTATTAGTCTATTCTAAAGCTATGAACTTCCCAAGAGCCGGCATCGTCCAACCAGACCGCTCCTTCCTCAAAAGGAGGGATGGTGATGCACAATCGACCCCAGCCTACTCCGGGACGCAGAAATCCGGCACTTACAGCCAGGCGGTTCCAGCCCTCGGACAGGCGTGTTTTGTTTTTGAAACGATTTGTGATTTTGCCATCCTCGCGAAAGGTGATCATTTGCATGCTGACCTGCGGAGGGTTTGGGCTATCACTATGAATCATCAGTCTGGAATAATATCCACCATAACGGCGGACCTTAAAGGGTTCTGAGATCAACATCACATCTCTGTCTGATGCAGAGATCTTCAGAGACGTATCTCCTTCCAGAGAGACCGTAGGATCGATTTTGATCTTATCAAAATCTTTGAGAGGGGGCTCTACATGCAGATTCCAGCCACGCAGAGCTTCTGCGCCCAAAAGTGAATATGGCGCAAAGCCAGGATTCAGCAGCAGATTACTGCTGTCTTCAATATCGGCCTCGGTAAAATGCAGAGACGAACTCACAAAACAGGAGCTGAGCAGTAATGCCATCAGCAGACAGATCCAAAATCTCATTTAATAAAACCTCTTTCATTTAGGTATTTCAGGACGACAGCCACCGAAATGGTGTTGATCAAAAGGTTTGAGCCTCCATAACTTATGAAAGGCAAGGGTATTCCTGTAGCGGGTACCAAACCAATGTTCATCCCGATATTGATGAAAGTCTGAAACATAAGATAAGCCATTATGCCAGCAGTGGCAACCTTTCTTTCACGAACTTTCAATTGAAAAACACAGTGAATCAAACGGGCAAAGAAGGCAAAAAACAGTAATATCAAGAACATCGAACCCACAAAACCAAATTCTTCCCCGATCACGGAAAAGATGAAGTCTGTGTGATGCTCCGGCAGGAAATTCATGTTCTTTTGTGTGCCCAGCAGCCAGCCTTTGCCGGCCCAAGAGCCACTGCCGATGGCGATCTTGGCTTGAATGATCTGATATCCAGCGCCCAGGGGATCGCGGGTGGGATCCAAAAAGGTGAGTATACGGTTTTGCTGATAGTCTTTGAGCCCCATCCAAAACACTGGTGTGATGAGAGCTATGAAGGTATTGATGATGCCGGCCACAGTGATCGCCACCCAAGAAAGCCCTGCCCGCAGCAGCAAAAAGGCCAAAACAGCAATCCAGATCACGATGCCTAGCCAATGCAGCGATGCTATCACTGAGACCACGGGGGAGATCATTAAAACGATAAAAAACAGGGGAACTTCGGCTGCAATGAACATGGCCATCAGGCTGGCCCAGAAAACCAGAGTGGTGCCAAAATCCGGCTCGATCATGATCAAGATCACCGGCACGATCATGATGCCCCAGCCATACAGGATCTGCTTGTATTCGCTGAGGTTCTCTTTGCTGATATAGCGCGCCACCATCAGAATCGTGAGCAGTTTCGCACTCTCTGAGGGCTGAAAATTAATATTGGCGATGCTAAACCAGCGGTGTGCACCAGCTACCGTAGGCGCGAAAAGTACCAAGATCAAAGCCAGCACATTCAGCACAAAAGCTGGTACTATCAGGATATCAAAGATGGGCATGGGCAGCTTGAGCAGAAGAGCTATGGCCAAAAAAGCAATGACGGCAAAGATGATCTGCTTCCACCAGTGATTGGCCGTCATTATCTGATCGCTGATCACGGTGGTTGAAGCGGTGAAAATCGCCACAAAACCTACGGCAATGAGCACTACAAGCATACCCAACAGGATAAAGTCAAACTTCTTGTGGTTAATCAGGATGAATTTCTTCACTGTTTTCCTGCTTCATATCTGCTTCGGGTGCACGATCTTGCCCGGAAAGCTGAGCCGCTTCTGCAGCCAGATCCTCGGCACTTCTGAATTGCGGAGGGAGTACTGCCGGACGTTTAATATCTTCGATATTACCCATATAAAAGTCAAAAATCTGCCGGGCTACCGGAGCTGCCATGGCCGCGCCACCTCCGGCATTTTCCATAAATACGGTTACCGCGATCTCCGGTTTGTCCGTCACGATATATCCACAAAACCAGGCGTGCGTTTTCTTGCCCATGAAGTTTTCAGCAGAGCCGGTTTTGCCAAAGGTCTGAGCTTTGGGCACTTGCACACTACGCGCTGTGCCATAAGGGCTATTACACACTGCATAAAGTCCTTCATGGATGATCCTTAGATCGGCCTGGCTAAAAGGCAATTGCTTTGTTTGCACCCGTTCCACCTGCTCACGGGTAAGGCGTGCCCGTCCCACAGTCTGCTTCAGTAAATGCGGTTGGATCCAGGTGCCACCATTGGCAATAGCTGCATAATAGGCATTCATCTGCAGCGGAGTAGTCAGTACTTCGCCCTGTCCGATGCTGAGATTCACCTTGTGTCCCAAGATCCCTACATTGCGGCCAAAAGTCTTTCGATACCAAGCGGTATCAGGGAAAAAGCCCTCGCGTTCATTGGGCAAATCGATGCCGGTTTTGCTACCCAGATGCGAGGCCAGAACGTAGTCGTAAAATTCATCCAGGCGCAGCTTCATAGAGAGATCATAAAAGAACACGTCGCAGGAGCGCATCAGAGCCTCCACCACGTTGCTGGTGCCATGACCGGAGTGATCCCAACAGCGGAAAAACCGGTTTCCCACTTGCATGCCACCGATGCAGGAGGCCAATCTGGTAAATTGGGTTATGACGCCTTTTTTCAGCCCCAGACCTGCTGTAACGGGCTTGAAAACAGAGCCGGGAGGGTAGGTGGCATGAATCACGCGGTCCATGAGGGGTTTGTCCTCGCTATTCAGTTCATCCCAAATCTCCGGGGTGATGCGTTGCATAAAGAGATTGGGATCATAATCCGGCTTGCTGATATAGGCTAAGATCCCCCCGCTACGCACATCACTGACCACCACAGTGCCTTTGACGCCAGCGGGAAAAATCCGATTGGCAAAATCCTGCATTTCGTTATCGATGGTGAGCACCAGAGAAAGCCCGTTCAAAGGCTCAATGAATCCACCTTTTTGGAAGAGTCCCAAAGATCTGCCCTGAGCATCTACCTGCACCACTTCGCGCCCATCCTGGCCCCGCAGAAGCACCTCATAATAGCGTTCCAGTCCGGTTTTGCCGATGTAGCTATTGATAGAATAGTCCTCGGCTTTGTAGCGTTCATATTCGCTTTCATCGATGCGTCCCACATAGCCTGTGAAATGATTGGGACGCAGATATTCGCGCGTAGAGCCGATGCGGAAAACCAGCTCGGGAAAGTAATTCAGGTACTCGCTTACACTGAGCATTTGCTCAAATGGCACGTTATCTGCCACCAGGATTTCTTCGTAGGTGCGGAAGCGCTGATTGAGCACCATTTCGGTAATTTCCTCTATGGTGACTTCAAAGTGCAGTGAGAGAAATCTGGCCAAAGCGGGTAGATTCTGGATCTTGCCGCTGATCAGAAAGAGGTTGTGAGAAGGGATATTTTGCACTATGGGCCGGTATTTCTGATCGTAAATCTCGCCTCGGGTAGCTGTGAGTCTGCGTATGCGCACAAAATTGCTCTCAGCCACTCTCTGATAGTGATTTCCCTTGATCACTTGCAATCTGAACAGTGCTATGATCAGGATCCCAAAAAGGACGGCGCTGGTGATCAGAAAGACCCGGGATGATTTATTCATCGACCACCACAAGGCGCAAGCGGCTGGCCAATTGCATGAGAGCAAAAACGGCCAGACTAAAGAAGAGGTTATAGAAAAAGGCAGCCAGGCTGAGCCAGTAAAGCTTGCTATCAAAGCCCCAGGACAGGCCATATCCCAGCAAACTGAGCAGGGCAAAGACTAAGTTGCTACTACCGGTGGCGATGAGCTTGGCCACGATGCTATCCTGTTCAAAAGGTATTCTGAGCGTATTGATCAGCACCGCCAGCAGACAAAAGAGCAAAGCGTGCATGCCAAAGGTGCCCGGCAATTGGGTATCATATATCAGCCCGATCAGAAATACCACGGGCAGAGAGATCTCCTGCGGATGCTTCCACACCGTCGCAATCAGCCAGGGCAGCAGGATCAAAGGCACCACATTGCCTATCGCCAAAGCCGGCATTGCCAGAATCTGTATATACAGAAAGAGCAAACCGACAAGAAAGGCTTTGAGTGCTTTGATCCACATATGTTTAGCTCACCACCCGCCGCACTATACACAGAGGCGTGAGTTCATCTGCTTGCCCCTGAGGGTTGTCCTTCATGGCGAGCTCGATAAAGTGTTTGTTGATCCCGGCTCCATTGCCGATCATCCAACTGCCACCGATGTCATTGATATCCATGATCGCCACGGGGTATCCCACAGCCTCACTAAGGTTTATGGCCGTCTGCATGGGCTCTTTGGGCCCCTTGATCACAGTTTCAGAATATGGCGGAATCGGCGAAGTGGTGGCAGCATCCACCAAAGCGGCTTGCATGCCTGCCACACGATAAAAATCACCCTTGCGTCTCAAGACCTTGCCTAGCGCCCCAATGCCTGCAGCAAATATAATGCGGATTACTCCGGTCTCTTCGATGGCGCATTGCATGCTGGATGGTGCACGCAATCCTATGCCATACGGCACTTTGGCCACAAAGCGTGAGAGCACCTTGGCCAAGAGGCTGATCTTGATCTCAGTCACCGGAATAGCGCGTCCCTGGGTGATGGCCATGGGGCTTTCGCTGATGGTGAGGATGTCCCCCTTTTTCATCAGAGGCAGGGCATATCTGCGGATGACCTCAGCCATATCGTCTTGCGGGCTCAGGATATGAGTCTTGATTGGGATGCGTTCAAAGCTCTGTCCATAGATTGTAATAAACGGGCTTTTTTCTCTATTTGACATACTATTTCCTTTCTTTTAAAATATACACATGTTCCAAATTTTCTACCAGGGTAAAGGGGGAGATTTCCGCGCCCATAAACAGATTGTCGGTAGATTCCCTGATGCGGCGGATCGTCCCCACCGGATAACCTTTGGGGAACAATCTGGAAAGATTTGAGGTTACGATGGTATCACCTGCGGCAATTTCTGAGCCCAGTTTCACCAGATTCATCGAAATCGTGCCGGCTATATCGGATTGCAGGATGCCCTGCACAGAGGTTCTGCTGTCCATTACGGGAAGCTGGAAACGGGGGCTGGAGAAAGGCAGGATGATGCTGTGCCCATCTGTCACGCTTACTATTTTACCCACAATGCCATTGCCGGATATCACCGCTGAGCCAGCCGCGACACCCTGCGTTTTGCCCTTGTTCACGATCAGATTACGCTCCTGAAATTGTCCTGAAAAGCCGATTACTTCGGCCAGCTCAAATTCCACTTCAGAGGTATCAAATGAAACTGAGGCGACATCCACATATTCTTTCAGTTCGTTTTGCAAGGCAAGGTTTTGCAGAGTGCTTTCGGTAAGCTGGGAGCGCATGATAAAGTTCTCTTGCTGCAAAGCCTGATTGCTCTCTATCGCTTTCAAGGAGTGCACAAAAGGGAAAAAGAGCGTCCGGCCAAAGAATGCTGCTTTTGCCGCGCGTGTTTCATTGCTGCCGATCAACATCGCAATCGACAAAATAATGAGAACCGCGGGCAGTATATGCTTTTTGTACATGCTTTTGCTTAAGGGCACCTAGAGGGTGCCACCAGAAAAGATCTTGTAATCTGATCTTTCTGTTTAATCTTCAATCTTTTTGATCAAAACCTGGCGGTAACGGTCGATGTCGTCCAAGACCATGCCCGCACCTTTGACCACACATTCCAGGGGATCGGGAACCACGTGTACCGGCAAGTCCACGGTCTTACGGATCTTTTCATCCAGACCCTTCAGTAAAGCTCCACCGCCGGTGAGGAAAATACCTCTTTCCGCGATGTCAGCAGAAAGCTCCGGAGCAGTGCGCTCAAACAGACGCTTGATGGCATCAATCATGGTGGCGACGGTTTCCGCAATAGCTTCACGAATTTCTTCCGAGGAGATTTTGATGGTGACGGGATAGCCGGATACGATATCTCTGCCACGCACATCCATGCTGAGTTCTTGTTTTAAGGGATAGGCGCTGCCGATGGTCATTTTGATCTTCTCGGCAGTCTGAATACCCACGTGCAGGTTGTTCTTTTTGCGCAAGTAAGAGATTATATCCAGGTCAATCTTGTCTCCGCCCACCCGGATGCTATTGTGCACCACGATGTGAGAGAGTGAAATCACGGCAATTTCAGCAGTACCGCCGCCAATATCCATCACCATATTTCCACAGGCTTCGTCGATGGGCAAATCTGCACCAATCGCGGCCGCTACAGGCTCTGAGATCAGATAAACTTCACGGGCACCGGCATGTAAGGCGCTATCCCGAACTGCGCGTTTTTCCACTTCCGTAATACCGGATGGTACGCAAACGATCACCCGGGGACGCACCAAAAGGCGCTTTTTCTGGGCTCGCATGATCAGGTTGCGCAGCAGCAATTCGGTGACCTGAAAATCGGCTATCACACCGTCTTTGAGGGGTTTGATCACCCTTACTTCATCGGGATTTTTACCCAGCATCACTTTCGCCTGCTGACCGATGGCGATGATCTTTTTGCTATCTGTGGATACCGCCACCACCGAGGGTTCGTCGATCACCAATCCGCCGTTCTTCTTGTACACCAGTGTATTGGCCGTACCCAAGTCTATTGCTATATCGTTTGTCATCATGCCGAAAAAATCGAATATGGACATCCATCACCTCTTTTGAGACCTAAATTTCTATATATATTATTACAGTTTGCACAAAATAAACCTATTTTCCATAATTCTGGAGTTCACTGCGCTGTCAAGTAAAAAGGCAAAATTGGTGTTTCGCTACATGTTATATTCTGATAGGAAGTGCATTGAGATATGGCTTGAGAGCTGGCACCTGACCTTGTATTTAGATATGCTCGTCTGCTCTCTTCTGGCTCGGAGTGGGATAATCCCATTAGTAGAAATAAAGGAAGACATTGCAGATGGCAAGCAACGAACTGGCCAATATCAGATTTTCGTAGAACATGGGGAGACTGTTCAACAAGTTTCGATAATTCTCCAATAACTTAGCTGATTCAATAGTCCAAAAAGTGGGCGAGGCACCCTTCCTGTCGTCCATTCCTCAAAATTGACCTGGCGCATTTGGATAGTTTATCGGACAAAACAGTGAATGTTCCTGTGTCGTTTGTGAGTCTTGGAGTTCAAAGTGCCTAAGCTAACAATCGATTTACCATAGCCTTAGCGGCACTTTGGACTTCAAGCGGCAGTGGGAAACCTTGCCGACGGCTGTTGAAGTCCATTCCGGCCTGTTATGAACGCTAAGACTGAAATAATCGAAGCCGGATTGAACTCCAACGCCCTTCATGGCCCTTCATGGTCCGCTGGCGAAAATGTGTTTTCAGTCATGTTAGATAAGTCATGTTAGATACTCAGATAGATAGATAGTTAGATTGATAGTTAGATAGTTAGATAGCAAATCCTATATGTATTTGATCCTTTCTCCCTCTTTAGAGAGCGTCGATCATATCTTTATCTAGCCTTAATCAAGCGTTAATTATTAACGCTTGATTAAGGCTAGATAGACATGTGATCAAGTTCCTCAAATGAGAAAGTGTGACCCAAGAATGCTGGTTTATCCGTAGGATGAAAATACTCTCTTTCAGACTAAGCAGCTAATCCCCTCTATCCCAAGTTGATGTCTAAAATAGCGTCCCGTTCTCGCTTTGCAGGTATTATGCCTGGATAATACGGATTGGAATAGGCTTTGGCCACTTATTCACCTTAAAGTGTAAAGAAAGTAGCGTGACTTGGGGAGAGGATTTGAACAGTCTCACATGGGAGGATTCCTAACGCACAACATATTAGGCATCCCCCCAAAAAATGAATGGTCACACGGATGGGAGTAGAGTAGAGGCAGGAGCTTTAATCCTGCCCCCCTCTTCAAACCGTGCATGCGGTTTTCCCGCACACGGCTTTCCGACAAAGTTCGTCGTATGCTTTCACAGTTAGTTTGCACAAGTGTATTTTA
>Ga0265295_1006182_pt1 | contig 14641 bp, 14 predicted proteins | sample Munlansysbiofilm_FD_192503 | JGI IMG/M metagenome (GOLD analysis project Ga0265295, IMG submission 192503) | Leachate microbial communities from a municipal landfill in Southern Ontario, Canada - Methane capture system biofilm | ecosystem: Engineered > Solid waste > Landfill > Unclassified ... | reverse complement strand
TCACATCAATGTCTTTTGCTCTTTGAATACTTCTTACCTCGATGTCTTTAAGAAACACAAGGTCGTTATCAACATCGAAGAAGGTCGGTTCATCAAAGTAGGTCAAATTTTCAGTCCCTAAACTATATAGGGTGAAATCTAAGACAATGTCTTCTGATTCATTAACACCGATATAGCCATAGGTTTGTCTAAAATAGACACCTTCTTCTAAGTATCCGCTTCTTGCGTGAAGAAGAAACCCCATTAGCGTAAGAAAGACGGCGGTTAATGTGATTGTGATCCCAATTTTATTTGTTTTATAGTTAATCATATAATTTCCCCACTTCTTGTTGCTACCCTAATGCTCTATTATGTCATAGAAAACTTGAATTCTTATAGACCGATACCCTCAGGTAATCCAACTTGTTCTGAATATTTTCTACTTAATGTCATAAAGAAGTCGTTATTATCTTCTTTGATTTCAGCGGTTGTTGATCTAACAGCGGATTGATTACTTGTAACCAATAAATAGGCACCACTTACGATTACTGCTAATACTATTAATAATTTTTTCATTTTCATTTTCTCCTTATTTTTATAAACTGTCTGGTAATCCAACTAAATTTGAATAACTGCGATTATTCGCTTTCATCACTTTAAAATCGTTATGGTCGAACTTTGAATCAAACATAACGCCTGATTTGCCTTGTACATCCATTGCTTTGGTTGATGATTCTTGTTTGCTTTCGAAAAATGATCCGCTTGATGAAACGGTAAATGCGACTAAATTAATCTTTTTCATGTGTGTTTTTCTCCTATATTCTTTCTCTTATAATCCAATGCCTTCTGGTAATCCTACTTGTTCGGCGTATTTTCTCTTAATGGTAATCACTTCTTCATAATCTCTTTGATCAACTTTTGAATCAAATGTTACGTCTTCTGTTATGGTTGGTTGTACGAATATTAATTCTTTTTCTTTTCCAACAGCGAAAAAGGCTGCTCCTAATGCGAGTGTAAATAATGCTTTTTGTGTTCTATTCATTGTCATAGTCTCCCTTTATCTCCTTCTTATAATCCAATGCCTTCTGGTAATCCTACTTGTTCGGCGTATTTTCTCTTAATGGTAATCACTTCTTCATAATCTCTTTGATCTACTTTTGAATCAAATGTTACGTCTTCTGTTATCGTTGGTTGTACAAATATTAATTCTTTTTCTTTTCCAACAGCGAAAAAGGCTGCCCCTAATGCGAGTGTAAATAATGCTTTTTGTGTTCTATTCATTGTCATAGTCTCCCTTTATCTCTTTCTTATAATCCAATGCTTTCTGGTAATCCTACTTGTTCGGCGTATTTTCTCTTAATGGTAATCACTTCTTCATAATCTCTTTGATCTACTTTTGAATCAAATGTTACGTCTTCTGTTATCGTTGGTTGTACAAATATTAATTCTTTTTCTTTTCCAACAGCGAAAAAGGCTGCCCCTAATGCGAGTGTAAATAATGCTTTTTGTGTTTTATTCATTGTCATAGTCTCCTTAAGTTTTATCTTACGTACTCTCATTATCTCTTTAATTGAAACAAATTGGTAGGGCGTATTTGTCACTATTTGCATTTTTGTACTGAAAATTTTTCACAACTTTAAACAAAAAGAGGCGTTATTGTTGAATTGTTCGCCAATTTCATATTTATTTATGATATATTAACTTCATACGTGATATTTTATTCTTATCATTTAAATTGTTTTTTGAACAATACCCATGATAAATTATTATTAGAACGCCCTTCTTGTCTCAAAATCGAGGTGACCCCATGAACGAGATGAATCAATCCCAAGAAATCATACTTTTTATCGACCGACTTCGTGCCGATAGAAACATCACGCAAGAAGACTTTTTACATGGCGTGGTTTCTATGAGGCAGTACAGAAGATATCTAAGAGGCGACTCTTCGATGTCCTATTCCCTAATTGAGCAACTTGCCAAACGATTAGGATTTGATTCTGAGATGATCATCTTAGAATTAGAAACAGAGAAACTTAAACAGACCCAACAAATCAATAACCTATACAATTCCGTTGTTAGTCGAAGTCTCGAACGGGCTTATCAGCAGTTTAAAGAGATTGATTATGCTCGTATTATTTCCGAAAATGACCAACTACTCTACAATCACTCCGTCAACATGTTTAATTTTTTTTCTGGTAAAGTAACTCAAAAAACTACCATAGAACGGACTAAAGAACTGATTGAACTGTCAAAGCTATTAAAAAAGAAGGCCATAAGCAGTTCTGAATTACTAACGTTAGTTTCTTTCTTCTTCTTTGATGAATACAAGGAAATTAACATCATCGCAGAAAAACTTGCAAGTTACATTGAAAATAACATCACAATTGTTACTGGACACAACATTAAAGTTGTTACCCTCGTTCTTGAAGAATTATCGAGGTATTTTAGTATCTCAGAAAACTATGAGAAGATGTTGTATTATGCCGAAGAAGGTATAAAATATGCAAACACCGTTAGGTCATATTATTTGTTAGAAACACTCTATTTCTTTGCTGCAGCTGCGTCATTTGAACTTGATTTAATCAAACAACGAAACGACTACTTAAAGAAATGCTATATTGTCTTAATGATTGAAGGCAATGAAGTGAAGATGCAACGCTATAGAGACAACTTTAAACAAAACTTCGACGTTGATATTAAAGATTTATTTGAATTTGTATAACACTTCGCAACAATTGCGAGGTGTTTTTTTGTTCTAATTAGACAAAAAAAGCCGAGCGCTCTGCCCGACTTAATCTAATTGCTTATAAATAGCATGACACACTTGATAAATGACTTGGTTTAATTCATCACTATTTAATATGCATCTTTTCTTTAATGAAGTACATCGTACCTTCTTTTTTAAGTTCATAATGTTCTTTTAAGAATTCTTTAAAGAATGGTAGAGCGTTTTTATTGCTTGCGCCATAGTTTTTTGGGTTAAAGTCCTTCATTTGATTTTTAAGTGTTTGAATAACGTAAGAAAAATCCGCGTAGTTTTTTTCATCGTGATTCGATACGATGATCTTATTGATCACTTTAATTAATTCATTCACCGAGTTTGTGTTACTCTTCTTTTCAGCAACGGTCTTGCTTTCCATGGTAATTTTTTCCACACTAATAAACGTATTAAACGTATTCTTATAGGAGTCTTGCGCTTTGTTGTCGCCAGCACCAATAACATACTTATTGCTTTTTTGAAGGTGATAAACGAGCGGTGTAAAGTCACTGTCGTTGGTTGCTAAACAAATCGCATCGATATAGTCTTTGTTTAATAGACTCATTGCTTCAATTGTAATTCTGATATCAACGGCATTCTTGCCTTTTGAATAGGCGATTTGTGCCATTGGCTCAATCCCATATTCAATAAACTTGTCTTTAATGGTTGAATCATTTAAGTTCGAGTAAAAGGCATATTTAATCAATACATCCCCTAGTTCATTTAACTCCTCAAAAAGGACCGGAAAGTACTTCACTTGATTAAAATTATCGTAATCAATTAGTAATGCTATCTTCTTTCTTATTTCCATTGTTTTTTTCTCCCTAATTTGTCTATTTATACTTTATCTTAACATATATTTAGTATCAATAAAAGATAAAGTGAGGTATGATGCCTCACTTAGTCAAAAAGATTTAGTTCATACAAATACACATGTGTGGCATCTTTCATTTCTTTTTCAATCACTTCATAAAGAATGGTTTCACTATGGTTTAACTGAGATAAATATAGTAATGTTTTTGATGACTCATTGTAAATGACATCTTCTTTAATAGAGTCCATCAGATATGTGATTGAATAATAGGTATTCTCACTGGTTTCAAACACGCTCACTCGGTATAAAACCAACGTTGGGTGTTTCTCCTTGATCTCATCGATTACAAATTGAAGTTCATTTAAATAGCTATTTTTCCTGTCTTCCTTTTGTAAAGAACCGACTAAAAATAACACCAATAACGAAAACCCAATCAAAAACACAAAACACATGATCACATTGGATTTAATATCTTTTGTCATAGCCCCCACCACTTTTCTATGGGCTAATTCTATCACCATTAAATGAAAGTGAACAGGGCGTATTTGTCACTATTTGATTTTTTTTAAGAAACGTAATGACTAACTTCTTCTTTAATTTCTTTTGGTTTTATATGTGCCCTTACGTTATCAACCACAAGCACAAACAAAACAAATCCGACAACCAGTTGTAGTAAATAGAATAACCCTAGTATGCCACTATTCCAAAGCGCATGAAATAATGAGACAAACACATAGGCAAATATTACAGGTGGTTGGATCAAAGCCTTAAACTCAATAACTTCGAATTTTTTTGCGTTATGTAAGATTACTGCTAAGGTCATGGTCCAAAAATGGTGTCCAATGCCTAGGGCAAAGACACTTCTTAAGAGTAGTGTCTCTATCATTTGTCTATATGATCCATTATCACTAAATAGTGCATTAAGTCCATACTCTGCCGTCTCTAATATATCAAATCCTGCACCTACAGCAAACCCAATCAAAAGTGCTTGATAGACGTGTTTGATCTTAAAATACCTCAATAGACCAAACACCACTAATAGTTTAGCACCCTCTTCAACCAGCCCAGTAACCACATCACCAGTTAAACCCGCAGGATAGCCGGTCAGTTCTCTAATTAAGTGCGTTAATCCAATCGATAAAATCCCACCCAAGGGCGTAATTAATAATAAATGAATCACCCCTAGGTCCTTCTTTTCTAACTCATATAAGTAGACCAAAAACACCAATGGCACAATACTACTGATGAGCAGTGGTGTTAAAACGAGTAAATTAGAAAGAATCACATTTAATATACTTAGCGTTAATAATCCATAAAGGACACGTTTAAACAAAACGGGTTCGATGATGACATCTTTTTCGATTTGATAGGACAAAAAGACATCTTTTGTAGAGATTTCAGATTTCTTAAATAAACTTAGAAATAACTGATAGCCTGATTTGACAAGCGGTTTGATTCGCTCTTTTTTGATACGAAATAGCTTTGATGTCTCAAATCGCATTTCACTTGAAGCGACTCTAAAACCATAGTCCTGTACATCAAGTTCTAGATACATCAAAAAAGTCTGATAAGAAAGTTCTTTAGGATATGTTCTTCCTGTTAAATATTTGCTTAGAACTGTTTCTTCAAGCCCTAACACTTCTTTCAACAAATCAAAATCGTACCCCAAATGGGCCATTTGACCTTCGATTTGTTTTTTTCGTTTTGTTTGATTCAATTTCAAATACCTCCATGATAAAATGATTCGCTATCGTTTGTTTCATTAATTATACCAAAGCTTTATAAAGGACTCAATAGCATAAAAAATTGAAAGACCAAACTGCCCCACCAGCTTGGTCTTTCTAGCTATATTTATATATGGGTGAATAGACAAACATAGTCCCCTCCACTTGACATATACATTTCTTATTATACGCTATTTTTTTTAAAATACTACTTTAAAATGGCTGCTCTTTAAAAAAATAATAATCACATGAAATGCTCTTTTTTATGCATAACTTACGAAAAAAATGACTAAAAAGTCACTTTTTGGCTAGTTTAAGCCAAATACTTCATATTCTTTTCAATTGGTCTTCATTTCGATTGATTATTATTCCCATTCAATCGTTCCCGGTGGCTTAGATGTAATGTCATAAACCACTCGGTTGATGCCTTCGACTTTGTTAATGATTGTGGTTGCAACTTCTTCTAAAAATTCAAATGGCAGTCTAGAAAACGTCGCGGTCATAAAATCAGTCGTATCAACACTTCTTATAGCAAGTACATTTTCATAGGTTCGGTTATCACCCATCACACCCACGCTTTTGACTGGTAATAGTACACAGAAGGCTTGAGAGACTTTCTCGTATAACTGATGTTTTCTTAAGAGCGTAATAAATACATCATCAGCCTCTTGTAAGATTTTGACACGAGACTCGTCGATTTCTCCAAGAATTCGAACCCCTAACCCTGGCCCTGGAAATGGGTGTCTATTGACTAAGGTCTCATCAAGGTTTAATTCAAATCCGACTTTTCTGACCTCGTCTTTAAATAGTTCTCTTAGTGGTTCTAAGATCTTAAATGTGCTTTGTTTTGGTAGACCACCCACGTTGTGATGTGATTTAATCGTTGTTTTTCCCCCATTAGTCGATAAGGATTCAATCACATCTGGGTAAATGGTGCCTTGAGCTAGAAATGATGCGTAATTGTGTTTTTCTTTTTCTTGTTCAAAGACTTCAAAAAAGACACGACCGATAATCTTTCTTTTTTCTTCTGGGTCTTTAACACCTTTTAATGCTTGGTAAAACTGCTCTTTGGCATCGACTTTAATGATGTTTAAATCCTTAAAGACTTCGTAGTTCTTTAAAACCTCAATGGCTTCGTGTTTTCGAAGTAATCCGGTATCAACAAAGATACAAACCAATTGATTGCCAATTGCTTTATGAAGAAGAGCCGCACAAACGGTTGAATCAACCCCGCCAGATAACCCTAAAATCACGTGTTGGTCTTTAACAACGTCTTTGATTTCACTTACTTTGTTTGTGATAAAATCCTCTATGTTCCAATCGGGTTGAATTTTTGCGACCTCAAACAGGAAGTTTTCAATTAATTGTTCGCCCTCAACACTGTGCGTGACCTCTGGATGAAACTGAAGGCCATAAATTGGTTTTGAGGTGTGTTTGATGATTGCATTGGCATAAGCGGAGGTGGAAAGAAGTTCAAGTGGTTCTATGATATCAGTGACGTGATCACTGTGTGACATAAAGACCGTTTGAACCTTAGAGAGGCCTTTAAAGAGGACATCTTCTTTAAGCAGGGTGATTTCATTTTTACCATATTCTCTGACGACGCCTTTTTCTACCCTAGAACCAAAGTACTGAGCAATCAACTGCATGCCATAACAAATACCTAAGATTGGTAAACCTGAGTTGATGATAGCCTCACTTAGCCTTGGTGCGCCTTCTTCATAAACGGAGCTTGGTCCACCAGATAAAATGATGGCTTTGATGTCTTTTGTTAACTCGATTTCACTGGTTGGTGAAACCACTTCAACAAAGACGTTTTTTTGTCTGATTCGTCTTGTAATCAGTTGGTTATATTGCGAACCATAGTCAATGACAATCACTTTATTCATTTTTATTTCCCCTATAATTTGGTGCGGCGTTTGTGATCATCACATCGTGCGGGTGCGATTCAATTAAACCCGCTGATGTGATTTCTACAAAGCTTGCTTTTTCATGTAGTTCTTTGATGGTTTTAGCACCTACGTAACCCATGCCTGAACGTAGTCCACCACAGAGTTGATATAAAACATCACTTAATAACCCTCGATAAGGGACTCTGCCTTCAATGCCTTCTGGGACAAGCTTCTTTTGTTCGGTACTGTTTTTTTGAAAATAACGTTCCGCTGAACCTCGGTTCATCGCAGCGAGGCTGCCCATACCAACGTAGGTTTTATAAGACCTGCCTTGGTAGATAATTTCTTCGCCTGGGGATTCTTTTGTCCCAGCTAATAGTGAGCCAAGCATCACGGTATCTGCCCCAGCAGCAAGCGCTTTGGTGATATCCCCACTAAACTTAATGCCCCCATCGGCAATGAGTTTGACCTTAGAGTCTTTTAATCCCTCACTGACTTCCATGATGGCAGACAGTTGTGGCACACCAATACCTGCAACGACTCTTGTCGTGCAGATTGAACCGGGTCCAATACCAACTTTGACCGCATCGACACCAGCATCTTTTAGCGCAAGTGCCGCTTCTTTGGTTGCGATATTACCACCAATCAATTTAAGGTTTGGGTAGTTCGCTTTGATTAGTTTAACTGCTTCAATGACATTTTTTGAATGCCCATGTGCACTATCGAGTGTAATGACATCAACCCCTGAATCAACTAAAGCCTTCACACGGTCTAAGACATCTGATGATGGTGAAATGGCTGCCCCGCAGAGTAGTCTACCATTAACGTCTTTTGCGGCATTTGGAAAATCAAGCACATTGTTAATGTCTTTAGATGTAATCAATCCTTTTAAAAAATTCTTTTCATCCACAATGAGCAGTTTTTCTAAACGATGATTCATTAAAATCACTTTGGCTTCTTCTAGTGTCGTACCGACATTTGCAGTAACTAAGTTTGTTTTAGTCATGACTTCATCAATGATCGTGTCATCAAGTACTCGGTATCTTAAATCACGGTTAGTCACAATCCCTAAGAGTAGCCCTTTTTCATCGGTGATTGGAATACCTGAAATCTTAAATGTTGACATGAGTGCTTCTGCCTCTTTTAGTGTATTTGTTTTTCTTAAGGTGATTGGATTAGTAATCATTCCAGACTCACTTCTTTTGACCAAATCTACTTCCTTTGCCTGTTTTTCAATACTCATGTTTTTATGAATAAACCCGATACCGCCTTCTCTTGCGATGGCAATCGCAAGCTTGCTTTCGGTGACGGTATCCATGGCAGCTGAGGTAATTGGTATGTTTAACCACACCCCTTTAACTAACTCACTTCTAAGTGAAACCTCACTTGGTAGTACCTCTGAATAGCATGGTACTAATAAACAATCATCAAACGTTAACCCCTTTTTCATGTGTTACCCCTCCTATATACATAAAAAAACGTATGGTTTTCTCTTTTTCGCGTGTGCAAAAAAACCATACGTTTGGTTCTTTTGCGTAGTCCTAAATTCATGGTTTAGGGTAGAGACTGCTTGCCATATTCAAGCGATATACGCATATATTGAACCTATTATATCAAAACAACAAAAAGACTTCAAGCCTTATTTTATAGACTTGAAGCCTCATTTTTTTAATAACGCTTACGCACCAATAAACCGGTAATAACTTCTTAGGTCTTTTTCAATGTTGAAAAACACAAGGTATGACAAGTAATAAGTATCACCAAAGATCTGTTCTTTTTCTCGGTTACTGTAATCTGTTGAACTCATCTCTATTACACCAGAATGATTATAAAAGTGATGCATGTATTTTTCTGTATTCGTATAAACCTCATTACCTTCTTTGTCTGTCCCTAAAGAGAAATATGGTTTAAGAAATGAAAAGTCGGTACCACCAACCAGATAAATCGAGGCTTTGACGTTAGAATTGAGTAAATCATAGAGTTTTTTGAAGTCCTCTTGCGTCAGTTGTCTTTCTTCTAAATCAATGACGTATACGTTAAGACCTGCTCTAAAAGGGATGCTTTGATCAAAGGAAAATCGTTCTTTTCTTCGGATTGATTGATTGGTTTTGTCAAACGTATCTTCACTAAAATAAAACGTCGTCATCTCTAGCGTATTAAAGTACTTCGTTTGATTTTTAATGTCTGTGTCATAAATACTGGTCTCTCTTGTCAAATAATAAATGCCCACAATGATTAAAAGGGCTAAGCCTACAATGTATGACCAAATCAGTCTTTTTTTCATTTTCTTCCTCCACTTATCTCTATCATCTAAATAGTATCAAGTCTATCCGAATCACAATAGACGTTGAAATTCATGTATTTTTTATTTATTTCATAACAATCGTATTAAGAGACTAAAGTTCCTCTATCTTCTGTTTTCTACTTGATGAATGGGTTCTTTTTTTGTGATTAGATACACAGGTATGACAGTCGTAATTACACTTAACAAGACGCTAATGAAAAAAATCAAAACGAACGCTCGTACTGATATGTAAATAATCGCCACATCAATGCCAAAATCATTTTTGAATACTTGTCCAAAATAATCGTGAACATAAATATATAATGCACTAGTCACTAAGCCGTTTATTATGGATATCATCAAATTCTCAGTTAAAAACATTTCTAAGAGATCAATTCTTCTGCCACCAAGGGCACGAATAATACCCATCTCTTTTTTCTTATCTTTAATACTAAAAACAATCAAGTTTATAATAAGAAGAGAAGAAAATGTTAGTAACACATAGGAAACGATTCTTCCAATATGGCCTAAATCTTTGATGAGTGAACTTGCTTGATAAAGCTCATCACTCGATAAGTTATTCACTGAATATCCGTTATCATAACCTTCGTAATGCATCTTTGATAATGAAGAAAGGCCTTCATAACGGTCATTTAATACACCGTAGATTACCTCATATCTTGAATCAAATAACGCTGGAAACACCACTTGTGCAGGGTCTTCTTTCCCAAATAGAATTGAGGTTCTTTCTACAAACTCACCGTCCTCATAAAATCCAACAATAGTTTGATTTGGTATTAGCTCAGATCCTTTATTGTCTTGGTATATAAATCTCACAAACTCGTATTTTAGTGTTTCAAGCATAAGTTCAATTTGAACATCCTTTTGTATTCTAAAATACTCATGTTGTGTGATTAGCGTTTCCTCATTCAATAAATCAAAGTAATGAATGTAGGTTAAGTAAGGGTTTTGAATATAAGTCATGTAGTCTAGGTAACTAAGTTCACTATTTTGTTCGATGTTATAGCCTATATATCTAAGATAATAACGTTCTTTGATGACCTCTTCATTGATCACTTGCTCATAAGAAATACGTGTGTTTGTTTTTTGTATCACTGATGCAAGTTCTTCAAATACTTGTAAGTGACCACCATAAAAGAACATGGTCTCGTTCGTATCAAAACCATAACTAATCACATCTTCGTATATTTGAAGCTCCGTATGATTTGAGTTAGGAAATGTTTCTTGATACCAAGTTGAATTTCTAACCTCATCATAGTTTATTGCGTCATATGCATTAGCAATCTCAAAATAATCCATGTACTTGTCTTTGAATAATTGCTTCCTAACCTCATGATTATTTTCGATTTCTAGTCTAATTAAGAAGTAATAATCCGTAAAATTGACAAGGTATTCATTTGATTTAAGGTTATCAAACGTAACACCTTCTTTTAAATGAAACTGTTCTTGGTTTCTTTCACTTATAAAACGAAACTCATGAAAGCGACTGACCCCATCATCACTAGTTGCCATTTCTAACTCATAGCTTTTAGATCTATTCGTTTTAAGCGGCGTTGAGAATTCACTTAAAAACGCAACGTTGTGGGGCTTTCTGTTTAGTTCATCAAACAAAAACGACCTAAGGTTATCGTTTGTTGTTGTCTTTAGGGATTCATACTTAGCCTCAAGCTTTGTGTCAATAATACCAACAATGGTTTTATTGAATATAGTTAAGCCAAGGAGCTCTTCTAGACTTGATAATGTCACACCATTAAGATTTAGGTTTTCTCTATACCCGTAGGTTAAAAAATGTGAGGCCGTATAAAGACTAATCGCCATTTCTGTTGGTTTACTAGGTAATCTACCAAGCGTTAAAGAATAATCATAGTCATTCATAAACGCATCATCGATCTTAAGATATCCTTTAAGTAGATGCGTGTGATACTGATCGGACTCTAAGTGTTCAGATAAGTCGCTTTCTTGTTTGTAGTGATCAATTAAGTAATAATTTTCGTTTTGGTAGGTTTCAACTGGATAAAAGTGTATGTCTTGGTGTTGGTTAGATAATGTGTGATAATCCTCATCATTCATTAACACACGATTTCTAGAGCCATTTAATGGTGTCTCATGTTTCAATGTCCCAAAGTACACATCATTTTTTGCCTTAGTGGCGTAGGTAAATGCTTCTTGTTTGTCATAAGTACTGAGATGATCACTAAACGCAAAAAGCATTAATGCAAATGAGGTCAGTATGACCGATAAAAGCACCTTAAATGGTTTTTTAATTAAAGCGCTTAATCCTAACTTAAATGACACATAAAATGGCATGTGTGATTTGATTGGATGGTAGGTTTCTAAGCCATCACTTACCGTCGTTTCTTTCGCCTCTATTACCTCGTCTTTAATGAGACTACCATCTTTTAAGGTAAGGATTCGATCGGCATAACATTTTGCGTATTCTTCATCGTGTGAAACGACAAGTACTAAGTGTTTCAGACTTACTTTTTTTAGTAATGCGAATATTTGATTTGATGTTTCACTGTCTAAGGCAGAAGAAGGTTCATCGGCCAAAATTACTTTTGGTTTTTTCACTAAAGCCCTCGCGATGGCCACTCGTTGTTTTTGTCCAACTGATAGCTCATTGGGGTATCGGTTTTGAAAGCCTTCTAGTCCGACTTCTTCTAAAACCTCTTTGATGATTTTAGGATCTTTTTTAAGGCCTTGTAGCTCTAAGGCGAACCCGATGTTGTCAAACACATTCAAACCATCTAGTAAATTGTATTCTTGGAAAATAAATCCAACCATCGTGTTTCGATATGTGTCATAATCACTGGTCTTAAAGAATTGGGTTGATTTATCTAGGATCGTTAATTCACCCAAAAACGTTTGATCAAGCCCACCAATCAAATTGAGGAGGGTCGTTTTTCCGCTACCAGACTTACCAACAATAAATGTTAATCCTTTAGACTCAATGGTTAATGAGACATCTCTTAGAGCAACAGTCTTAATGCCTTCTTTTGATTCATACGTTTTGGTGATTTGGTTTAATCTAATCATTATCTTTGCCATCCTTTGTCGTTGTTTAATTCTCATTATAAACATCTGTTGTGTCAAAATCGTGACATGGAACCTTATTTATGTAAAATTTATTTACGCTTTATAATAAAGTCTTCTAAACTCATTATGACATAAAATCAAACGAAATTGTAGGGCATATTTGTCCATTAAAGAAAAAAGTGCCTCAACCGGCATGCTTACTCATCGGTTGAGGCATAATCTTTAAATGTTCTATTTCTTAACGTTTGCAGGTTTTTTGGCAGGTTCTGCTTGTTTAGGTGCTGGTTTTTGTGGGGCTGCCTTTACTGCTGGTTTTTGTGTTTGTTTGTTCATGGTGTTGCCTCCTTGTCTAAAAAGACGCCTTCATTCTACAATAAAGTACGCTTCTTATCAAGTTTAGGTATGGCCATATTTGAACAAAATTTCAAATCTTTCAATTTTACGAATAAAAGTAATCAAAAAGTGATGTTTTGAAGGTTACGCCATTATTAAATAATCACGATAACGATAAATTATAGTTACTTGTGATGTACTAACAAATTTGACCTTTCTGGCTCAACTCATCTAATAAACTCGCTAGTAGCCTCTTAGGATAATCGTGTTTGATTAACATAGAATTCATTTTTTTTGATAAACGGTATTGAACAAGGTTATTCTCACTAGTAAGGTCTAAAAAAGACGGTAGAATTCGCATCAAGTAGGTTGTAGTTCCTAATACTTTTTTATCTGTTAGCTTATGAAAAGACATTTCTTCATGAAAACTAGAAAATCTACTAACTGACTCATGACCATCATAGTCACTTAGAAGACTCTCTTTTAATGCCTCATAAAACAGTTCACCTATTCGTTTAAAATCCTTCTTTGTTAAACCGTATAACATGATGCTATAACCAGTCAGGGCATGGACAAACACATATAGCTTCTTTCTGTTATAAACCATGTGAGATAAGTGCCAATCTGCAAGGCCTATTTCACTTAGTGGTTCAAGCGGGAAGTTACCGATTATTACGTTGGTTTTTGATGTTGGACAAAGACGCATGGTCATACCTTCTTTCAAACTATCTCTATATTTTATATCTTTAAGACATATTCTTAACTCAATTATAGCCCAAATCCTCTTATCTTGTCGATAGAAACGGTATTAGAAATGATTTTTCTTACCCTTGATGTCTTCCTCTGATTCCTTTATAATAAGACTAACAAAGAAGGTATATACATGAACATTAAAGCCCCAATCCTAAGAATTACTGAAGAAGAGATCCTAGACTTAAACGCCTATGATACATTCATAGAAAACATTAAGTTTACAAACGAAGCTTACCCACCATTTCACGTTAAAAATTACACGTTTAATGGCGTTATTTTTGATAGAATTATATTTAACCTCGCAAAGTTTAGCAACTGTACATTCATCGACTGTTTGTTTGACTCTTGTGATCTATCCAATCTAAAACTTGATCACACCTTATTTCAAAGGGTTCAATTTAAAGAGTGTAAACTACTTGCTACCTCCTTTAGTGAAGCCTCATTTAAAGATGTGTCATTTCTAAACTCAAAAACCAAGTATTTGAACTTTACAAAAACAAAATTCAACCTAGTTTTATTTAAACAGACCAACTTACAAGAAGCGTACTTCATTGAACCAAACATTCAAAAGCTTGAATTTGATCACTGCGATCTAAATAAGGCTGAATTTAGTCAAGCCAATCTAAAAGGCGTTGACTTAAGTGACTCTATCATCGATGGGGTTAATTTTGACTACCAGAGCTTAAGAGGCTTAATCATTGATGCCTATCAAGCCCCGATGCTTGTGGGCTTACTTGGCATCAAAGTAAAAGACTAATCATTAACTAGAAAACCACTGCCTATGTGGTTTTCCTTTTTTTATTTCTTTGTAAACAATGTGTTAACAATCGTTTGCGTGACAAATCAAACGAAATCGCTTAGAATAACCTTGTGAGGTAACTACTATGAACATCAATGAAAACATCAAACGGCTAAGAACCGAACGTAACTTAACCCAACAAGAAGTCGCAGACCAACTGTTTGTGACTAGGCAGTGCATCTCAAGATGGGAAGGCGGTAAAACCATCCCTGACATCAAATCCATGGAACAACTCGCTTTGGTCTTTA
>Ga0265295_1006179_pt1 | contig 14645 bp, 13 predicted proteins | sample Munlansysbiofilm_FD_192503 | JGI IMG/M metagenome (GOLD analysis project Ga0265295, IMG submission 192503) | Leachate microbial communities from a municipal landfill in Southern Ontario, Canada - Methane capture system biofilm | ecosystem: Engineered > Solid waste > Landfill > Unclassified ... | reverse complement strand
TCGGTTCATCCCCGCGCGAGCGGGGAACACACTTCTTCCAACTTGTTGATCTACCAAATAAAATCAACTACGCCCGATGTTACCGATTTTTTCCCACATTTTTCGGTCCAAAAATCCAGGTTGTTAAAGAGCATTCTCATCTGGTGGCGGCAGAAAACTCACGAGTTTCGCGCCGTCAAGTTCAACGGGCGTGCGTCGATTCTGCCCCAGGGTGATGAAGTCGAATCCTGCCTCATTGCCCACGCGCCAGGCCATGACGGCATTGCCCTCGCCAATGCCCGCTTCGACTTGACCCCAAATGTATTCGCGCACTTTGGCCGAGTAATTGCCAACATACACGCCCGCGCGGATTTCCAGTAGCCAGATGGCGAGCCGTCCGCGCAGCCTTGGCGGGGCGTTTTCAAGCACGATGACCAACATCGCCTATGGATTCCGGGTTGGGTATGGCGGGGCCGATTTGTTCTTCGAAGCGTTCAGGCGGGTCGATTTCGCCTGCGGCGAGCATGTCTTCAATGCCAGGGATGATTTTCTCCAGCAGCCTCGATTCGCGGAACACATCACGACAGGCGATTCGTACTTGTTGCTCCGGGTTGGCCGGGCGGCGTGCGGCAATGCGAAAGGCAAGTGGCACGACGGTGTCGAATTTGTACACGTCGGCCACGTCGTAAACAAAGGACAATGGCTTTCCGGTGTGAATGAAACCGATGGCGGGTGCGTATCCCGCAGCCAGCACTGCCGCTTCGGTCACGCCGTAAAGGCATGCCGTGGCTGCAGACAGGCAGCGATTGGGCAGGTCGCTTCTGTCCCAGTCGTCGGTGTCGTAGTTGCGCGCTTTCCATTCGACGCCGTATTTCGCAGCGATGCGTTTGTAAGTTTCGCGTACGCGCGCGCCTTCGATGCCCCGCAATTGCTCGACCGAGCGCCGCTGCGGCGGTTCTTCGCCAAAGCGAAGTGCGTACATCTTGCGCACGATCTTCAGCCGCAGCGCATCATCCAGTGCAAGGCGCGCCTGATAAAGCAACTTGTCAGAGCGAGCGCCACCTGGCTGCCCGGCGGAATAGAGGCGCACGCCTGCTTCGCCGATCCAAACCAGCAGTGTGCCGACACGTGAGGACAAAGCGCAGGCAGCGTGCGAGACACGGGTGCCTGGCTCCAGCATCAGGCAGGCAACCCCGCCGACGGGGATGTGGGTGCGCACACCATTCTTATCGACGACGACGAAGGCGCCGTCCAGCACGTCGAGGTGGCCGCGCTCGATGTACAGGATCGACAGGCGCTCCTTGATCGGGATGGGTTTGAGCGTAGGCAGAGCTTGATCCATTGCAAGTCTTTCGGCGTTTTTATGCCCTGCGCACCAGCAGCAAGCCACAGCCGAAGGCCTTGGCGTGGCCGATTCCGTTTTCCAGCAAACCGACCAGACGCGCGGGATCATTCACTCTCAGCACGCCTTCGAAGGTGCACGTCACCAGTTTTCCGGCGCGTCTGTCCTTGCGGAAATATAGCGGGGCGTGCGGCAGGATGTTGGTATTTTCGAACGTGGCCGCAGCGCCCAGCTTGCGCGCCAGCCAGTCACGTTGGTCTTCTTCCTTGATGAGCGGCACGCGGCATTTTTCCGAGTGCTTGCCGGGTTTGGCGGCGCATTCGGCGTCGGTGATGGTCTTGACCGGGTTGGCCGTGAGCAGAAAGGCCAATCGCTGACCAACGCTGGGTGTTGGCTGAATCTCGCGGCTGCCGTGCAACAGTATCCCCTCTGCGCGCACCGGCACGCGGCGGGACTGCACTAGCAAACGAGCGGGTCGCCCGATGCGACGCTCTTCAATGCGGAACAGGAAACCCTGTCTTTCCTGCTCGCCGCTCTGGCGGGTTTCGCGTGCTTCACCGGGGAACAGCCGCCACACTTGCCGATGAATGTCGTAAGGATTGCGCACGGCTTCCCAGGGGATTTCGACGCGGCTTATGAACATGGCGCCTCCTTGTTCTTATGCAGGTACACGAGCCGCGTGCCGAACTGGCGCTTGATGCCGTGCAGGGGCACATCGCGTATCCGGGTTTCGAGTCCAGCAGGTCCGCCCTTGTGCTCGCTGTAGATCAAAACGCCGCTGCCGCTGGATTTATGCAGCGCCTCCACGCCATTTGCCGCTTCGATTTCGCCGTCGAACATGGGCCGGGCCGGCGGGCAGGCGCGCCGGCCCAGTGTCGGCGTGTAGAGCGGGCGACGCAGCGCGGCGGCGATCACGTCCAGCGTGTAGGCCGCGTCGGGCTTCGCCCCTACAGCCACGCTGAACGCGGCGTCGAACAGATATTCGCGGCGCGACACCACGGGGAATTTGTTGGCTTTGCCGTCCACCTTGCGAGCGTCCATCACGGTATGGAAATCCGGCAGTTTTACCCCCGGTTTTTTCATCGGCAGCTCGCGGTCGAACCGTGCGACAGCGGTATCGACGCGTACGCTGAATTCCACACTGGCCGCGAGCGCCGCTTGGCCCGCGTGGTCGTCGCGATCGATGCCGAGGCAAGCCGCCAGCAAACCCAGCAGGCCGCTGCGCGTGGGGTAGAGGTTGGAGGGCCGGAAATCCTCGTAGGTATGCGTGCCCCACGCCTGCATCGGCCCGTCCAGCCGCAGGATCAGATAGCGCGGCATGGCCTCAGTCCTGCCCGCCGCAGGCGACCCAGTCTTCCAGCTCCGCCAGCGTGGTGGCGGGCTTGCCGTTCAGTTCCACATCGCCCTGCACGGCGAACGCGTGCGCGGTTTCGTCGAGCCCGTAAGCGGCATTGATGCGTGCCCAGTATTCCGCCAACGCACTGATCGACGGCTTGAGAAAACCGCCGTTGCGATCGCGCTGGACCGGCGACTCGAAGGCATTGGCGAGCGAAATCGGCTGGTCAGCAAAACTCGCGATGACAAAATCGGCCAAGTTGTGCGCAGCGAACGACTGCTGCTTAGCCGACGGCACCACGGTCGCCAGCAAATGCAACACGTGGCGGGCAATGCTAAGCGCCTGCTTGCGTGATTCGGCAGTTTCCTCGCTCTTCATGTCGGCGATCAGGCCCAGATTCACCTGCAACTGTTTGAGGTTGAGGCTGGCGTAGCGGTAGAACACGCCGGACGAAAACTGCTGGGTATCCAGATGCCCCGCGCCGGTTTCGCCCGCGTCGCTGGTCAGATCGTCCACGGCGGTGAACCAGTCCACGTCCTGCGGCTCGACTGCGTGGGTGGTGATGGCGTGGGCGAAGGCCATTGCGCCGTCGACCGAGGTCATCAGACCGGAAGTCGCCATGCGCCCGGAGAGTGCGATATCGACAGTTTTGCCGATAGCTTGGCGAACCAGGTCGATTTTGTCTTTCACAGCCTTGATGCGCTTTTTAGTCAAAGCCTCATCGAGCAATTCCTGCTCGGTTTTTTTCTTTTGGCCTTTTTGTTTTGCCACGGCGGACTTTGCCTTGGTGATTTCTTCCTCGGTCAAAGAGACTTCTTTGACGATGCCGCACAACACGCGAATTTCATCAACAGACCAAGGGGCGACAGCAAGTTTCTTTGGTGCGGTGTCACTCACTGCTGCTTCATTCGTTTCGTCTGAGTCTTCGGCTTCTTCGTCCGACGATTTTGCGCGGACAAACAATTCCATCGTCTTGGCGATTAGTGCAGGTTCAAACTCGCCTTGTAGTTGCTCGGTAAAAATCGGTATCAGCTTTTCCAAATCCCGCGTACGTATTGACGAGGCACCGAGCGATTCGGCGTAGTACGCACTGGTGCGCATCGCGCGTTTCAAAGACTGGCTGGAAATTCGCACTCTGTTGACGCCGCCGAACACTGCTGTCTTCTGCATGTTTTGATCGTCGCGATTCAGGCACGACGGAGTGTGCGAAATCAGGACGTGAAAATTGATGAAGTTTTTGATGGACATTATTCAGCTCCTTTGGCGGGGGAAAATTTGGCGAGGTAGTAGTCTTTGACGAGTTGGCGCTTGGTCGTGTCGTTCCAATTCCAGAGCATCCAGCACAACAGATTCCAATCCAGCGCGGTATCGAGTTGTTTCAACAGGCGTCGCAGATATTCGATGTCGGTCGGCGAGTTGCTGCGCGCAACCTGCAAGACTCGCGCTTCAGAAATATTCCTGGCGGCAAGCTGCGCCCCCAAGGATTTCGCGTTGGCTGAATGACGCGCGTATGGCAGTAGATAGGCGATGCGATAATGGGGCTCCCCGGTACCCAGGCCGGGGAACAAGCGATACAGTGCGGGCAGCAATTCCATGTCGTCTGGTTTTGCGGCATGGCGCAAAGCAGCCCGGTCGCCGTTGTTCAATATTTTTTCAAACTGTACTTTACGTAGCCAACCGCAATCGAATGGCATGCCTATGCTCATTGGTTGTCCTCCTTCAGTTTTTTGAGCTCGATATTAAGGCCGCGCTCGGTCCAGGCGATGATCGGAATCAAGTCTGGATTGGCCATATATGGATCTGTCAACTCCTTGAAAATGTCACGACAGTGGTCGGTGACTTGTTGCGTATAGGCGCGGCGCGCTTCTCCCCATTCCTTAAAAGTCGCGTCGTTGGAAAGAGTCTGATGAATGAGGCCTTCGGTGCGAGCGAAAAAGAGTTTTTCGGAGGTTTCATGCACTGCTGCGCCTAGCCCTTTCATCTCCAGCTTTACGCCGGTTTTTTTGACCTTAATTTTTTTCCCTTTGGAGGCGTCCCTAAGTTTTTCATACAGAGTTTTTTTTGCCTCTTTGCCGATCTCTACCAGCTTGGTCAATCGTGCTTCTCTGTCCCAACCCGGTGCCAGACCAATCAATTCGTGACGGCGCTCCAGCACCGAGGCTTGCTTGGTGCGATAACCGCCGACAAGGATGTTTAACTTTTCGTCTCTGGCTATCGCAGCGAACTGGTTGATCGGCCCAGCAGGCGTCGAACCCTCTTTGGCGTCCTTGTCGTTCACTCCGCGCGGGATGACGAATTCGCTCAACTGCGTCCACGCCGGCGCGGTGGTGGTGAAGCTGGCGAAGCGTTGCTCCAGCACACCCTTTTTCAGCGTCATGGTCATCGCGCCATGCGGGTGCGGCCACACGCCTTCGACCGTGAAATTGAACTTCTCCTTGAGAAACCCGCTGTAGCCCGCCGTCGCTTCGCCACCCAGCACGTCGCAGGTGCGGGTTTGCTCGGACTTGACCAGCTCGACGTGCGCGGGCTGCCAGAACAGGCCGCGCATGAGGCCGATCTGGTTCCAGTGGATGGTCGATTTCTCGGCGATGGGCGCGACCCAGGTCGGGCGATCCTGCGCCGGGCCGGGCGCGTCGATTTGCCGTTCCGTCACGCGCGGGCGCGTCAGCACGTTGCGCCAGACCATGCGCCGCAAATCGCGGTCGAACACCAGCGTGGTGATCGGCGCGCCACCGCGCAGGCTGCCCTTGAACCCGCCGCCGAAGCTGGGGCAATTGCTGGCCTGATTGAACAGGGCAATTGCCGCGACTGGCCCGCCAAGGTGTCTGACTTCGCCCGCTTCGTTGAAAAACGCGTGGTTGTTGCCTTCCGGCAGGCCGATGAGCAGTTTCTGGATCGGCGTGGTTTCCGCCGCCTTGACGCCGCGCGTCTGCATGAAGGGCTGGGTGGGGTGGTCGAGATCGAACCAATCGGCAAAAGACGCAATGCCTGCGTCGAATTCGGCTGGCGTGAGCGATTCGGCCAGTCGCCGCCGCAGGTCGGTATCGTCGTTCGGCAGGAACATCACCTGCGTCATGCATACCAGCAGTTGCAGGCAAGCCAGTTCCAAGTCATCGCGCGGCAGGCTGATTTGCCAGTGCTGGCCGGGCTCGCACAGCAGATCGCGGTAGGTCAGAAGCTGGAATGCGCCCGAGCCGTGGTCGGCACGGACGGGAATCCACGGGTCTTCAAGCAGGTTCATGGCGGCGTTTCTCCATCCCGAAGTCTTTTGAATACGTAAATTGGCCGTCGCCACTGTGCCACACGCCGGGGGCGGTTTCGGCTGTGACGAGTTGCCACACGCCCGCCAACGGGCCGTCGGTTTCCTTGCGGCAATCGTGCAGACGCTTTGCCCAGCTTGCCGGGCAGGGGACGACGTTGAGATTCAGTTGTTCGGCCAGATCGCGCTCGGCGATGGCCTCGATCCGCTGGCCGTCGAGCAGGCACCCGTCGGCAGTCAACGGCAAAACGGAGAGGCTCATTTCGCCGTCGCGGGTCAAGCTGGTGATGCGTCCGTCTTCGTCGCGGAAACTGGCCACGGTCATGCTGGTCAGTTGCCGGGCGTCCTTTTCTCGGCGTACTTGTTCGGCGCTGAATTTGGTGAAATCGCAGGCGATTCTCTCTGGCTCGTCGGGCCAGTCATCGCGCTGGTAAACCTGCTCAATCCAATCGCGGTACGCCTCGGGAAAAACCAGCGTGTCGTCGCGATTCAAGAGCACGTCGGTGCGCCACAGCACGCGGGCGTTGCCGTAGATGAGTTCGAACACGCCGTAGTCGTCGCGCTCGACCGTGAGCACGGTGCAGCGCGGGGCTTTGAAGCCTGGCGGACGCCATTCGCGCTGATGCCGGTGCAGTCGCCCGAGGCGCTGGAACAGCAAGTCCACCGGACAGATTTGCGTGATCAGCCAGTCGAAATCGAGATCGAGGCTTTGTTCGACGACCTGGGTGGCGACCAGAATTCGGCCCGTGCCGCGTGGGGCGTCGCGTCCGTAGTGCTTGAGCACGGCGGCTTCCTTGTTTTGCCGGTCGGCGAAGCGGTAACGGGCGTGGAAGAGGTCCACTTCGATTTCCGGCTTGTCGCCGACGAGTTCACGAAATTCGCGCGCCAGCCGCTGGGCGTCGTCCACGAGATTGACAACGACGGCGACGAGTGCACCGTTCCGGGCGGCGGCGACGATGCGCGCACGCAAGTCGTCGTCCGGGTAGGCGGCGGGCAGGCGCAGGCATTCGACGCAGACTTCGCGGCGCGGCGGGCGGTGTTCGTCGCCCACGGTCAGCGGCGTGACCAGGCCGCCCGTGGCGTGCCAGAGCGCGGGATAGGGCGCGTTCGCTGCATCGTCGGCGGCCTTGCTGTCCCACGCCGCCAGCAGTTTTTCGCGCAGGCTTGTGGACAGCGTGGCCGAAAGCAGGACGGCGCTGCCGCCACAGGCGTGCTGGTTTTTCAGAACTTCGCCGAGCAGCCCGTACATGTAAGCGTCGTAGGCGTGGACTTCGTCGACGATCAGCACGGACTTGTTCAGCCCGAAACCGCGAACGAATTTGTGCCGCACCGGCAGCACCGAGAGCAGCACCTGATCGACGGTGCAGACGCCAATTTGCCCAAGGAAGACTTTTTTTCTACTGCTGGCGAGCCAGGCGGCGCATTGCACGCTGGCCTCGATATTGCCTTGCCGGGTGCGGCGCTGGCCGCGTTCGACGAGCCGCTGGAAGCCGGCGTTGAAGTCGCGCTTGCCGTGCGCGAGCACCACGTTCGCTTCGCCGTAGACCTTGGCGGCGAAGGCTTGCACGCGCTCGAACATGGCGTTGGCCGTGGCCTGCGTCGGCAGCGCGAAGACGATGCTGTCGGCCGCGCCCGCCTCGATCAGCCGCCAGGCGTGGGCGAGCGCGGCTTCGGTCTTGCCGCTGCCGGTCGGCGCTTCGATGAGCGTCAGGCCGGCGCTGGCGGGCAAGCCGTCGATCAGGGTTTGAATGCCGCGCGGTGCTTCGGTTGGGGCGAGCAATGCGGAAAAGCCGATATAAGGCTGCGCGGCGGCGAGCAGGCCGTAGCGCGTGAGCATCCAGCTGGATTCGATGTGGGCGAGCCGTTCGCGCAGGTAGTCCGCTAGCGTCTGATTCGGTGCGCGGTAGGAGAATTCGTCGGTGTTTGAGCCCAGCCAGTCGCAGATCGCACAGAAACCGGCGAGCAGCGCGCGAGCCGGGAGCGAACAGGGAGGCGGCAAGTTTTGCAGGCTGAGGCCGACGGGCTGGAGGAACAGGGTTTCGAAAGCGGCAGCCAGCGCGTGGCGGGAGGCTCGGTCGTGTTCGATCAGCGTGTCGTCGGCTTCGATGCCTTTCAGACCTTCGTAACCGGGCTTCGGAAAATCGCCGTGATGTCCGGTCACAGCGGCCAGCCAGTTCTCCCAGCGCGACCAGATGGGTAGCTCGATTGCATCGTCGAGCTTACCCAGCCAGCATTGGTATTCCAGTTTTGCCCACGCAATCCCGGCGTGTCCGTGGTCGAACGCGCTGATTTCCTGCGACGAGATTTCATGGTCGTCGCCTTGTGCGACGACCCGCCACGCCGCCGCCAGCGCGTCCGGCGCCTTGAGTTGAAAGCGGATGTCCGCCTTGCCCAGATCGTGCAGCGCGACAAAAAACAGCACCCAGGCGCGCAGGTGGTGTTCCGCAGTATCAGGAAACGCGGCCAGAAATCGCCCGCGCAGCGCGGGACAGGCGTGCCACCAGGCGGTAGCGACCGCTGCCACATCCAGACTGTGATACGCCAATGGATGCCATTTCGGTTCACCCGGATAGGCAGGGTCGGCCTTCCCCCAATATCTGGATATGAGTGAGAGATCATCAGGCGTTGCTTGCATGCCTGCCTTTATATCAATCAGCCCTCAGGCTGAATTCCCGGGCCGCCGCCAACCTTCATCCATACTGCCTTCCCGTCTCATCCAGCAGCTTTTTGACGGTTGTTCTCCATTTGGCAAGTGCCGCAGCACGCTACCCGCACCGCAACCGCCCGGGCTTCAGCGCGCTGGTGCTGCTTCCGTCTGCTGGATCGCCTGCCCGAGGGCAGGGTGCTCGACGAAAAGCAGATCGAAGCGCTGCCTTATGAACTCGGATAGCTGCATTTCAAGGGGCATGGGGGGAGGGGCATTTTGACCCGGAGTCCGGCCTGTTCGGGTGTGTTCATCGACGGCGGCGGCGCGGACTGAGTTCCTCGGCGAGGAAGTCTTCGAACGCGGCCAAGGCCTCATCCCAGTTTTCCTCGACCAGTGCCTGGCTGGCGCGCTCTTGCTCGCGCAGCCAGGACTTCATGAAGCGGACCTCGGTTTTGCGCGCCAGCACCGACTTCAGCTCATCCTCGGCCATCTCCAGCGCGTCCAGTTCTTGTTCGATCAGGGCGTCGATCGCGCGCGGATCGAGCTTGCCGGTGGATGCGGCCAAGGGCATGCCCATGCGCAGATCCTGCTCGATCAGGGCGATCTCCTGCTCCAGGTCGGCAAGCTGGGCCTTGAGCGCCCGCACATAGTCCTTGATCTGCGCGTCGCCCAGCGACGAAAGCTGGGCGGCGTCGACCAGGTCGATTTCGAGCTGCAGCCCGAGCAGGGCAAGGAGGTCGCCGTTCTGGTGCGCCGTATTGGCGCGCTGGAGCAAGGCGGTCTTGCGCGCGCGCTCTGCGGGATCGGGCTCGCGGTCGGGGTGCAGCGCGCTGGCGAGTTTGCGGTAAATGGCGCGCAGCGAGGGGGCCTGGGCGTCCCGCGGCCGCTTCTGCGTCTCGGGTTCAAATCGTTGGTGAGTTCCGGCGCTGTCGTCAGCCTCGGCGTCGAAGGCATCGGCCTCGGGCGACTCGGCTCCACGGGCATCGGCTTGACCGAAATCGTCGAAGCCAAACAGATCGTCCATCCGCGACTCAGCTTCCTCACGCTGCGGCTCGCGTTGCCGACGGAGGACGGCCTGCACGTCCGCATCGGCCTGAAGGCTCAGGCAGGCAGGCCCGAGCACCTCGATCATGGCGCGCAGGCGCCTGCGGTCGGTCTTGTTGTAGCGCGAATCGGACTGCATGGCGTCGAGCGCGAGCAAGAGTTCCTTGCGCATCGCGTTGAGGTCGCGCATCTTCGGGTCGATCTGCGCCGCCTGTGCCTGCGCCGCGCGCTGCATCGCGGCGTGCCATTGCTCCAGACGCTTGCGGGCGCGGTCGATCTTGCCGACCAGGGTGTTGAAAGATTTTTGCGGTTTGCTCAGCGGCTTGCCGCAGGCAGGGGGCTGGAGGGTGATGGCGGGGACGGACATGGGCTCGATCGTTCCAAGGCTGGGCGGCGCGGGTGGGGCAGGCGCCGGGAGGCTCTTCCGCGGCGGCGGCCGGCGCTGGCCACGAAGCAAGCACCGCCAAGCACCGCGGTCGGCAGGTCGGTGATCATCTTACCCAATGGGCCTGGTGCATCGCTCGGCGCCGAGGATGGAGAACCTGTTCATCGCCTGGCCGCACCCGTTGACGGCGGCTGATTGTGATGACGATCGGCCGAGGCACGAGCAGCATGCCGTCGCCTGGAATGATCAAAGCACCGAAAAATGGAAACGGCCCGCAATCCGGGCCGCTTCCTTCGATGGATTGGTGGGTTGTGACAGGCTCGAACTGTCGACCTACGGATTAAGAGTTCTCGAATTGTGAAAAGTGGCAAAACACTACAACACGAAAACACAGATAAATCAGATACTTATCGCTATGCTCGTTTTGTGCCGTGTTGTGGATAACTGCCATTTTTTGCCCCTGAGTGCCCCAGAAGTGCCCCAGAGAAACGGCAGTTATCAACAGTCCTATGGTACTGGTCGATGCTCATTCAGCGCCTAGGCCGGGCGAATACGGTCAACGCTGCGCTGTGCGGCGGGCGGCGCAGGGGATGAATTCAGTTCGCATGATGCGCTCCTCCATCATGCCAGCGCGCCGGGTTCGTCGAGGCCGCTGTCATCACAATCTTCGGCGGCGTCCCACGACTGCGCTGCTGCAATTTGAAGGATGCGCAGGGCGCGGCCTATGCCTTCTTCCTCATGCGCCTCGATCAGCGCCTGTGCGCCCTCGATCAGGCTGGCCACGTCTTCAAAGCGCCGTTGCGTTTCGAGCATGTTCATGTCATTGCTTCCCTAGGTTGTGATGCCCGCCGGGGCCGGGCGGGCGCGGCAGAAACTCTTTCGCGCGCTGAATTCCAGAGAAAAGTGGCAGGCCAGGCAGGGCAATGTGTAGAGGATAGAGATAGAGAATTGTCCTCAATGTCCTCACTTTGTCCTCACTTTGTCCTCAGTTCTCAAAAACCGCACAAACCCAGCATTCATGCGGCTTGCAGCGGTTTTTTCGATTTGTCCTCAGTGTCCTCAGTCTTTTTTTGCGCGCCGGGCCGATTTAGGCCACGCTCGCCAGCCTGACGATGCGCTTCTTGGTCGGCGGGTTGTACGAAAAAAACCCGGTGTGCGCCGGGTTTCTCTCATGCGGTGAAGCTCAGCGGTGAAAAAACCGACTGCCCTCACGCAAGGGCTGCGCTCTCGCCTGCGCTTTCGTTTGAAGTCGGATCACCTGGTTCATGTCGGAGGCGGCACGATAAGGAATTTCGCCACGCAACAGCGTCTCCAGTTCTTCAGCGGTTTGGGCGTCGAGGTGCGCCCATGATCGATCACCGGTGCGCTCGCTCACATGCCAGCCCTTGGCGGCCTCGGCCTCGGTCAGCGCCAGCCCAGCGCGGTGAACTTCGAGCAGGTTGAGCATGGCGTTTTCCAACGCCTCACGAGCCTGCAGGAAATCCGGCTGCCGCAATCGTTCTGCGGTGGCGCGCTCGATGACGTTCTGCAAGCGACTATTGATTGCGCCCAGCGCTCTTTCCAGCAGGCTGATCTCGGCGGTCAGCCTGGCGTGCTCGCCTTGCAGCCGGGCGAGCACGCTGGCCTGTGCCGGGGCTGCCGCGCTGGTGTCGCCAGCCAGGAAGCGCTTTGCGCGGGTCAGCAAGTCGTCCTCTTGGCGCGGCTGCTCTGAGGTGTGAGCACTCATTCTGCTCACACACATCTGATGCTCGCTGCGCGCGGCGTCGAGGCGCTGCATGATGGCGTCGCGCTGGTCGAGCAGTTCACGTACAGCGGGATGCTCTGCGCAGCGATCCGGGAATTTGGGCTGTTCGGCAGTTTCGATAACTTTAAGGTTTGATTTCATGGCTTTGGACTGCGATTTAGGTTGAAAAAGGTGTTTAATACCCCCCCCTCAAAAACTCTGCGCCGCAAAAATCTGGCTGGGCGCACGGTCTTGAGGGGAGAGCTTCAAACTTTTGATGCCCCCCGGCCCGGCGTCTTGCCAGGCTGGCGAGCACGTCGAAGGGCAGCTTCTTGCTGGACAACAACATGAAGGCGTGCTCCCTCGCGGCAGCGGGGCTGGTGTTGCTGGCGCGTAGCTGGTTCAGGTGACTGCGCACCAGCGCCTGCGGCGCAGAGGTCGGAATCCAGGGGTTTCCCGGCTGGTGTCTTTGGAGAAACTTCATAGCTTGATCTCGGTTCATCGCGTGCTCCAGATGGCGGGTGAAGGTGCCCGGCAAACGGCCCGCCGCCGCTTTTTCGGGGGTAAGAATTGAGGTCTGCGCCGCCTGAACTTTCGGCTTCCTGCATAAAAAAAGTGAGGACACTGAGGACAAGCGGAAAAACGCTTCTAACATGTTGATATGAAAAGGTTTTTCTGTCCTCAGTCGGACTGAGGACAAATCGAAAAAAGGTGAGGACACTGAGGACAAATCTGTCCGCCGACGTGCGCAGAAGAAAAAGCGCCGTGCCTGTGTTGTTGCTGGATCGGGGTTTTCTCTCGCCCTTTGCGGCGCGAAAAAAGCTCCACCGCGCGCCCCGCCGCGCCCGGCGCATCGTCCTGTCGGCTGGGGTTCAATCGTCCACATCTTCAAAAATCGACGGCTTGATGCAATACACCGTCGCCTTGCCCAGACCGGGCAGGCGCGGCCTGCAATCGAAGGGCCGCCCCTTATCAGGTGCCAGGTGTCCGGCATCTCGCAGCACCCGCAAAACCGCCTTCACGTCGAACCCGGCGCAGACCTCGGTCTTGAAGGTTTCGGGCAAGACGTAGTAAGTCCAGCTCTCCACGTCGCCAGCGGCATCCTTGGCGGCCTTGCGAAACCCGGCGCGGCTCAGGGTGCGGGGTGCATGGTCATCATCGGCGCGGTTCCAGTCGGTGAACCGGCCCTCACCATGCAGCTCTAGGAAGCGCCGCACTTGCGCCAGCATCTGCCGATCTTCGCTATTGCCCAGGCCGCCGCGCGTCGCCAGCCAGTCTTGAAAGCAGCGGCGCGCGGCGCGTTCGGCCTCGCCTGCTGGCCAGCCGGTCAAGCCTGCGGTGGTGGCGAGTTCACCGGCTGCGCCCACCACGGCGAAGCGCCGTGCAACGCGGTGCACTTGTCCACTTGCGGCCTCGGGAACCCATTCGAGAATCAGCCGGTCGAGCGCGCTACGCATGTGCTCACGTAGGGCATCGGCCCGGCTGACGATGTGCTCCAGGAAAGCGCGGGCGGCGTTTCCGTGATAGACGTTTGCCGCTTTTCCCAGATACTGCGCCAGGGCTTGCGGGCTGTCCTTGTCATGCAGGCGCTCGAACACGCCCATGTTCAGCCCGGCATCGGCGGGCAGATCGACTAGGCGCAGTTCCTGCCCAGCGCGGGCGGTCTTGTTCACCGAAGCCATGTGCTGCGCAATGCCGACTTCCCCGGCGCTCAGCAACATCAGCAGCCAGGTCAAACGCGGGCGCGGTTGCCCGGTGCGGCTGGCGCGCGCCTTGCCGGTGCCATTGCTCAGCATGTAGGCGCATTCGCCCACCTCGCGGGCGTCGATCTGCGCGATTTCGTCAAGAATCAGCGTGCGGTCGCAGTGCGCCGCCGCCGTGCCTTCGATGGCGTTCGAAGTGCTGCGCCAGTTCTGCGCGTAGTTCGCCGGGCCATAGACGCTTGCGGCCAAGCGCAGGGCCGTGCTCTTGCCGCTGCTGCTCGCGCCCACTAGGTGAAACCCGCCGCCGCCTTCGCCGGAATGCCGCAACACCATGCCCGCAAAAGCGGCGCTGATGGCGAATGTCAGGCGGGAATTGCCCACCGCATACGACGCCACGCGGCTGCGCCATTGGTCAAGCGTGCCGCGCTGGCGCAAGGTGTTTTCGGTGGCGACTTCAGCCTGAAAAATCAGGCGTTCGCAAGCCTGCCCGATCACATCGTCCGGCAGAACGTACACCCCGCCGGGGTGCCAGCCGACACGATCCACGCAGCGCGCCAGGGCTTCGGGTTGCCGGGTCTGCACATAAGTCGCCAATAACTGCCGGGCGCGGGTTGCCGTGCTGATGCGAAGCCCCAAAGAAAGCAGCACGCCCCGAAACTCTGCGCCGTCTCCTGCAAGCATTTTTGCGGGCGCGGCCCAGGTGCGATGGTTGCCACCGGGGTCGGAAAACTCCAGCAAATAACCCCATTCTCGGCTGTCCGCATCGCGGGTCTGCGCGGTCACTTCGAGTTTGCTGCACACCCATAGCGGGGGCTTGGGGCGGCCGTCTTGATCCACTTCTGTAAACCACACGCCACGGTCGTCGATGGTGAAGCGGTCATGCTTAGGGCCGGAAGATTTGCGGCTTTGCGTCTTGGCTTCGGCGGGCGGTTCTGGCTGCGCTGCGGGCTGCGCTTGCGCCTGCTCGATCACACCTTCAATGCGCGCCTTCACGGCCTCCAGCCCGCCGCTTGCGGCCCAATCGTTGAAGTCCACATTCTGGCCTTCGGGCGCATCGGGCCAGGCCACAAACCCGCCCACGGCGCGCGCCGCAGCTTCGGCTGCGTATTTCAGCCCATCGTGGACGGCATTTCAGGCTGATCGTGGACGGGATTTCAGCGTGATCGTGGACGGCGTTTCAGTCTGATCGTGGACGCTGTTTCAGCGTCATCGTGGACGATTGGGGGT
>Ga0265295_1006177_pt1 | contig 14646 bp, 13 predicted proteins | sample Munlansysbiofilm_FD_192503 | JGI IMG/M metagenome (GOLD analysis project Ga0265295, IMG submission 192503) | Leachate microbial communities from a municipal landfill in Southern Ontario, Canada - Methane capture system biofilm | ecosystem: Engineered > Solid waste > Landfill > Unclassified ... | reverse complement strand
AAGCTACAGCACTTAAAATACCAAAAGAGACTCCCCAGAGTAACAGTCTATTCAAAGGGATGGCTAAAGTAGTGTAACGCTCTGAAATTCTACCCGAAGAACGGGAGGCGTAGGCAGTAAGCAAATAGAGCAGAGCATACACTATTCCAGTAATCAAAGCTGTTCTCTGCTGATCTTGCAAGGCTAATAAGATTGGTAACCCTACAGCAAAAGTCTTTAAAATAGGCTGCAAATAATCTTTGCAAGCTTTATAATAGCCACTATAGAGGGCTTGGTTGGCTATTGCACGCAATAAATCAGGATTCTTTATACTTTTCAGAGTTGCTTTAAGTACATGTACTAATTCTCCAGAAAAAGTCTTGTCACTGGAATGCCTTAACCCATCAAGATTGGCCGGGTAACTGAGCACCAATAAGAGATCGAGTACGTAGGGAATAATAGTGAACAAAAAGATTGGTGCATACGATCCTTGCCAAAACACTAGGGCGCCAGCGATTAAAGCCGAGAGCGCAGATCCTACTTGGCTCCATGCCCGAGTATGCCCATAATAGTAGGTTTTAAGATGGCCCCAATTATGCATTTCTAAATATTCGAAAATCATTGCTTTATGGGTTCCCGTGCGGAAAGCTTCACCCCATGCAAAAAAGATCATCGCGAGTGCTAAAGTCCAATAAGAATGAGCCAAAAAGAAAATAATGAACGATAAAATATAGGCTATAAAGGAGCTTGCCATGATGCGACGCCTTCCTAAGCTATCGGCAGCTGCTCCTGAAGGAATCTCAATTAAATTTATAGAAATCTCCCTAATGGCATACAAGGTCCCAATTTCTGCATAGGTAAGTCCTTTTTCTAAGAAAAATAGTAGTAAAAACGGTTCAAAAAAACGCAGATTTTTTAAAAATCCATAAGCACAAAACTTGTAGAATTGTCTATTCTTCTCAAATCCTTCACTTTTCTTTCTTCTAGCCATGCTAGTAACCCTCTCAATCTTTGCTCTAGCATAAAACAAATAGCATAATAATAAAAGAAATATAAAAACTATTGACAAACCTAGCTTATTGGTGTATTAGTGTAGTAGCACACTATAAGGAGCTGCTCATGATACATATGCACAACATCGGTTTCCAATATGGTAAAAAACCGCTGTTTAACGCCCTCGACCTAGCTATCCAAAAGGGGAATATCTACGGTCTCTTAGGCATGAATGGGGCTGGAAAAACAACCCTGCTAAAAATTCTCTCTGGGCAATTATTTCCGCAAGAAGGGGATGTACAAGTCTTAGGGTATAACCCAGTTTTACGCCAAAAAGCAATGTTGGAAGACCTCTTTCACCTACCGGAAGAATTTTTCCTCCCATCCATGAGAGGTGATCACTATCTAACCCTCTACGCCCCATTTTATCCGAAATTTGACCACACAGCTTTTCAAAATTATTGTACTGACTTTGGCCTTGATCTCAAACAAAAATTACATGAACTTTCGTTCGGCCAAAAAAAGAAATTCCTCCTCTCATTTGGACTAGCTTCACAAACAGCACTTGTAATTCTAGATGAACCGACTAATGGATTAGATATTCCCTCCAAAAGTCAATTTAGAAGAACCGTAGCTTCAGCAATGACTCAAGAAAGGACCTTTATTATCAGCACGCATCAAGTGCGTGACATGGAAAATTTAATTGATCCAATTATTATAATTCACTCAGGTAGAGTTGTCTTGGAGGCCAGTTTAGCCAGTCTAGCTCAACAATTCATCATAGAAGTAGAAAAAAGCGAACCAACCGGATCCCACATAATTTACAGTGAAAAGATCCCTAGCGGATGGGTAACAATGCAACAGCGTAATGAAGAATCACTTGAAACACCGATAGATTTAGAGACTCTCTTTAACGCTGTTATTGCCAATCCACAAGCTTTTACACATATGAGGAGGGAGACCCTATGAACTTTTTACGTGTAATAAACAAAGAAATACAAGAAAATAAACGCAGTTTACTTATCTATAGCCTCACTATTTTCCTAGTCCTTTTTATGCAAGGTATGTTTACCGCATTCATGACCCGTCAAGGAGGATATTCCACTTCAGTCTACACAGGAATGTTTCCCGGCTTCCTTTTCCTGGGAGGCTTTATCCTAACCAGCGTTTTCTTTGCTCAAGATATGTTCAGTCGTACTGGCCAGCACAACTGGCTGACGCTTCCTGCTTCACAAGCTCATAAGTTCTTGGCCAAAGGGATTCTGACTGCTTTAGCCTACCCAATAGCATTAACTCTTTTGTTTTTTGGATCCTCTATTATTATTGAATCGCTAACTCTCATCTTATTCAAAGATCCTATTAGCTTGTTTAACCCGTTTGTTAATAACACCGGTAAAATGTTTTTGCACTACGGAGTAAATCAATCTATATTCCTTTTAGGAGCAACTTATTTCAGAAAAGCTCACTTTATTAAAACTGTGTTAGCTTTGTCTCTCATAGGGATTGCCCTCTCTATTATTGCGGCCTTTTTCATCCGAGTTGCTTTTGCACCCTACTTCACCACCATGTTTGGTGTTCGTCTCTCTTTTCCAGTCAATATCATGCAAACTCACTCCACCCTCACTACCGTCGCGAGATGGATCGCAAACCTACTCTATTGGGGCATCTTGCCTATCTTTTGCTGGTTCACTGCCTATCTTCGCGTGAAGGAGGTCCAAGCCACCGATGCAGTTCAATAAACATACCGCCATTTATTTACAAATAGCCGACTACATGTACGATTGTATCTTAAATGAAGATTGGGATGATGGCTCCAGGATTCCCTCTATTAGGGACATGGCCATGCAACTAGAAGTTAATCCCAATACCGTTACAAGAACGTATATGCTACTTCAAGAGGATGGAATATTGGAGAACCAACGGGGAATAGGCTACTTTACCGCCTCAGATGCTCGCCAACAAGTCTTGAAACGCAAGCAAGAAGCATTCCTGCATAATGAACTACCCAACCTCTTTACAACTATGCAACAACTCGGTCTTACGTTAGAGAACATTCAAAGTCAATATCAAAGATATATTCAGGAGAAGCAAAAATCATGAAACAAAAAAGATATCTAAAAACTAGTAATATAGTTCTTATGGCAGGAGGTTTACTACTTGTAGTGCTCCTACTGGCATCCATTATTTCTGCTAGAATTGTGTTCGATAAAACAACAATTATCCAATCCCCCCAAGATAAAATTATCGTACTCGATTCAAACTTTTAAGAAATAAAATTGATTCTAACGCAATTTACTCAATGGGATGGGGCAACCTGAAAAAAGAGGTGACAAACTCGCCTCTCTCATAATTCATATTTCACATAGGAACTAGCTCAAGAGTGGAAAGTTCTCTCCATTATAGCTTCGTTTAAAAGTCTATGATATGCAGGCCTGTCACCTAGTACATTGGTCTGAAAACTATTTCTGAAATTCACCTCCTTTTGGGAGGATTTTTTTCGTAAATTATATCCTTAAAAAATCATCTAAATCGCTTAAATGTATGAGGTTATTGTTGCTTTGTGGCTCATTTTATTGTATAATTCTGATATAAAAACGATACAATTAAAGAGGTGTGTATGTCAGAAAATAATGCAAAAATGCAACTTTTACTTGAATATCTAAGAGAGATTCTCAACTGTTTTAGACCCGCTTTTTCCCGTAATGCTGCGTTTGAAAATTTTAAGTTGGCTGTCATCGGGTTCTTGATTGCAGATGAAACGACCGCAGTCACTGATCTCGTGAGGTATTTCGATTATAATGATGATCTTGACCGGCTTTATGAGAAACTCATCAAATTTTTTCACGCATCTTCTTATTCGATTCAGAGCCTGCAAGAGATTTGGCTCGATGTCATCGGTGAACTCACTTGTAGTGTTAAGATTGGGAAGTTTAGCCTGCTTGCTGGCGATGGTGTGAAGGTGATGAAATCAGGCCGGCATATGGCTGCTGTCAAGAAAATGTACCAAGAGTCAGAATCGGTGGCGAAGCCCGCATACATTTGGGGCCATATGTATGGATCCACTGGTATTATTATCGGCAACGGTGATGCGAAATCTTTTTGTCTGCCCATTGAGACCGCTATCCAAGATGGCAACTCCCTCATAGAGACATGGAGAAATCCTTCCTATACGAGTGATAGTCATGTCGTACAAATGATGGCGAGTGCTGGCAAATGCCTCAAGACCGTAAGATCTTGCATCCTCGCCATGGATCGGTACTTCCTGACCATACCTGCGGTACGGGCCTTAGCTACCACTAATGCCTTAAAAGAACATGTACAGCAGGAGCTTTCCATGATTCTTGTCACTAAAACCAGAAGGAATGGCATAGCGTTTGAGCCGCCACCGCTGGAGAAGAATTCACACAAAAGGGGACGCAAAAGAAAGAAAGGAGCTTCTGTAAAGCTCTATGAACTGTTTGAGCAGAAGAAGGATGAGTTCGTAAAAACAAAAATACATATCTATGGGAAGGAGCAGGAAGTTGAATATTACTGCATCGATTTACTCTGGGGTCTGGGCTTGTATTACCCTATGCGGTTTGTACTGGTGAAGAATAATGGAATGTGTTCTATCTTAGTATCCTCAAGCGACACCTTAACTCCTGAGCAAATCATTCGTTCCTATGCTTTCAGATGGAAGTGCGAAGCCGGCTTCAAAGATGCTAAACACACCATAGGTACCTTCTCTTCCCATTTTTGGACCCGTTCGATGCCTCGTCTTAATCGATATAGCAGGAAGGGCTCAATTGATCCTCTGGCATGTATTGATAATGAGCAGAGCAAGAAAAAAATCATCAGTAACTACGAGGCTTTCGGCAAGTTCGCCATGGTGGGCAATATTGCACAAGGAATTCTACAGTTATTATCCCTGAAAGCGCATGCGCTAGAGTATGAGCCAACTAAGTATCTGAGGAGTCGATCCCAGCAGGTGATGAGCGAGGATTCTATGAACTATGAGCTGAGAAAGGTAATAAAGTGGGGTATTGAACCCTTTTGCTCCGAGCCAATACCCCGTTTAATTACTCCGATGCTTGCTTCCTGATGGGAAAAAAGCGAACGGATCTGTAGAAAAGTCCTCATCTGTGTAATCCCGACTAAAGGTAACCACAGAAGGAACCTACTCCACTCAAAGAATGACCACAAAATAGCTGATGGTCAAGCCTTGCATACCCTTAAGAATGCAGAAAATTTCCAAAAACATCTCTGCAGCATCATTTCAACAAAAAAACCTAGAAAAAAGTACTTCCAATATTCTTGGAGCCACAGATTCAACAGCTTTGGCTAAGAATGACCGTGGGTTAGGGAGAACTTTCCACTCTTGAGTAGTAACTAGAATTACCTAGATTTTAACTACCTGTTTAGTCTCAAGAGACTCCTGAATTGCCAACATCACCTTCATAACATAGAGAGAGTGACGCGGTAACGCTTGTGTTACAGGTTCTCCCTTAGCTATCTGTTCAACAAAGTAGCGCAACTCAAGTAAGTATGCATCGGTTTCATCTATCTTTTGAACTTCTGGTTCTGCCCCATTTTTAAAGAGCACTGCTGACCGAACAGCTCCACCTACATTTTCCAGATTAAACCCAGCTATGAAATTGTACTCGTAAGAAGCATCATGTCCTACTAGACGCATAGTCATAGTGAATGGATAATTCTCTGTCATCTCAAAAGCACCTTCTACAGCTGCTCTTTGCCCGTTCTTGAAGGTAATTGTCGATAAAACGTGGTTCCAACATCCATTTCTATCTTTTTCACCGATCGCATAGACCTGATCTACATCACCAAAAAGATGGCACATATAATCAACATCATGGATATGGAGGTCAAATAGTCCTCCACCCGATTTCTTGGGATCACGGTGCCACGTGGACCAGTTTGGATGTTGAGCAAGTCTGCTCATAGTAACCATTTTAATGGTTCCTAGTTCTCCGGCATCAACAAATTCTTTGGCACGAACATACTCAGGCCAGAATCGGATGACTTGGCCAACCATTAAGGTCTTACCAGCTTTTTCAGCAGCCTCTACCATTTTCTCAGCCGATTCATAGGTGAGAGTAAATGGCTTTTCACAAAGGACATGAACATTGTGCTTGAATGCCAAAAGGACATATTTTTCATGAAGAAAAGTAGGAAGGCATACATCGACAATATCGAGTTTTTCTTTGCTGAGCATATCTTCTGCTTTTTCATAAAAGGTACAATTGTTCTCTTTGGCTAGTTTTTTCCCAGCCTCAATATTCAAATCGGCAATTGCCACCAAGTGGGCATCCTTAATCTGAGCATAAGCCGCCGCGTGTTGGGCTCCAATGAACCCTGCTCCCATAATTCCTATTCGTAACATATGTTAAGTCTCCTAATCCAAGTATGAAAAAATACGTGACATCGTAGATGATGTGTTATAAATGATTTGTTCAGAAAAATACCTGTAAGGAGGCATCATTTCTGCATTACAATAACCATCGTATCCGATCTCTTGGAACGCATCCATTACCGCTGGGTAATTGACGTCTCCAGCAAGTAAATCCACAAACGAACCAAACCCACCTGGTTCACGTCGATAATCTTTAAAGTGAACCTTCTTTATACGACTCCCAAGAATTTTAATCCAATGCTCGGGATATCCAGTGAGTAGAACGTTTCCTACATCAAAGTAAGCGCCTACATATTCTGAATTAAACGATTCAATGAACGAGCGAAATTCAAGCGGAGAGAGGAGAAACTTATTCCAAACATTTTCAATACCCATCGCCACTTTGTGTTTTTTCGCGATAGGTTCAAGCATTCCGATTGCCTCTTGAGAACGCTCATACACTTCATCGTATCTGCAGACTTCACTTCCTGGAACAAAATCGACGCCAACATAGCCCGGAACAACTAACACAGTATCAACACCGAGAATAGCCCCTGCATTGATGAGGCGCTTAATTACATCCCGAGCCACCTCACGGTTCTTGGGATTATCACTCGTGAGAGAATTTTCCCAAGGGACCCAAGAAGCTAAACTTGAAATCTCTATGCCAATATCGTCACACATTTGTTTTACAGCCGCGATATCAGAGTCATTGGCATGCAAACCAAGTTCTCCTGTTTCAGCCATACAAAACTCAATGCCATCAAATCCAGCATCCTTTGCCAACTCAGCAGCTTCCCGGAGCGGTGTTTCATCAGGAAATGACCAAAAATTTATTCCTTTTTTCACATAAATCTCCTCTGCAGATTTTTTCTTAGTTACAATCAGCACCTAAAGGACCAGCAAGTTCCCTCATGAAGAAAAGCTTACCAGCCAGTGTTGGCATGAAGCTCGCGGGTACCCACATATCAGGCCCATAGCGAAGTGCAGTCCACAGAGAAACTCCCTGCCATTGCATCCCACGCCCCAAGACACCATCACACCCACCAATTATGGTATCAGATTGTAAAAAGAGCCCTGGTCCTACCGTATTAGCTCGTGCTGGTACTGCTGTATAACGGCTCTTGAAACTTGTGATTGCATTTTGTTCAATGGTGAGGGGGTGTAGCTTCGCGCCAAGGCGGTGCGTTTGCTTCTTCCACTCTTCGACGGAATCAAACTCAGCAGCAAAATGAGGCTCCCAAAACGCTATGTGGAAAACTCTTCCAATACCAAAGACCGTGGTAAGATGCCCCCCTTCCGCTTTAATCTTGGCGATTTTTTTGGCATACGTCGGTAAATTTTCTTTTGTGGCAAAATTTCTTTGTGAAACGGGAACACTCAGGTCTCCTAATGGTCCATAAAAGGCAGCTTCCATTGCATTTTGGAAAGCACCAGGATCGTTAGAATCTAACGTATTGCCTTCTCCATCACTCCACTCGTCCATATTAAATCCATGAACATGATCACAACTCACATTCCAAGCCTTCAGAAAATAAACAACCCATCGGTACATCCCCATAGGGCCTACGGGAAGAATTAAGGCTAGTTGTTTACCTGCATCCCGTGTATTTTTGATTGTTAAAGCTATTTCATGCCCCATCAACATGCCAAAATCTTCGAGCGAATCGCAAGGGATCGGCTCGAAATCTTTATGCCAAAAGTTTTGACGATCAAGAATAGTTGCCGGATCATTTCCTGCACAAGCATCAATACGCGCTAAATCCCAACCTGCCGGATAAAAATTTTCCAACAAGGATCCTTTGATTGTTGATAATAAATTCATTACACACTCCTTCTGCATATTATCTTCAAGGAAGCAATCGCTTCGTAGTCATACGTGGCCAAGTGCTACACTGTCTAAATCCCTCTGCATAAGGGACCCCACACTGTAAACCGCGAAACTTAGAACAAGTACGAACAAAATCGATAAAATCGATTCCATCATGATCGCGCATCCAAGTAATTTGGCTTTCATGACACGCGAGAGCTTCTAATTTCATCTCAATTTCTTCACTGATATCTACATATTCAGTTGGTAAAAAATCGACACCAGCGAGAGTATCCATATAATAAAGGGGAACAACTGCCCCTGCTTTATTGTATTCTGGATACTTTTGCACGACTGAAGCATGAAAACTAGCTCGAAAGGCCATTAATCCAGCTTCAATATGATCACGCATATAATCTTGTTGCGAATGACTAATAATCACTTCCGGTTGCACTTCTCTCATAATGCGAATCATCTCTTTATTTAACACTTCATCCATCGAATTGACACTTAAGTCGGAAATATCGAAGGTAATAGCTTCCGCCCCGATTACTTTAGCGGCTTTTTCTGCTTCCTTGTTACGAATTACTCGTAACTCTTTAGGCGGAATCTCTACGTGTCCGAGATTACCATTAGTAATATGGCATGCTACCACCTTATGGCCTGCTTTTACATAACGTGCTAATGTACCAAAACACGCAATCTCCAAGTCATCAGGGTGACAACCAATTGCCAGGATATTCATATGTTCCTCCTATTAGTGTGATATTATCTACTTCTTATCTACGGTCTTTACGAATATTATCCAAATTACTTAGTATTACAGCGATGACAATGATCGCTCCTGATATAGCCGTTTGTGCATAAGGCCATACTGAAAGAATATTCATAGCATTGTTAATAATTCCCAGGAGCAATACACCAATAAATGCGCCACCGATAGTTCCACGACCACCATCAAAGGTGATACCTCCAATAATTGCCGCAGTAAGAGCTCTTAATTCGTACCCACTTCCAGCAGTAGCAGTAATTGAGTCGAGACGAGAAACAAAGACTATGGAAGCAATTGCACAAATTACTCCACTGATCGAATAGAGAATTATCTTATAACGATCAATGTTAATCCCACTCAAGTATGCGTTTCGTTCATTCCCTCCAATTGCAACTATGCGCCGACCAAATCGAGTATAATTGAGTAAAATAAAAGCAACCGCAACCATCACAATAAGAAATATTAACATAACGGGAAACACGCCAAATATTCGAGTCCGTCCGATAAAATCAAACTTGCGACTGAAATTCATAAACTGGCCACCAGTTATCATAAGGGATGTACCAAAAAATATTTGACTGGTTCCCAATGTTATAATCAAAGGAAGACAACGGCTTTTAGCAATAATCACTCCATTAAGAAACCCACAAACAAGTCCGGTGAGTAAGCCAAGAGTTATTGCTAAGGTAACACTTCCTTCTCCCATAATTACTTTGGATGTAACCACACCTGAAAGAATCATAATATTGCCAATAGAGAGATCAATGCCACCACTAATGAGAAGCAAAGCCATAGCCATAGTAAGAATACCTAAGACAGATATTTGTTGGAATATGGCTACAATATTACGTATATCCACAAATTTCGGGCTAATTATAGTCACCACCACAGTAATTAATAAAATTACTGCAATCATGAGTACCCGTTGGTCTTTGAAGGATATTTTCCCAAAAAAGTTTTTTCTTTTTACTTGTTCCATAACATTACATCCCCAATGCACTTTTAATTATTCTTTCTTCGTTGATTTCATCATGAGGAATTTCTCCGGCAATTTCCCCTTTCCGTACCACAAGAACCCGATCACTCATACTTATAAGTTCAGGCATATCGGAAGAGACCATGATAATAGATTTGCCCTCTTTTGTGAGCATCGACATTAATCGATAAAACTCGGCCTTTGAATTCACATCAATTCCACGTGTTGGTTCATCAAATACATAAAAATCGGATTCGGCAAAAAGCCACTTCCCCAGTACTACTTTCTGTTGGTTCCCGCCACTTAGATTCTGGACTTCTTGAAAGAGACTTGGAGTCTTAATATCCAAGGTCTCTATTAAAGGTTCAACCAACGGCTGGTGCCTTTTAATGTTGAGAAAGAAATTCTTGATCTTCCTTCCCAACCCAACAATCGTCATGTTTTCTAAAATACTTTGTCCTAACATTAAGCCTAATTGTTGCCGATCTTCCGTTATATGGGCAAATCCTGCTTGAATACTATCTTCGGGGCTATGTAACATAAGTGACTTCCCTTTGTATTCAATAATTCCTGCGTAGTAACGATCCGCTCCAGTCAAGGCTCGTACAATCTCTGTACGACCAGAACCAACCATCCCAGCAAGCCCAAGAATTTCCCCAGAACGAACTTCAAAAGAAATTTTAGGGGAATCCTTTGTAAGCTGCAGATCTCGCACACATAACACTATTTCGCCAACTTCGTGTTGTTCTTTTTGATAAAACATATCTACAGAGCGCCCCACCATATCCATGGTAATTACATCTAAATCCATATCTCGGCTTTCATTTTTATATGTATTAACAACGAGTCCGTCTCGAATAACGGTAATGCGGTCTGCTATCTGCACCACCTCTTTAAGAAAGTGAGAGATATAAATAATACTGATACCTTGTTTAGCAATCCGTTGAGTAAGCGCAAGGACCGTGCCTACGTCTTTTACGTTGAACATAGAAGTAGGTTCATCCATCAAGAGAATCTGCGGCTTAAGAACTAAGGCTTTAAGAATCTTCACGTATTGCTGCTCGGAGACTGAAAGGTTTTCAACCTTCCGTCGTACATCAAGTACAATACCAAGTTTCCCAACCTCTTCTTGAGCACTCTTTTCGGTACTTGCCCGATCCAATAAACCAAATCGTGTAGTTTTTTCTAGGCCCACGAACATATTTTCTGCCACACTCATCGATGGTATAAGGTCGTTCTCTTGATAGATGATACTAATTCCTAGCTCTTGAGAGAGCCTTGGAGTCAATGCAGGATAGGAATCGCCATTAATAGTAATTTGCCCACCATCTGGATTGTGAGCACCGCTGAGGACCTTCATGAGGGTTGATTTGCCAGCCCCATTCTCACCAACAAGACAGTGAATCTCCCCCTTATAAAGGTCGAATGTAATGTCTGATAATGCCTGCACCCCTGGAAAAGACTTTGAGATATTTATCATCTCTACCAATGGGGTTTTACTTTCATATGCAAAACTCATATACAATTACCTTGTTCATAAAAGAACATCGAAACTTGATGTTGCCCCGAATTAATCAGGACAACATCGTCAATACAATTAGTTATCGAGTCCACCAATAAATGCAAGTGCCATTTTGGGATCTTCCCAAGTAATAACCTTGTCCATCTCTGCTAATGTCGCAGGAACAACTGGAAGTGGAGTGAATTTAGGTAAGTTGCGGTTTCCCTTAACAACATACTGATAAAGATTCTTAAATGTTTGAACGCCTTGGATTGATACCGGAGCGGTAATATTTGCAGCTTGGATACCATCTACCATCATTTGGAGACCACCTGGAGATCCCCCTGTACTAATTATAGGGATATGTTCCATGCCAGCTTCTATCAGAGCATTGTAACACCCCTTAGCCTGAAGGTCGTTATTAGCAAAAATAACATTAAACTCGGTACCAGTTTGGATGAAATTCTGAGTAACATCCATAGACTTCTCTGTTTGCCAGTCCCCATGTTCAAGTCCAACAATCTTCACATTCGGGAAATCTATTAAAGCACGATCAATACCTTCCTGATAAGTTTCATACACGCCGCCACCCTTGGCTCCTGCGCAAAAGAAAACTTTGGGATCATCGTAAGTGTTATTGATAAATTCAATTGCACCATATCCGATGTCGCCGTACAAGCAAGCTACTGTAGAAACATAATCACCGGCATCTGCTGGTGGTGGGAGATTTTCTACAGTCACGGGAATTCCAGCATCATTTCCCATGCGAATCAGTGTAGCAACTTGGTCAGGGGAAATCGGGAATACCGAAATACCGTCAACCTGCTTCTGAATTAAGTCTTCCATAGCAGCAACAGATCTTTCAAGATCGTTATTAGCATCTAAGATAATAGTGTTTATCCCTGCTAGTTCTCCAGCATATTTAAATGCCTCGGCACTATACATATTCCATTCGTCTTGCATATCAAAAGCTATGTAACCAAATGTATAGCCTTCTTTTTGTTCACTTCTACCAGCTGCTGCCAACGGTAAGGCAATCAGGGCGATGAGAACAATCGTTGCGATGAATGTCATTTTCTTCATACTTTTTCCTCCTCAATAGCCAGTATAGAGCAGTTCTACGAACCCCTACCTACACTTGACTTGTTTAAACAAATCCATTTTTCTTATAGAAGTCATACGCATCCTTCACAGCAGTATCTACCACGGGAAGGTCTTCTGGCTTCTTATCACGCATAGTAAACCCTTCAGTAAACTCAATTTCGGTACTGATTGGACCATCAAAGCCCTGCGAATCCAAGTATTCAAGAGTCTCTTTAAGCTTGAGCCAGCCTTTACCAGGAGCAGGGAAATCCCACACGTCTTTTTCGCCACCTTTATCTTTCAGGTGTACATAAGCAACGTTTTTAGCACATTCTTTGATATCCTCTTCAGGTAATTTCTTACCATAGAACATAACATTGGCTGTATCATAGTTAATTCCGAGATATTTCGAGCCAACCTTATCTACCAGTTTACTCATCAGAGCCCCAGTTGCGTGCTCACCATGAGTCTCAAGCACCAGCTTGATACCTAGTTTTTCACACAATGGTAACACCTTCTTAAGATTCTCTACTAAAAGATCATCTTGTGAGTATTCTTTAGTCGCATTGTGAGCCTCACCTGTTGATGAGATGATGAACTTACACCCTAACTTACCGGCAAGTTCAATATTTGCAGAAAAATCTTCAAGTCGTTTTGCATCCATGAGATCACAGTGACCGCTCAGACCAATTGGCTTAAGGTTATACTTCTTTAACATTTTCTTCACATCTTCCAACTCGGCATCGGTCATATTGGCTTTCACATGTTCAGTCCAACCCGCAACTGCGGTGAGTTCAACATACTTAAACCCAGCTGCAGAAATCCCTTTAAGTGCCTCTTCAAGGGTGAAGCCGTGGTAAGTATTGGTACTTACAGCTACAATATGTTTCATATTTACTCCTCCTAATTTTCACCAGCTTTTTGCTAGTGGGTATTAATCAGCGTTAACAGATGATAACATCTTCCTCTTTCTGTTCAGTGATACGCATAATGTTGTTTATATAGTATTTAGCAGCTCCACGATTTTTACAAATTGGTGGAAGTTCGGTGTAAATAATTTTAACACCGCTTGCTATTATACTTGAACCATAACATGCGATAACTTCCTTTACCATATCGAGAAAGGATTTACCAAATATTTCTATTCCGCCCCCAATCACAAGAATTTCAGGGTCGAAAATACGTAACACATTATTTATCCCAAAACCAATAATTGTTGCAACTTCCCTCATTGCATCAATTATTTCCTGCTCATCAGAAAGAAAAGCCTGAGCAACTTGGTGCAGTGTAGCCTGACTAAGATCTCCCTCACAGATATTAAAAAGGGTACTTTTAGAAGTATCTTTTACCGCGGCTACGGCCCGCTCTACAATTCTTGGGGTGCTAATAAGCCGCTCTAAACAACCTCTATTTCCACATGTACAGAGGGGACCATACATGTCAACCGAAGTGTGTCCAAACTCTCCCGCCATCCCAAAAGAACCACGATAAATCTTACCGCGATAAATAATCCCAGCCCCAACGCCAATATTGACATTAATGTAGACTAAGTTCTGAACCTTTCGATTAAGCACAAACTCTCGTTCTGCGTAGGCATAAAAAGCCGATTCATTCCCGATGACAACAGGTCGTGCGGCAAATATTTTTCTCACATCTACTAAAAATTCTTTTTGGGTTTGTACATCCAGCACTGTAGAAATAATCTTACCACCTTTTACATCTACAATAGCGGGAATCGTGATACAAAGCGCACCAAGTTTGTCGCTATCAAGCCCTTGCGATTTTTCCATAATCAAATTATGTAATGTTTCCACATAGTTTGCATGATTAGTTGTAGGAAAATAGAACCGTTCTAGCTCGTTACACGCCAAATCATAAAGCACATACCGAAACCCATCCCGCTCCCAAGCAATAGTAGGAATTTGTAAACGATCAGGATTTACCTTAAGTAAAATTGCTCTCCGTCCAATTTTGTTGGACTTTTCGACACCGCTTGTAACTATGAGTCCACTTGCAATCATGTCATCAATTAGAGTTGAGACTGTAGTGGGACTTAGTTTGGTTATGGTAGCAAGAGATGCTCTTGATATCTCTTTTTCCGTAAAAATAAGGTCAAAGAGCCTTTTCAGATTGCGCTCTTTTA
>Ga0265295_1006176_pt1 | contig 14647 bp, 10 predicted proteins | sample Munlansysbiofilm_FD_192503 | JGI IMG/M metagenome (GOLD analysis project Ga0265295, IMG submission 192503) | Leachate microbial communities from a municipal landfill in Southern Ontario, Canada - Methane capture system biofilm | ecosystem: Engineered > Solid waste > Landfill > Unclassified ... | reverse complement strand
CCTAGCTGTCTCAGCAACCGCACCTCGTTCTTTCAACTTAACACACTTTAGGGGCCTTAGCCGTTGGTCTGGGCTCTTTCCCTCTCGCTACCGGACATTAGCACCCGGTAACTCACTCCCAAGCATCATTTACCGGCATTCGGAGTTTGTCAGGATTTGATAGGCGGTGAAGCCCTCGCATCCTATCAGTAGCTCTACCTCCGGTAAACTCTTCAGCTTGAGGCTGTCCCAAAAGACATTTCGGGGAGTACGAGCTATCTCCCAGTTTGATTAGCCTTTCACCCCTACCCTCAGCTCATCCAAATCCTTTTCAACGGATACTGGTGCGGTCCTCCATATCCTTTTACGGATACTTCAACCTGGCCAAGGGTAGATCACTAGGTTTCGCGTCTACTACTGCTAACTCTTTCGCCCTATTCAGACTCGCTTTCGCTTCGGCTCCGTACCTGAAGTACTTAACCTGGCTAGCAACAGTAACTCGTAGGCTCATTATGCAAAAGGCACGCCGTCACAGATTTACATCCGCTCCGACCGCTTGTAGGCGTACGGTTTCAGGTTCTCTTTCACCCCCCTATTCGGGGTACTTTTCACCTTTCCTTCACAGTACTGGTTCGCTATCGGTCTTCCGGTTATATTTAGCCTTACGGGATGGTCCCCGTAGATTCAGACAGGATTCCTCGTGTCCCGCCCTACTTAGGAGGCCCGATAAATATCATCAAGTTACAAGTACGCGACTTTCACGCACTACGGTGTGCCTTTCCAGGCAACTTCCTCTTCTTTGATGCTATTTGTTATCGGGTCCTGCAACCCCGCCATTGCCGAAACAATAACGGTTTAGGCTATTCTCCTTTCGATCGCCACTACTCAGAGAATCGATCTTTCTTTCTTTTCCTGCAGGTACTTAGATGTTTCAGTTCCCTGCGTCTGCCCCACCCCTGAAGGTGGTACCGGGCCTTCAGCCCGGTGGGTTGTCCCATTCGGAGTCCGCCGGATCATCTCATGTTTGCTAATCCCCGGCAATTTTCGCAGCTTACCACGTCCTTCTTCGCTCCCGGAAGCCAAGGCATCCCCCATACGCCCTTCGTAACTTTTTCTCGTCCCGAATCTCTCGCTGTTACCAACCTCTCGGCCGGTAACCCTTGATCTTCTTTAATTGTAGTCCCTAATTGCGACGGCCTTTAGACCTTCTAATTACAGACTAATTCTTCTTTTTTCTTTTTACCTCTATTATCTCTCTTTAATACGTCAATGAACGACCGTTAATTTTCAAACGGGCTGCAAAGGTAAATGATTTTCGACAATTCACAAATTTTTATAGGATTATTTCATTATTTTTGCACAATGAAATCGTTTTTCCTGTGTTTCCTCATACAGGTTTTTTTTTCATCTCCCGATACCTGGCTGCAAAACCGCCAGGACAGTTATGCTGACATTGCAGTGGCTGATACTTCTCTCGGCATTCTCATTCTGGTAAATAAAAAAAACAAGCTTGCCCAAGGCTACCGCCCGCACGACTTGGTCCCCATAAAAGACAAGTATAACAGGGGCATAATGAACCTTTTGCGCAGTGAAGCAGCTGCCGCCTTTGCGGCTATGTGCCACCGGGCAGAGGAAGACAGCATCATCCTGTGGAACCGCTCGGCCTACAGATCCGATACCATACAGGCCGGCTTGTTTGAAAATGCTGTAAAGCGAAGAGGCCTGAAAAGTGCAGCACGTTTCTCTGCTCGTCCGGGACACTCGGAACACCAGACAGGACTTACGGTAGACATCAACAGCACCCACATCTCTTTTAGAAATTCACCGGAAGCAGCCTGGCTCAGACAGTATGCCCACCTGTTTGGTTTCATTGAAAGGTATCCCCGCAAAAAGGAAGATATAACAGGATATGAACATGAACCCTGGCATTACAGGTACGTAGGCATCACCGCCGCAACATATATACACGAAAACGAACTCACATTAGAAGAATATCATGCAACAATTGGAAAACAAACCGGGAAAACTTCCCGATAATGCCTTTAGGGAACTGAATCCGGGTGAAACGTATGAGCCCCTCATGTCTCCCTCTAAAAAATACCCCGAAGTCACATTTTGGTCTGTGATCACCGGTCTGGTCATGACCGTAATTTTTTCTGCAGCAGCTGCCTACCTGGGACTGAAGGTTGGTCAGGTGTTCGAAGCGGCCATCCCCATTGCCATCATTGCCGTAGGTCTTTCTTCTGCGCTCAAGCGCGAGAATGCCTTGGGCGAGAATGTGATTATCCAGTCTATTGGAGGCTGTTCAGGAGGGGTTGTCGCCGGAGCCATCTTCACCCTGCCGGCCATGTATATCCTGCAGGATAAGTATCCCGGGATGTCGATGGATTTTATGAAAATATTCTTTAGTTCACTCCTGGGAGGGATACTGGGTATTCTTTTTATCATTCCTTTCCGCAAGTATTTTGTGAAAGACATGCACGGCAAATTTCCTTTTCCCGAAGCTACGGCATCTACACAGGTCCTGGTAAGCGGGGAAACAGGAGGCAAAAGCGCCCGGTACCTTCTTATCAGCGGGCTAGTTGGCGGCCTGTATGATTTCATTGTTTCGACCTTCGGATGGTGGAGCGAAGTTTTTACCACGCGGGTAATCCCCTGGGGCATTTCCCTGGCCGATAAGGTCAAGCTGGTGGTCAAACTCAACGTAAGTGCGGCCGTCCTGGGGCTGGGATATATAATAGGTCTGAAATATGCCTTTATTATTTGTTGCGGATCGTTCCTGGTCTGGTTTGTGATCATTCCGCTGATGAACCTGATCTGGGGCGGACAGGTCATTGACCTGATGGGGAGCGGGATCGTTCAGACCATAGGTCAGATGAGCCCCGAGGAGATCTTTACCGGATACGCCAGGCATATCGGCATTGGGGGCATAGCAGTGGCCGGAATCATCGGGATCATTAAGGCCTCCGGGACTATTAAATCTGCCCTGGGAATGGCTGGCAGGGAACTTAGAGGAAAACGCAGCCCACAGGAAGAAAAGGCCATACGCACTCAAAAGGACCTTTCCATGAAGATCATCGTAATCGGGACCCTGGTCACGCTGGCTCTGACCTTCATTTTCTTCTACTTTGGTGTCCTCGATTTCAATCTCTGGCACGCCATCATTGCGCTGATAGTAGTAGCGGTTATTGCATTCCTCTTCACGACGGTTGCTGCCAATGCTATTGCCATCGTCGGGACTAACCCCGTAAGCGGCATGACACTCATGACATTGATCCTAGCTTCGGTCATCATGGTCGCTGCCGGATTGAAAGGGACAGCCGGCATGACCGCTGCCCTGATTATCGGAAGTGTGGTCTGCACGGCCCTGGCCGTCTCGGGTTCGTTCATTACTGACCTTAAAATCGGATACTGGCTGGGGGCCACCCCCTTTAAACAGCAAGTTTGGAAGTTTGCAGGAACTTTGGTGGCTGCTGCCACTGTCGGCGGTGTGATGATCGTTTTGAATAAAACGTATGGATTTACAGGCGAAAACGCCCTGGTAGCTCCGCAGGCCAATGCCATGGCTGCTGTAATAGAACCACTGATGTCCGGAGGAGGCGCTCCCTGGTTGTTGTACGGCATAGGAGGGCTCATAGCCATCCTGTTGACTGTCTTGAAAATTCCTGCTCTTGCCTTTTCCCTGGGCATGTTCATTCCTCTTGAGCTAAATCTTCCCCTGCTTGTTGGCGGAGCTATAGCCTGGTATGTCTCTACACGGAGCGGGAAAAAACAAATCAATGAAGAACGTAAAGACCGCGGAACCCTGCTGGCTTCCGGATTTATTGCCGGAGGTGCTTTAATGGGAGTTGTCAGCGCCATCATGCGTTTTGCCGGTATTAACCTGGTAAACACCCGGTGGCAGGGATCCGTAGCCGCAGAAGCCCTCGCTTTAGTGGCTTATGCCTGTATTATTATTTACCTGGTCCTCAATAGTATGAAAGCAGCCAACAATAAATAAAACAACAGATTATGGAAAAAATACTGGACAAGTTCCTCAGATACGTTTCTTTTGACACGGCTTCCGATCCTGAATCCGAAACTCAGCCCAGCACGGCAAAGCAATTGGCATTACTGGAAATTTTACTGGGAGAATTGCGCGGAATGGGGATCACACAAGCCCATTTGGATTCTTATGGTTATGTGATGGCCTCTATTCCTTCCAATATAGACAGGGATGTTCCCGCCGTTGGATTCATCGCCCACGTAGACACTTCTCCCGATGCCCCGGGAAAGAACATCCGTCCGCAGATCTTTCTCGATTATGACGGAAAGCCCATTCTCCTGAACAAGGACAAGGAATTGTACCTGAGTCCCGATGAGTTTCCCGAACTTCTATCCTATAAAGGGCAAACGATCATTACTACCGATGGCACAACCCTTCTGGGAGCCGACGACAAAGCAGGCGTGGCAGCCATTATGTCTGCAGCCGAATATCTTATGGAACATCCCGAAGTCAAACACGGACCGGTAATGATTGCTTTTACCCCTGACGAAGAAATCGGAAGGGGTGTGGCTAAGTTTGACGTGGAAAAATTCGGGGCACAATATGCCTATACCATTGACGGAGGTCAGATTGGGGAAATGGAGTATGAAAACTTCAATGCAGCCATGGCACGTATCCACGTCCAGGGCCGGAACATCCATCCGGGGTACGCAAAAAATAAAATGATCAACGCCCTGATCATTGCTACGGAGCTGAACAACATGCTGCCCGTCGGACAAAGACCGGAATTTACAGATCACTACGAAGGATTTTTTCACATCACCTCCATCCGGGGAAGTGTAGAAGAGGCAGAAATGAATTACATCATAAGGGACCATGACCCGGAAAAATTTGAACAAAAAAAGAAATTGATGCAGGAAATCACCGGGTTTCTGAACCTGAAGTACAATAATTGCATAACCCTGGAAATGAAAGACCAATACTACAACATGCGCAAGCAGATAGAGCCGCATATGCATGTGGTGGAAAAAGCCGTCAAGGCGATCAGGGACGCTGGGATTACCCCCAGGGTGCATCCAATCCGCGGCGGCACAGACGGAGCGCAATTATCGTACCGCGGTCTTCCCTGTCCCAACATATTTGCGGGAGGCCACAATTTTCACGGAAAAATGGAATATCTGCCCCTGGAAAGTATGGAAAAGGCCTCTGAAGTAATCCTCAGGATCATTGCAGAATACGCTGAATGAAGTACACGTCTGGAGCGGCTATTTGATTGCCAGGTGAAGCAAAAGTGCGGCAAAGGTCTTGACGCCCCAGTCTGCATGTGACCCTTTACCCGATTTGTAAACAATATAAGCCCCTTTCTTTTTAAACTGGCTGTAGGCATACTCTGCCGCCGCGATGGGAACGTACTGGTCTTGTGTGGAATGATATAAGTATATGGGCATGTAAGGCACCCAGCCGTCCACGGCTGAATTCATGTCCAGTATGGGTTGCAGTTTTTGGAATTCAGCATTCCTTTCTTCCACAGGCTTAAAGAAATCGGGGTGCATATAATTGCGCATATCTTCTCCGATCAATGAAAGCAATCCGCTGGCATTGCGCGTTCTGTCATACCATATGGCATAATGATCTGCCAGGGGACTCTTAAATATCATTTTGTAATCCAGATCCAAATTATAATAATAATCCAGCGACATGATGATCCCGGGTAAAAGCGGGTAGGTACATATGGGATTATCTGCAAAACCCCTGAAAGTGGCGTTCAGATCACAGGCACCACCTCCAACCACTACCCTTTCAACATACACCTGGTTCCGGTGGCGTTCTTGATAATAACGGGCAACCGCCAATCCCACTCCTCCTCCGTACGAATACCCCGATATAATCGTATGCCGGGGAATGTCATATCCAATTGTCCTGAAATATTCAGTTGCCGCCAGGCGCATATCCCAGGCTACTTTCCCCAGATTGTCGCACATCATGAACGGGTGTGGCATCTGTTTGGTGTTACCGTATTTGCCATAACCTATCATATCGGGCAGTATTACGGCATACCCGGCCAGTACAGGTAGCGCTTCCAGCGCCGGGATATTTTCCGAAGAACCTGAATTCTTATTCATATGGGCTATTCCCGACATTTCCACGACACCCCTGATGTCACAATCCAGGGGATAGTATAGCGTTCCGTCTGCTATTACCGGATTTCCTAACGGATCTGTCGTATGATATGTGATTACAACGACACGAAAATTACGGCTAAAAACGATGTATTCCAATTTTGATGTGATCTCGGGATAATCCTCTACGCCAAAAGAATCAAACAGATCATCCAGTCTCAGGTCAATGGTATTATGGATCCCTGCAAGATATTGATAATCGCCTGCGGGCATGTCGTGGTAAGGCTGACAAGAAGTAATCAGCGTTATAAAAAAGCAGGTTGTAATTTTCAGAGTCTTTTTCATTTTATTCGTATCTTTATATTTAGGATCAATAAAAAGCGATATGGAAGTAACTCAGTATATTCACGGCTACTCCCCCAAAGGAGAAGCCATTGTTAGCTACAAAATTACCAATAAAAAAGGATCTTACGTACAGCTTTGCAACATTGGGGCTACGGTAATGGGTATAGGCGTACCGGATCGTAATGGCCTGGTTGAAGATGTAGTTCCAGGGTATCAGAATGTTATGCAGTATTTTCAGGATCCTCCGTATTTCGGAAAGACAGTCGGTAGGTATGCCAACCGCATTGCCCGTGGCGTATTCTCCCTGGAGGGAAAAGAATACCGCCTTGCCCTCAACAACGGGCCAAACCACCTGCACGGAGGACCACAGTCTATGTGCATTCAGGTATGGATATCGCGCATTGAAGAAGGAGACGATGCCGTATCGTTTACCTATTCAAGTCCGCACGGCGAGGAGAATTACCCGGGCAATATGCAGGTTACCGTGACCTTCCGCTGGAGCGAGGACGATGTCCTTACACTGGAAATGCGAGCCATAACGGACATGACCACCATTATCAACCTGACCAGTCACACTTATTTTAACCTGGCCGGGGAAGGCAACGGGTCTGTCCTTAATCATATTCTACAGCTCAATGCTGATTATTACCTTCCTGTAGATCCTACCAGTATTCCCCTGGGAGATCCCGCTCCCGTTAGGAAAACTCCTTTCGATTTTACTTCACCAAAACCCATAGGCAAAGATATAACCCTGGATAACGAACAGTTGCATATAGGTAACGGATATGATCATTGCTGGTGCCTCCCGCTGTCTGATGGATCCATGCAGAAGGCCGCCGTACTTAGCGAGCCGATAAGTGGCAGATTAGTGACCATTCACACTACACAACCGGGCATCCAGGTCTATACAGGAAACTGGCTGGACGGGAATGGAAAGGGAAAGAATGGTATCCCGCACAGGAACCGTCATGCTGTCGCCTTGGAATGCCAGAACTACCCGGACAGCCCCAACAGGCCGGGATACCCCACGTGCCTGCTAAGACCCGGGGAATTGTATCTGCAAAAGATCGTTTATGCTTTTGGCACGGATCAATCCACTGGCGGAAGATAATCCAGCAGAACGGCACGGCAGGGAGATCCTTCCATGCCTCCGAATTTAAGCGGTAAAGAAACCAGATAGTAGTTCCCTTCCGGCACATCCTTAAGCACCAGCCCCTCCAGAATGACAATGTTATTCTCAAGCAATACCCGGTGCACCTGGTCAATATTAACTCCATGACCCACGGTCTGGCCTTCCGTTCCCACTAAAACGATCTCGCTTTGCGATAAAGCCATGGCAGCTTTCATGGTAAGCCATCCCTTCCCCTTGAATAACAAACGTTTTGCCCCTCTTCCCAACAACGGGGATATAAGCCCTTCATCAATAGGTCCGTTGGCAGTCAGGACCATACAGGGCCCGACACAGCGTTCCAGGGAGATCTGGTCAACGGTAGGGCCATCCTCTATGTAATGGGATGGGGCGTCAATGTGTGTCGCACTGTGCAGACACATAGACACAGAAGATAAATTATAAGTATGGCCGTCTTTGATGCGATACAGCGGTATTGCAGCCGGAACGGGGTCTCCTTTGAATATGGTGCCGCTGAAAATTTCTTGAGAAATATCGTATATTCGCATATCAGATTGTCGAATCAATTTGCAATTTACAAAATAAAAATGACATGTTACGCAACATCCTTGTTTCATCCATCCTGTACCTCCTGTCTTTTCTTCCCCTGCTGTCACAACCCGGCGTGATTGCCCACAGGGGATTTTGGACCAGAGAGGGATCGGCGCAAAATTCCAAAAGTTCTGTACTAAACGCTATCGAGGCCCGTTGTTACGGGGCCGAGATAGATGTCTATCTTACAACTGATGGCAAAGTGGTACTGGTACACGATCCGGTGCTTAATGGAAAAAGAGTGGACGAAAGTTCTTACAGTGAGCTTTCGGAACATCTTTTGACCAATGGGGAAACCATCCCGCTGCTGGACGAGATTCTGCCACTTATCGCTGCATCTGACCATACAAGATTGATCATCGAGATCAAGCCTCACCGTGATCAAATTACCGAAAAAGCAGCAGTGGCCAAGATTCTGGAGCTGGTTGAACAAACAGGTACCGGAAATAAAGTAGAATACATCAGTTTCTCATCGCACATATGCCAGACGATCATCGATTCCGATCCAAATGCCAGGGTAGCTTACCTGGGAGGATCACTAACCCCGGACCAACTGAAAGAAAGAGGTTATTCAGGACTTGATTACAATATACGGATTTTGAAAGAAAATCCGTGGTGGATCCGGCGGGCACATGAACTGGGACTTACGGTTAATGTATGGACGGTAAACCGTCCCGAAGATTTTCATTATTTCATTCTCTCGGGTGCTGATTACATTACAACCGACCATCCACTGTATGAATACAAGGAAACATGGCGTGACCCGGAATTGAACCAGATCAACCGTGCTCCCATGCGTACCTCTTATTTCCCCTACGAGACACTCCCCATGGCACTGACTGGCTGCAGGGATTCTTCCATATATTTTAAAAATCTGGAAGGTCTCTGGAAATTTGCCTGGACCCAGAATGCAGACCAAGGTTATTCACATTTTCAGGATCCCTTATATGATGACAGATCGTGGGCACTGATACCCGTTCCCGGACTCTGGGAACTGAACGGATACGGAGATCCGCTGTACCTTAATGCCGGATATGCCTGGGCAAATCAATACCGGCCCAATCCACCCCTGGTACCAGAGATCAACAACCACACAGGATATTACCGCCATACTTTCACCCTGCCTCGGGAGTGGGAAGGCAGACAAGTTTTCGTTCATTTCGGATCTGTTACTTCCAATATGAGCCTTTGGATCAACGGTATGTTCGCCGGGTATTCGGAAGACAGCAAACTGGAAGCACAATTTGACATTACCCCTTACCTTCGATCAGGGGAGAATTTCATGGCACTGAAAGTATTCCGTTGGTGTGACGGGACGTATCTGGAAGACCAGGATTTCTGGCGGCTAAGCGGGATAGGCAGGGATGTGTTCCTGGTTGCCAGGGAAAATACACATATTCAGGATTTCATCGTTAATCCGACCCTGGAAAACAATTACAAAAACGGCAACCTGAATATAACGGTCAGCCTGAACAAACCTGCCGAACACATGTGCGTACGGGCCGAACTGTTGGACCAGCATGGAATCAGTCTGAGAATAATAGACCTCGGGGGAAGCGGCGGGGACACCTGGTCGGGAAACATTCCCATTAAAAATGTAAAAACCTGGTCTGCAGAACTACCGCATCTCTATACACTTGTTCTTTCACTTGCAGACAGCATCACAGGCAGGGTAACAGAATTCATCCCCTGGAAAGTGGGATTCAGGAATGTCGAGATCAAAAACGCACAGTTGCTGGTTAATGGACAACCGGTTCTGATCAAAGGTGTTAACAGGCACGAGATGGACCCTGTTACGGGATATTATATATCGCGTGAACGCATGATACAGGACATTCAGTTAATGAAACAATATAATATCAATGCCGTGAGGACCAGCCACTATCCAAATACTTCACTCTGGTATGAATTGTGCGATCTGTACGGGATTTATGTTGTAGATGAGGCAAATATTGAATCGCACGGCATGGGGTACGGAAAAAACACCCTGGCCGCCAGGTCCGATTATACGCAGGCACATCTGGAAAGGATTGAAAGAATGTATCAGAGAGATAAAAACCATGCCTGTGTGATCATCTGGTCCATGGGCAATGAAGCCGGGGACGGTGACAATTTCACAAAGGGATACGAGGTTCTCCGCTACGCCGATGTCCAGGGACGGCCCATTCAGTATGAACGTGCCACCAGGCCGGAGATCTCAGACATCTTTGCCCCTATGTATATGAATTACGAAGGATGTATCCGTTACCTGGAAAACGATCCTCAAAGGCCATTGATACAATGCGAGTATGCCCATGCTATGGGAAATTCCATGGGAGGATTTAACCGTTACTGGGAGATTATCCGTAAATTTCCCCAATACCAGGGCGGATTCATCTGGGATTTTGTAGATCAGGCACTGCATATGTGGAAACCGGGAGGTTATTATGTTCACAGCTATGGTGGTGATTACAACCGGTACGATGTTTCTAGCCAGAATTTTAATTGTAACGGGTTGTTCAGCCCTGACAGGGATCCCAATCCCCATACAGAAGAAGTGGCATATTATTATCAGAACGTATGGACCCGGGAGGCCGATGTTGTCAATGGCAAGATAAATGTGTTCAATGAATATTTCTTCCGGGATCTATCACACTTGTCCCTGGAGTGGAAGCTGATCGCTGACGGCATCCCGGTTCTCAAGGGACATATGCCGTACCTGAAAACGGCCCCGCAGCAAACAAGCACTTTAGATCTGGGGTACCGGTTGTCCGATCTGGAAGCGTACTGTGGTCAAGAGCTGTTTCTGAATATCTGCTTTTTCACCCGTAAAGCAGAAGGGCTTCTGCCTGCCGGAACAATCCTGGCTAAAGCACAGTTACCTGTTAATCTTTATGGAACAAAAGACTGCAGTTATGCTCCAAAACCAGAACCTGTGTTTGATATATGTGATAATGACCATAACTGGCTGATAGCAGATGCTGGAAATATGCATGTGGAATTCAGCCACCGGAACGGATTTATTTCCCGGCTTTCTTTCGGGGGAAAAAATATACTTCTGGACAACACCCAGATTATGCCCAATTTTTGGCGTGCTCCCACCGACAACGATTTTGGTGCTTCACTCCAGCTTAAATACAGGGCATGGTTCGATCCACAGATGGAATTCAAAGGTTTTGAGGTAACCGGAAAAACCATAAGGGCAACATATGAAATGCCTCAGCTGAAGGCAAAACTTTACATGATATACAGTCCCGATCCAAGAGGAGGGCTCAGCATCACACAGCAACTGGTAACGGAAACCGGAGCAGAAGAAGCATTGCAAATGCCTCCTATGTTCCGTTTTGGGATGCGGTTCTTTACACCAAAAAGATATGACCGTCTGGTCTATTACGGCAGAGGTCCCGGAGAAAACTATCCGGACAGAAAAGACGCCGCTTTTGTCGGCCTTTACGAACAAAGCGTTTCCTCTCAATTTTACCCTTATGTAAGGCCCCAGGAAACCGGAACAAGAACAGACCTCCGGTGGTGGGAACTGCTGGATGTATCGGGTGCAGGGATCCGGGTGGATACTGATAACTTGTTTTCAGCTTCGGCCCTTCATTATGCCATGGAAACGCTCGATGATGGTCTTTCCAAACAAAACCGTCATTCCCGTGATTTGAAAGAAGAAAACTTCACGCAATGTTGTATAGATCTCCGCCAAATGGGGGTGGGATGCGTCAATTCCTGGGGTGCCCTGCCATTGTCACAGCACATGCTGCCATATGGGGATTATACCTTTATCTTCTCCATTCTTGATGCAAACAACCGATATTAAACATGAAAACCAAACTCGGACATACACTGCGATCCGTTTTGTTGTGTGTTTTGCTTACAGGAATTTCTGCAGGGCGGATACAGGCCAAAGTGAAAGTTCATTCCGTTTCCTCACCAGACGGCAGGCTGGAACTTCAGGTTGTTATCCAGACGGAGATCTCTTTCTGCCTGCTGCACAGAGGCAATGTACTGGTATCATCACCCGCTCTTTCCATGAGTCTAGAAAACGGTACTGTCCTGGGACCCGGAGCACGGCTCATCTGGTTCAGGCAGACACAAGTGAGCGAAGACATCCCTTCCCCCTTATACAGAAAATCCGCCATCCAGGCCCGGTACAATCAATTGGATTTCAGGTTCCGGGAAGGATTCGGCATTCGTTTCAGGATCTACGACCAGGGCGCAGCCTATCAGTTTTATACTACGCGCAAGGATTCCCTGCATATTGCAGGTGAAAAGGCCGGGTTCCTGTTCCCAAAGGATCACATCTCTTACATTCCGTACAGTCGCGGAGAAGAGTGTCCTTTCCGGAACTCCTTTGAAAACGTATATACGGTAACGCCCATTAGCGGATTCGACACTGAAAAGCTTGCTTTCCTGCCCCTATTGGTCTGTCTGGATGACGGTATGAGGATGGTCATAACCGAATCGGACCTGGAATCGTATCCCGGAATGTACCTGCGTGGTGGTAAGACTTCCGGCGGATTTGGGTACGAAGGAGTCTTCGCACCTATTCCCTCAGGGACCAAAACCGACCATGTAAGGGGTCAGATGATCCCAACCGGTTATTCAGGACTATTGGCCCGTACTTCTGGTGAACGTTCGTTTCCCTGGCGTATCATGGCCGTTGCGGAAAAGGACACTGAGCTTCCTGTCAACGACATGGTTTATGCATTGGGATCTCCGAACCGGATTGGGTCCACGGATTGGATAAAACCCGGCAAAGTAGCCTGGGACTGGTGGAACAACTGGGGAATTACCGGAGTGGATTTTCCGGCAGGCATCAATACAGAAACATATAAATATTTCATAGATTTCGCTGCTGCAAACGGAATAGAATACGTAATACTGGATGAGGGTTGGTCGCCTCCTTCCGGAGGCGATATCATAAAAGCAATCCCGGAGATAGATCTGGAAAAGCTTGTCTCATACGCTAACCAGAAACGGGTTGGTCTGATTCTCTGGTGCGTGGGTTATGTTCTGGACGAAAAACTGGAGGAAGCTTGCCGCGTATATTCCCGGATGGGATTCAGGGGATTCAAGGTAGACTTCATGAACAGGGACGATCAGCCGGTGGTGGACATGCTCTACCGGATAGCAGAAACTGCGGCCCGTTATAAGCTGCTGGTCAACTTGCACGGTATGTACAAACCTACCGGATTGAACCGCACCTACCCGAATGTGGTCAATTTTGAGGGGGTTTTTGGCCTGGAACAATCCAAGTGGAGCCGGGAGGACCTTGTGCCGTACGATGTGACTTTCCCTTACATCAGGATGCTGGCCGGCCCCGTAGATTATACGCAGGGAGGATTGCGTAATGCTATCCGCCAGGATTTTCATCCGGTTTATAACAACCCTATGGCTGCCGGAACACGGGCTCACCAAGTTGCCACTTACATTGTATTTGACAACCCATTGGTTATGTTGTGTGATAATCCGACCAGCTATAGGAAGGAACAGGAAACTACGGATTTCATAACCGGTATTCCTTCCGTATGGGATGAAACGCGCATTATTCAAGGAGAATTGGGAAAATACATAGTCTCTGCCCGCAAGAAAGGAGAGCATTGGTATGTGGGAGCCCTTACTGACTGGACGCCCCGGACCATAACAATGGACTTATCTTTCCTGGAACCTGGACGTATTTACAAAGCCAGGATATTTGCCGACGGAGTGAACGCACACCGTCATGCAACAGACTACAGGATAGAGGTGAAGGAAGTCACTGCTGCTGATAAGCTTATTCTTGACCTGAGCCCGGGAGGAGGTTTTGCGATAATTTTTTAAGTTTTTCGTAATCTTCCGGGCTATAGATTTTCGTTTCTTTCACGCCGTTTCCTTCAGCAATCAGAGAAGAAGGTGTATCTGAATTATTAATCAACAACCACCGGTCACTCAGGGGTATATAAATATTGAATAAATTACGCATTCCGGACCAGTATCTGCGGCGGATGACGTTTTCCGGTATGCTGTGCCCTCCGGCGATTACCCTGTTTTGGACTCGTTCCACGGCCAAGTCAGGGCTGTTCAGCCAAAAATATACCAGCATAATATCGTATCCCTTCTTTTTTGTCTTTTCTATCAGATTTGCATAGGACAAAACAGCCAACGTGGTCTCAAAAGCAAAATCTTCCTTTGTGTCGGTCAAAGCCTTTATCCTTTTGAGCATCACCCTTCCTGCATCTATGGCCGCATGAGAAATATCAAAGGGAGAGATGCCTCTGGCAATCTCGTCGGAATTAACAAAATTCCGGCATTGGAACATTTCGGAAAGAATGGTATACGAGGCCGTTGTTTTGCCAGATCCGTTACATCCGCTTATCACATACATAGTTGGCATAATGCAAATTTACATTAAAAACCCGTACCTTTGCCGTATGCCAAAAAAAATTCCAAACAGGGAACTCAAACGGTTGTCACGCGAAGAGTTCCGCAACAGTCCCAGGATGCCTGTAGTACTGATTTTGGACAACATCCGCAGTC
>Ga0265295_1006175_pt1 | contig 14647 bp, 14 predicted proteins | sample Munlansysbiofilm_FD_192503 | JGI IMG/M metagenome (GOLD analysis project Ga0265295, IMG submission 192503) | Leachate microbial communities from a municipal landfill in Southern Ontario, Canada - Methane capture system biofilm | ecosystem: Engineered > Solid waste > Landfill > Unclassified ... | reverse complement strand
TCGGATAGGTTTCCATTGTGAAATTCCGTCAAATTTCTTTCGATTCAGCTTGTTTTTTGCAAGAAATTTCTCCCTGTATAATGATGTTACCGTGTAATTTTCGTTTTTCTACACTTATGCACAACGGTTACGTGTATGAAACGTTTGGCATTTCGAAGCGATTTCCTATCAAGTTACAACTACTTTTAATACGAGTTGAAACGCTTAATAAACCACTGACTGCCAAATGTTTTATACACGATGTTAGCGGTTCGGGCTTTTTATTATTCTTCGATTTCATCGTCATACTCAGGTTTAAATAATTGAACTTCTGCTTGATTAATAACAACATCAATTTCCTGAATTATTTGTTCGTCAATTATTGGTGTTGAATCTATTAAAGTTTTAAGAGAATTGTTCAACCAGTCTGAATTCCAAATTTTTATTGTTGGGTCATTAGCTTTTTTGCAAAGTCCTTCATCATAAACTCTCTGTCTATCAATTTTAATAGTCAAACGTTGAAGCCAAATTTTTATATGCCCTGTGTTTGGGATTTTTGCAAACTTGGACATAGTTGAATGTAAAATACTATCTCTTTTTGCAGGGTCATTCAAGAGTGATAAGAGTTTACTTAAAATTGCAGAAGCGATAGGATATGTTCTTGGGTTTTTATACATAATATCCACAAGAATACTAATCAAAACTTGGATATTATTAAGTTCTGTCAAGTCTTTAATTCGGCTGTAAAATTTCCCTAAAGCTTTACTTAAACTACCAGAATTTGAGAATTTTTCTGAAAGACTATGAATTAAAAGCAAATGTTCTTGAATACTTTTACTTCCATTTTTTTCTGCTATCCAATAAAATTTGTCGGGCTTAATTGAGTCACGAATTACATTATTAGAAACCAATGTCTTTTGTGCATTGAGCCGCATTCCAAATTCGATTAAGATTTCTGTCAAGATTTTGGTAATTAATTCTGCGTCTTGTGGGTTATTGGAAAATATTCGATAATCATCTCTGTAACGAATTATATAATAGTCTTGAATATTTGCCAGTTGAATTCTATTTGTCAGTTCTATGTCGGCAGAGCCCAAAACCATTTCTGCAATAAAATCCATTAAAACACTTCCCTGCGGAATGCCATTTGTTTGTCCAAACGCCATATCACGTAGATGTTTGTCGATAATATTGCCGATATTTCCAACAGGGTTTCTATTTGTCTTAGCTACTGGTTTTGTATGAATAGCCCAAGGAATTGAATGTGTATAAATTGAACCGTAACAGTCAGAAATGTCGGTATGTAAAACATATTCGTATTCAAGGGCAAGTTCAATTGATTGTTGTTCTATTGTCTGCCACCATTGACTTACAGTTGTTGCTTTATCGGATTGCGTTCCGTCTGATTGTAGAGGAATACTGTAACATTTGATTTTCGGATTGGCGGCAAATTGTCCGAACCTTGCAACAATTAGATTCCAATTTACTTCCTCTGTTATGTTATGAACAAGTGAAACATACAATGCTGGATGAATTAATTGAAATGGTCGCCAAGCAAATTTCCCATCCTTATTGTTAAGTAACTTGTAGTTTATGTCGTCAAAGTCACTTGGGAATGGGTGTTTGGCTTCGGGTTTTGCTTTTGTGTAGTCGGGTGGATTTAAATAAAAATCTTCAATTGGTCTTCCAACTATTGCAGTCGAAACATCATCAATCAATTTTTGAAAAACAAAATATTGAGGCAAGTCAAAGTTGAAATAGCTTTCAGCTTTTAAAAGATGTTGTCTTGCTTCTGTATGGTTAAGTTCTAATATTCGTTTCATTAATTGTCAATGTTTGTTATTCGCTGTGTCGTCTTTTAGCCTGACCGCTAACGGCTGGGGGTGTGACCAGTTTGGGTGAGCGGGGCTGGGATTTATCCCCCGTTAAAAAGTTTCCCAGTGTGCCGACCCGATTTCGTAAACCATTCATCCCAAATTGGTTACACCCCTTGTTACCGCCTGTGCTTTAATGTTTTAATTTCTATTATGTCAAGGCTGATTTCTGTTGATTGTTAGGTCATTCTTTTTCTAAAAACATTTACTTCTTAAAATTCCAAATCACACCAATACTCGGGTAAAACAATTGGAGATTTCTATTGTAATTATTGTCAACGATGTCATTATTTGGTTTTTCAAGACGAGTAAACTCATAAGAAATTTCAAGATACCAATTAATTCTCTTGTTTTTATTGAATGATATTTTGTTTGCAAACTTCATAGACAATCCATTGTAGTTTTTATTAATACCTTCAATGGTCATTTCTTCGTCTCCTTCTCCAATTTGATAATCCGGCTGTCTAAAACGCCAATTTGAATAACCAAAACTTATTTGGGGCTTAATTTCCAAATTATTATGGTTTAAAATGTAATCCATTTTTAGTTTTGGTGTTAACATCATAAGATTAACATCAGAAATTTCAAGATTCAAAAACGTTGCATTGAATAGAATTCCAAATTCCAAATTCTTTAATCTATAAAAACTATAATCAATTCCTATGTCAGTAATTCCTTTATATTTTAAATCTGAATCTTTATTGTTTAGAAAGTTGTTTCCAACAGCAATTGGGTATCCAATTTTTATTGAAATCGATTCATTTATTTGAGAGAATGAACTAACAAACAAAACAGAAAATATCAAAGTTAAAAATAGTCTTTTCATTTATTTGTAAATTTATGTTTATCGACTCGTTTTTTCGTCAGTCAGCATTGGCGGTAACGGTTGGCGGTATGAAATCGTTGGGGATTGCGGGCTACTTACCTGTCCAGTTACACCGAACTTAATGCGTGGCAGAATGTTTGAGTAACCACTTAAACCCCAATGTTTTATACCGCGTGTTATAGGGCGTTTTTAGTATCCCCTTGGGTTAGTAGTCATGACTGGAATCCTAACATACTCGCCATTACCACCAAAGTCATAGAAAACATTTCTTTTTCCATTGATTTCGCTTAGGTTAATGTCAACTGTGTTTCCAACCGAAACATCTACAGTTCCATCAATATCAGCATCAATATAACCACCTTTGACATAAACATTCTGTTTTGTTGGTATAACTCCAGCATTTTGAAGGACTATAACCCAAATACCTACTCCAATTGCAATCAATATTGCTTTCAGCGAAATGTTTTTTGATTTCGTTTCCATTGTATTAAATATTTAAGTTTTAAAAGTCAAAAGGGTTAGGAAAAAGAGTTTTTAATCTCTTTTCGATTTCTATTATTAAATCTTTATAGCCTTGCTCGTTAGGATGATAAAGCAAAGCTCTGTGGTGTCCTAAATCTGAGGGCACATCCGACATTGATTGTGTTATTGGAACTACTGTCTTTCCAAGAGTATGTGCTATACCTACTTCGTAAAAAACATTCGGATTTTTTCCAGTAAAGTCGGCAACGACTACACGGCAAGTAAATATTAATTCAAATATGTCCTGAATAAATGTTGGATTCTCCCAAATGTCATCTGCCTTTGCACAGTCTAAATGCAAATTATTGCATGCAAGTTTTACAGCGTCAAAAGTTTTCTGTTGTTTAAACGGCAACATAACAGTTACAAGCTTCTCATTTTGAGGTTTGTTTGGAACATCAAAGACTTGCGGTGAAAAAGTAACTACCCTTTTTGGGGTTTCATTATGTGCTGTTGAAATCAAGTCTGAGACCACAGGTGTTGAAAACTTTTCAGATAAATGTGACTTAATTTCATTAAAGTTTTTCGGGTCTTTCTTGATTATTTCTGTCAAAACTTCTAAAATATTCCCTTCATAATCATCATCACCAAAACTTAAACTTCTAAGTAGTCTTGGGTGTCCTTCAATTACGTCATATGAACCCAAGGTATAACCTAAGTCCAACCAGTCAGACTTAGAAAAATGCTTTGCAATTTGATTTTTTATGTCAATAAGTTCTTTCTGTTGTTCCTTCGTCATTGCCATTATCATGTCGTATTTTTAAAATGCCCTATAACGGTTGAGGGTACGTTGCGTGCCCCGTCGGTTCAGGGCGATTTCCGTATCCACCCGATAATGTTACTTTGAAACAGGATAATTTCCTAATCGACCAGCCCTGGGGCATGCGATGTACCCTTTGTTAGCGCCTGTACTTTTCTTCTTTTCTACAATCTTTTCTGCGCTCGCCCGTGCGCTGGCCAAAGGAAATTTTTGCGCGCTGGCTCTCTAAAATCATAACGCCCAACTTTCCCTCGCAGCGTTCTTTTCTAAAGCAATTTTCCCAAACTGAAATTCAATCCGCCGATAAATTCTTGGTGAAATTCATTCCGTGCAGAATTTCAGTTAAGGTGAAAAATTCTTTGATTCAGGATGAATTTCAAATTCCAAGCAATTCTCAAACCGCTGCTCTTCTCTCCTACTTTTCTCGGACGTTACTTCGGTCTAAGCTGATTCTTGGTCAGGCGAAAAATTTACTAGCCTAGCGAAAGTCTGTCTGTGCGTTAAAATCAGGGTGAGATTTTCAGGAGTCAAGGTGATAAATCTAAATCGAGGCTACAAATTCAAATCTTTTGACAGACTGCCGCTAGGCTAGCATTTCCCAGATTTTCAATCAGTATTGGCGCTAACGGTTGAGTGTATGTGCCGTAAGGGATTGCGTAGCAGTTTCCTGTCCACCGACACGAAAGTTTGAGCGGGCTACAATGCTTGAACACCCACTAAAACCCTTATGGCATATACACTTTGTTAGCGTTTCGTGCTTTCTCATTTCATGTTCATAAATTTATATACTTCTGTCCAGCTTGGTTCTTTTCCTGTCATCAAAATTGATACTCTGAATATTTTTGCTGCTATTTTTCGTAGAGAATAAAATGTCAACACCAATAGCATAAATGAACCTATTAATTGCCATATTCCCACTTCTGTAATTGCCCATCGCATTGGCATTGAGGACGCAGAAGTTAGAGGAAACCATGAAAGAAATATAGATAAGCCACTATCAGGTTCGCGTGTTACTAAAAATGAGCTTATCACAAAGACGATTGGAAGCATCATCATAGAACTTTTACCAGAATTATTGGGGTCAGTTATTATTGAAGCTATAGCAGCAAGTATGGCATTCCAGATTAACACACCAATTAAAGCAAAGGGCAAATACAAGACTATTGAAGGCAAATATAAATAGTCGAGTATTGCGGAAATTGGCAATCCTGAAAACTGGAAGAAGATAATTCCTCCGATGATGCTCAAAAATGAATAAGTAATCATTGAAGATATCCCTGTTAAAGTAATGCCTAATATTTTCCCGTCCATCCATACTTGTGGACTTATGGCGGATACAATTTGCTCGGTTATTTTTAATTGTTTCTCACCTGTAATTGCTGTAAATTGATAAGCAAAACTTAGAAAAACTGCCATTATCATCAAACCAGCAAAAAAATAAGCAAGAATGACCCTGTTCCTCGAATTATCCGTGTAGATATATGATTCTTCTATTGGTGCAGAGGATAAGACCAAAGATAACTGCTCGGCACTTAATCCCAGTTTCTGCATTTCTTTCTGTTTGTGATAAACATCAATATAATTTTTAAGTTTCTTAATGTCTCTATTGTTTTTATATGCGTATAAACCAATTGCATCCTCTTTTTTGTCTATCAAAACCAAATTTTTATCCATATCTAATTTCCTAATAAAACTATCCTTCTGTTCAGATGGTAGTTGCTTTACATCAAAATCATTTTTTAACACTTCAGTCAAACCGCCATTAGTATCATTATGTACAAAAATTTTAATTTCAAGACTTTTATCAGAAAAAGCGTACTTACTACCAAAGTAAAATACGACAGATACAATTAACATTATTAAAATACCAATTGCCTCATTCTTGGGCTTAAAAAAGCGACCAAATTCCCAACGAGTAACTGTTATAACTTGCTTTATATAACTCATAATTAAAGACTTTTTATAAGGTTAAGAAAAATATCGTGTAATGAAGGTTTATGGCTGGTAATATCAAAATCACCTTCTTGTTTTGACAAAGCGGATAATATGCTTTTCATCTCTTTATTTGGACCGAAAGTAAGCTTTACTAAAGCATTATCAACGATTTCAATTTTTTCCACTTCTCCTATACTATTTAAAGAATTTTCGTTTAAGCCTGATTTGTAGTGCAACTCAATAACTTGTCGGTTTCCATGTGTTTCATAAATCCCTGACAAGCTACCATTGTATAATTCTTCGCCTTTATTTATAAGAAGTAATTTATTGGCTGTCTTTTCAACTAATTGCATTTGATGTGCACTTAGTAAAATTGTTGTTCCTTGCTTATTAATTTCCTTGATAAACTCAATGAATATTTCCTGATTCAACGGGTCTAAGCCCGAGAACGGTTCATCAAGAATGGCGAAAGCAGGCTTGTGAAGAATAGAAGCAATAAACTGAATTTTCTGCTGATTTCCCTTTGAAAGCACTTGAAGTTTTTCTTTTGCTCTATCGGCAAGGTCAAGTCTTTCTAACCATTCCAAAGCAGTTTTTTTCGCTTCTGTCTTATCCATTCCTCTGATTGAGGCAAGATAGACCAATGATTTCAAAATTGGAATATCAAGGTAAAGCCCTCGCTCTTCTGGAAGATAACCAATCTGACTGGTTTGAGGTAAATGGTTGGAACTCCCTTCGAGATTCCACTCAATCTGACCATCATCTGCTTTAATGATGTCAAGCAAAATTCTTAATGTTGTTGTTTTTCCTGCTCCATTAGGGCCCAGAAAAGCAAAAATATCTCCCTGATTAACAGTGAATGAGATATTATTTATAGCCTTTACATTTGAGAAACTTTTGCTTAATGATTTTACTCTTAGTACAGTGTTTTGCATAGTATCAATTATGTTTTTGTTTTTTAAGCATGAACGCTAACGGTTGATGGTATGGTGTCGTGCGGGATTACGAGGCGATTTCCTATCAGGTTACACCGACCGTTTTTTACGAGCTACTAACGCTCGAAAACCTCTGAAACCCGCATGCACTATACCATGTGTTAGCGGTTCGGCTATATTGTCGTCAATAATTCCATTGTCTTTTTTTCTTTTTCTGAAATTATTTTTAAGATGTCTGAAGCTTGTTGAATATATTTAAAGTCCTTCGTTTGGCTTACTTCTTCAAATAGTTGTGAAATAGAAGTCCAAAGTTCGGCAATATCTACAAATGCTTCGTGTCCTGCTCCTATTATGTCAAGTTTTAGTAAGTCGTAACTTTCTTTTAAAAAATCTCGGTATAGGTTTCTAAACAATGCCCCACCTGTTCCTGCTTTTTCCATAAGCATTGCCGTTGTTTTAAAGTCATTTTCAATGTCTTTACTGGTCTTAAACCATTTAATTATTTCGGTACTTGTTTTGTAAATCCCTTTGTATCCAATATTAGTAATTGGTGGATTGATAAATTCAGTTGCGTTGTTTCTGATTGCATTAATGATTGCAGTTTTCAAATCATATTTCTTGTCCGTCTTTCGCAAGGTGTAATACAAATTTTTAGAGGACATTGGTCCTTTTTCCGCTCTTGCTAATGCTAAACTTTTTAAACTTGTTTTCACTTGTCCGCCTTGTTGTTTAGTGTCTACCAAAAATGCGTTTTCACTATCATAATCATAAAGTGCAGCATAATGTCCTGCAAAGTGAAATGCTCTTGAAAAATACTCTAAATGATAGCAGTCTAATTTCAGCCCGACAACTTGCCCATTGTCAATAAGTTCTTTTACATTTTGCCAAGCCTTCTGAGTTGACGAGGTTTCTTTAACAGTTAATTCGAGATTTAGGTTTCTTGCAATATTTTCACTTAAAACGTCTGGTTTTACTCGTCCACCAATGAAAGGGAAATTCATTGATTTCATATTCCAAAAAATGAATCCAAGTCCTTCGCCTAAACCAAAAAGCATTGGTTCGGAAAGTTCAATTCCGAGTTGTAGTAGCAAAGTTCCTGTCGCTGTAGTTTCGCAATGTTGTCCGTCAAATGGTTTTATGTTCTCAGTTTTCATCTTGTTTTTCTTCAAAATTATAATGTCCAACTGACAGCCCTATGTCAGCAATGGTGGTCTTTTTTTAGCTGACCGCTAACGGTGGCAATATGGCATGAAGCGGATTGCGAGCGATTCACTATCAAACCGAGGTGAAGTTGGAACGGGCTAAAACCGCTCCAATTAATCACTTCACCGCTTTTTGCTATATTGCGTGTTGGACATAGTTATTTTCCTTTTCTTAATCCTTTTATAAGTCGATAAATTAAATTTTCATAATCACTGATGTTACTAAAGCCATCCTTGTTGAACTCACTAAAATCAAGCGAATTTAAATTTCTAAGTTCACAAATGTTTTCCCAATATTCATCTTGGACTTTTATTGGCCTTATTTGTTCCTTTTTTAGGTCAAATAGATAGTTGTCAATATGGATTGGAACTAATACATTTTCCCAAGTCACATTTTGTTTTTTTCTGCCTTCTGATAATTCAAATTGGCACGCTGTACTTTTTAAGGAATCTTTTGAAGCAATGAATAAGATTCTATCTTTTGCATTAATATTACTAGACATAATGTTCTTTAGGGTTTTTCCACCGGGGGAATCATTTTCCCAAAGAAAAGTCATTATCCCTTTTCTTATTAACTCTTCATTAATCCGTTTTGCAAAGTCTTTGTCCTTGAAACTATATGAAATAAAAATTGATTGGAATTCTATCTTTGAGGTTAATCCATAAACATATTCTTTAATCTCTGAATTGTGAATGCCGAATATTTTCTCCAAAACAGCTTCTGATTGATTTTCAGAGTTCAATATTGTTCTAAAATCAATTAAATTATATTCAGAACCTGGAGTATTATTATTTTCAACTAGTGTAGAACTAGAAAGAAGACAAGATGTAAATTGATTCACTGATAAGCTGCAATTTATAAACTTGCTTTTTGTAAAATCTATTCTGTCAAAGCTCGAGTCGTTTATAATGCAGTCAATATATTCAAATCTCTCAGAATTTTTATTTCCGATAGGTTCGATATCAAGATATGCAATATAACAGTTTTGAAAAGAAAGAGAGCGCTTCCAATTTCCTCTAATTGTAAGGTCTAATATTTCTCGACAATTTATAAAACTTGAATCCTCAATAACAATATCACATAATTCAAGTTCAACAATTACACAATTATTAAATGTTGTATTTATCAAATCGCTTTCCAAAAATTTTGACCATGTAAAAGTACAATTCTTAAAAGTGCAATTTTTCAAGGTACATGATACTATGAAAGAATGTGTAAATTCACAATTTTCAAAAATACAATCCAGAAATTCTGTTGATTCAAAATGTCTATCCTTTAAATCTAAACTATTTAAGTTTAAACCTCTAAGATAAAGCATATCTTGTCCAACACTATAGTTAGTCTTAAAGAAGTAATCCTTTGATAATGATTTTGAAGGAGGATTAATCCATTTAAGAAAATCTTCTTGAGTTTTTATTTCTGCCATATTCTGTTTTCTATAATTATGCCCAACGTGCGGCGCTAAGTGCAAGTTGCCGTTTCAGTGCGCTTTCGTGTCAAATTAGTGATAAGATTGCAAAGAGTGATAAGGCTAACTACTTGATTGCCCGGCAATTGCATTTAGCGCTTGTTGTGCGTTCGGCATTTTCTGTTTTCAATGTTTTCTTTCATGACAAGTTTTGCAAATAGAAACTAGCCATTCAATTGGTTCTTTTCCTATGTTTCTTTTTGCGTATCTTTTATGATGAACCTCAGTAGCTCTCTCACCACAATATACACAACGCCAATTATCTCGTTTGAAAACAACGTATCGTTTTCGTTGCCATTCGTCAGATTTAAGATAGACGTTTCTATAATAGTCTCGTCTTTTTTTACGCTTTATGTCAAATAGCCACCACTTAAATACAAATATTGCTATCCCAACAACTATTATAAGTAAAACCTCCATACTGCTACTATTTTTTTAAAGGTTTACTTTTACCTATAAGTCGTCCTTTGCTTTCGCTTTAATTTTGTCGCTATTGATATTGTCAAAATATGCTAATTTAACAAAGCAACTTGTTACGCTATTATGGTCTATTGATAATTGAATTTCGCCTTTATCTGTCTGCCAAATTGAGTAATATTTACAACGGTCAAACTGAACTTCATACATTCTTGCGTTGTCGTCTTTGGGTTGAGAGTAACTGTCAAATTTTTCTACTACGTCTGATGGTTTACCGTATTTTTCAGTTAGCATTTGTTTCAAGTCAAAATAGTTTGTTGAAAGTCTTGACCAAGTGTCTTTCTCTGGAAAAAGCACACCAATTTTATGCACTAAATCTTTTTGTTTTAATGTAGAAACACCAACAATACAGTCTTTGTATCCCGCAAAGTCGCCACTTAATAATGCTGTGCCGTCTTCTGTTTGTATATGGGTAAAACCGTTTTGTTTCATTTTAGAAACATACTCGTCGAGTGTCCCGTCAATAGGAACACCTTTGAAAGATAGATGCTCTGATGTCTGAGCAAAGGTTAACGTTGTTGTTAACGCAAAAACTAATGTCAAAAAAATTGTCTTCATATCATTTGTCTTGTTAGATTTCTTGTCTGTGAGTGGTCGTCCTATGCTGACGCACAACGGATAGGTATATGAAACGTTTGGCATTTCGAAGCACTTTCCTGTCAAGTTACAACTACTTTTGATACGGGCTGAAAACTTCGATAACCCACTGACTGCCAAATGTTTTATATACAATGTTGTGTGCTGTTATTCTATTTCCACGTTTAAATAATCAAATTCAAGTTTTAAATTCTGTTTTAAAAAGTCAATGTACTTTTTGTCATTGTCTGTTGTCGGATATTGTCCAACAACAATATGTTTTTTCGGTCTTTTATCTGTGTCGTTTAGCGAATAAAGTAAAATTTGTCCTAATGCTTCTTTAATACATTCAGAGGCGTATGATGATGATTTAACTTCGTAAAAAACAATGTAATTCGGTTGAATTAGTTTTATGTCAACGTAGTTTTCTTCAAGAACCACATTGTCTTTTCCATAATTGTCAGAAAGCAATTTTACTAACGCTTCCTGAATTTTGTTGTGTTTTTGTTCTGCAACATAGGAACGTGTTACTGTTCTTGCTTGTGTTGTCGTATTTCGTCCGTTTGCTGCTCGTCTTATTGTTCTTCTTTGTCTTTTTCGTGTTGTCGAACCGACAGTTTCATCCTTGTCTTCGTTATCGCCAAATTGGTCGTAAAGTTGTCGCATAAACGCATACACGTTTAAATGTGCAGGTTTGTTTAACATCATTACGTTTTGAATTTCTGAAATTTTCGTGTATCTGTCCGTTTTTAAACCAAAATGGTTTGCGATTTTTAATAAAACGTCACGCTTGTAAATTGGAATAAGTCTTTCGTTGGAATACAAAAACGCAACTTTCCATTTAAACAAGTTGGGTAAAAGAATATTGTCTATTTCGGAAAACTTTCCAACTTCTGAAAGTTGTATGATTTTAATAATATCTCGTTTTGTATTTTCAAATGCTGTTTTTCTATTGTCGCCATAACCATGTAGTAACCAAGAGTATTGGTTGTCGTTCTTGTAATTCTTTGGTCTTTTTGTTGGGTCTTTTCGCTCGTAAATGCCAAACTTTATGGAAGTCATACCTTTTATACTTCCCAACATTCTTGTTTTTGTTTCAACCCATTGACAAAATGTATCTTTGTTACCAAGTCCAACATATTCCTGCAAGGTCAAATTCTGAACATTTTCAATTGTCCACCTGTCCAAAAAATTGTCAAGAAGTTCTTTTAGTTCGTTAATGGTCATATCGTCTCGTTTTTATAATAGCACACAACTACTGACGCTATGGCAAGTGCGGGAATAAATTGTTGCTCAACTGTCTGCCAGCACAAATGTATGTAAAGATTTCAAATGTTTCAACGAACACGCAAACCCGCATTTGCTATAGCGTTTGTTAGCGTTTCGTGCTTTCTTATACTATACAATCTACAATACTTGCGATCTGATACAGTAAAAGTACAGTCTTCAGTCCAAACTTGCTGTTTAACTTCTTCAGTATCGGCTTCAAATAAAAAGCACCAAACCAGACTTCCCAAGATGTCGTTGATTAAAAGTAATTCACTCTTAGGCCAGTAAATTAGGTGTAATCCATATTTCTTTAAATAAATTCTTGGTTTCGTGCTTTGAATAGAAAGAACAATAATTCTCGATAAAATTTAACTTCTAATGATCATTTGACTTGTTAGTAGTTACAAATTCCTTACCTAATAAATAACCAACAACCAAAGTTACTATTGGAAGCCCTTGCTCATTTGAAATCAACTTTTCACACATTAAAATCAAAATTGTTGTAATGACGAATACACCAACTAAGTTTTTAGCCATTAGATAGATTGACTCCAATACCATTGAAGCCATTTTATCGGGTTTTCCGGATCCTGAAAAAATTTTATCTTTTGCCACAAATAAAGAGTAAAACCCAAAAGATATTATTAAAAGGCTACAACTTCCTGCAACTATTAAAACTACTGTGGTTGAAATGTTCATTGCGTTTAATTTAAAGGATTAAAGAAACTGATTTTAGTATTTAATAAAAAATCAATGCAAATTGAGGATTATGCAATGCTTATTTCACATAGTCATTTTATTAATTTTTCTTACCACATCTTCCAAATCTTTCTTTGCTATTTCATAACCACGATTAATAGATTCTTCATAAAATTTTTTAGCTGCTTCATAACGATGCAAATTCTCACATGCCATACCGGCTAAATGCCAGAAACGAGGATTAAAATTATGAATTACTGAAACCATCTTCTTAAAATCTTCTAATGCACCATTATCATCAATTGAAACTTTTGAAGATATCAGATTAATATAAGCTATTTCGTTTTTAGGATTTGAAGATATCCCTAATTCGTAATAATGAACATATTCATCAAGACTCTTACCAGTCAATTTATAAATATTCCCAATTTCAGTATAAACCTCTGATAATTTCTCTAAGTTTACATCGTGAAAGGCAATTGCATGATTAAAATATTCAAGGGCTTCATAATAGTTGCCATCAGTATACGCAGATGCTCCTATTTGATAACAATAATCAAAAGTAATTGGATTAAAAGGGATTTTTAGCCCTTTGCCTATATCTGTATAGAGTGTGACATGGCTATCAAGAAGTGACGGGTTTACTTTATGACCACATTTATTACAATAAACCTGTTCATTTGAAATATCGGAATTACAATCATCACAAGTTTTCATGATTTTTCATTTTTTTAAAAAGGTTACTAAGTTCAACAACACATTCTGTCATACCATTATCGATTGCATTTTGATAAGCGACTCTTGCAATATTGTAACGACCCCGGTTCTCGTGCGCATGTGCAAGATAATACCATACTTTGGCGGAAATTGGGAAATTACAACTAATTAATTCACATGTTTCGAAAAATTCATCATATTTACCCATTTCGAAATATGTAGCTGCCAAATTTTCGTATGGTGCAGAAAAGTCAGGAAATATTTCAATCGATTTATTCAAAAATGACTTTGCCTCATTATACTTTCCTAAACCAAAATAAGACTGGCCAATACCGTTATATAAGCTACATAAATGGAATATTTTCAAATTTACACAAGAATTAAGAGCCTTGTTAAAATATTCTAATGCTTCATAATAATTAGCAACCGACAACGATTCATTAGCCAATTTCATTAATGTATCATAATCAGAAGAGAATAACGGACTACCAATTGATATAGATTCTAAATTTTCATCAGATGAAGTATCTATTTTGGATGTTCTTATTTTGGTTCCACAATTATTGCAGTAAACATCATCTACCGCAACTTTTTCTTTACATTTTGGACAATCCTCTAATGAAATTGGGTCTATGCCGACTTCTTTTTTACCCTTATCAATAAGGCTAAAAATATCATCAATAATTTCGTCTGTATGATCTGGGATATCTATAATGTTTCTTTTTACCAATTCCCAAAAACATTTTGATGTTACTCTAATATCAATCATTGCATTATGAGCCTCTTCAAAACTGGTCTTAAATAATTTATAATGAAGTTCAGACAGCTTTGGCCATTTATACCCATAAGGGCCGTTAATAGCACAGAAATTTGTACTACTTTCCATTGTGCAGATTTTCTTTTTTGCAGGTATTGAATTTTGCATTCCAAGTCTTAAAAATTCTGCACCTACTATTTTTTCATCAAAGTTCATATTATGTGCAACAAGGAATTCTGCTTGGCAAATTAACAAATGGAATTGATTTAAAACTTCTGATAACGATTTGCCTTCTCTGAGAGCAATTTCTGTTGTAATTCCATGGATTTGAGAAACTTCGGTAGGAATTGTAAATCCTTCAGGTTTAATTATAAAATCGTCTTCTTTTATTTTGTTGCCTTTACTATCATAAACTAAGTACGCTAATTGTACAAGCCGAGGCCAATTGTTCAGGTCAGTAACAGGAGCTTTCCAATTACTTGGCAATCCGGTTGTTTCTGTGTCAAAAAATAAATACATAACGTATTATTTTACTGGTTGGATTTCTTTAAGCATGAACGCTAACGTTTTGGCTATGCCCAGTAAGGGATTTCAAAGCACTTCCGTTATAATTTATTACTAATTTTCATTACTTGCGTTGTTGTTCAATT